>Ga0206897_1102_pt1 | contig 19131 bp, 16 predicted proteins | sample Alteio_BWOrgHeat_49_FD_152972 | JGI IMG/M metagenome (GOLD analysis project Ga0206897, IMG submission 152972) | Enriched cells from forest soil in Barre Woods Harvard Forest LTER site, Petersham, Massachusetts, United States -... | ecosystem: Environmental > Terrestrial > Soil > Temperate forest >... | reverse complement strand
GTTCCCGCAGTGATGCTTCGCGTGTTGGCGATGCTGGTGAACGAGACCGAGCTGAGCGTGAGACCTCCCGACGACGGCGACACCGAGATGCCGAATGCGGGAGTTGGTGGAACGTCCGAATCGGCGAGAAGCGCGCCGGACTGACCGAGAGTCCAGCGGGTGAGCGGAGAGGTTTCAATAGCAGCTTCCACATCCGCCGCGTTGGCTGCGCGGGCCGAGATCTGGAGCCCGGCGCCGATACGGTCGGGCACTTCGATCGACAGGGGGCTTTGATTGCCGGTAGCACCGAAACGCCAGGAGTTCTCACAGATGACGAAATAACTTGTAGCGTCCGGTTCAGTGAGCCAGGGAGTTTCGACGGTTAATGTGGTGGCGGTGTTCCCGGAAATCCTGCTTTCACTGCCGGCGCCTTTGCCCCGGGTAATGCGCGCGATCGCGCCTATGTACTGATCGGCGATCATCCGCAGTGTGGTGTTGCCAATGGTTGTCGCGGAGTGAGAATTGACAGCGGCTTCCGGCAACAGTTCCCATCGCCAGTAAACATTCACGTGGTCGAAGCGGGGGTCGGGCGGAAGTTCCACTTGTTGGGGCAGACCGGTGTCGATAAAGGTTGCAGAGGGGGTCTGGCTGGAGGCAATCCGGTGAAGTTGTTGCGGCGTAGGCCCGCGATAAACATGGAAGGCCGCGCCGCCCGAAGGCAGCGCAATTCCACTGAGCGTGACCACATTGGTGTTACCGGCAGCGGGAAGATTGGCCTGCGCGACAAAAGACATGGGGCCTTCGGCGCCATTGGCATCCACTGCGCTCACCGAATAAAACCAGACTCCATCCGGCAATGTGCCGCCCGATGATGAAATCGCCGGATTCAGGCCGATGAGCGGCGACCGCAGCACGGCAATTGTGGCAGGAGGAACAGCGAAAGAGACATCCAGACGGATTCCGCTGGTGACTTCCGACTCGCCAATTCCGAGTTGGAGAACCCCATCCGCGTCCAGCGTCACACCGCCTACCGGTGATGGCAGACCGGAACCGGTTCCACCGTTCCAGCCACGTCCACCGGTAATGGCGGAGATGGTATCGGAATACCAGACGTCATCGTGGAGCTGGGCGGTGATAGTCGCCGTTCGGAAGGCAGGGCCGGGCGCGATTTTGACAATTCGAAAGGGCGTACGCGTGAGGTTCTCTTTGGGCCAGGTCACGGTGACCAGGTCACCTGGTGTTAATCCAAGCGCCTTCACGCTGGTATCGAACTCGATCAGGAGATTGCCCTGGATGCTGCGATTCAAGGCCAGCAGCAGCATTCGCTGAGCGTGATTGAAACAGGAGATACCGACGGCATCCAGCGAACCAGCGACTTCCTGCTTGCACAGATCGGTGTCGTCGCCATCGGCCAGAGAGAGGCTGTCCTGCTGGTATTGGTTGAACTCGTCCTGAAATTCGACCGATAACCGGTTCGGCGTTTCCTGCGCCCCGCGCGAGGACAGGCGGATGCTGGCGGCGCCGTTGCTGCTGCGGGCGATCGACGTCGCGTCGAATTCGTAAGCCGGCCAGCCGCCATTGAAGACAGCAACCGCGTTACTGCCGGGGGCCTTCACGGCGTGCTGCGAGGCGAACGTTCCTTCCACGCGCGCTTCAATGAGCCCATCCTGATTCAGGGCAAGGTAGAGGCGCGACGCGTTGCGAATGGCGCGAATCACATCTCCCGCGCTGCGGCGCTGCTTGAGAGCAAAATTGCACTGGAAGCGGGGAATTTGAACAGAGCCGCCCACCGGATCGGTCACGCTGATGAGTTCGCCAGCGACGGCAGCGGCACGGGCAAAGCTGGCAGGGTCGATTTCATCGAGACCGTAGCCGCAGCGCATCAGCACATCGAAAAGGACCCACGCCGGATTATCGGAAAAAGCATCGGGCAGACGATTTCCGCCCGGATCGAACTGCCAGAGGCGAAGACCCTGCAGCAGGACTTGCACCAGGGGAATGCCGGAGCCGTCGTTAACGCGATTGGGGACCACCAGGGACAGGTAGGCCATGCTGCCATACGGATCGCCCTGGGCATTACCATGGCCGTCGCTGAAATCGGCATCCTGGGCCCCGGTACGCGCGCCGGCCGAGAGCAGATTCCACCAGCCGCTGGACGTCATGTTGACGCCGGATACACCCTGGGGTATCTGGATGCCGTTGACCAGAACCTGAAGAATACCCTGAATTTCCCCCATACCGATAAGTACTTCCATGCGGGTGAGGTTGCCGTCGTTCCGGGAGAACACAACGTCCGGCGCATGCCACTGCGTGCCGTAGACCAGCGGGACGAAGTCGTTGTAGCGCGCCTGGTTGTCCTGAACGTTGGAGAGTTGGTAGTCTTTTTGTCCAGCGCCGCGCACCAGAATGGTTGGAGGCACAAATTCGATTCCGCCGAATCGAGAAGTCCGGCGCCCGCTGGAATCGATGGAGAACATGCCGCGATCCACGCAATCAGAGCGCGTCAATGAGCAGTTCGCGAAAGGTGCGGCGCCATTGAGGTTGCCCGTCCCGCCCGGCTGATCGGGCGAATAGCCGCAGCGGTACAACTGCGAATACTTTCCTTTAAAAACCCCACCATCCACAGCTTCAATGCGCTGCGCGGGCGTTGACGGAAAACGCCACGGGCAGGTGCGCTGCACACGCACATCGGGAAGGACGCTGCGCTGCATCGTCATGCGGTTCATCGCGCTCAGACGGAAGATCGATTCTGTGATGAGTTCGGGTGGATTTACCAGTCCGCGAAAAAGCGTGACGGAATCCGTTGCCGCTGCAGCGCCCGCCAGATCGAAGAACACGAGACGAACAACCAGTTGCGCCCCTTTGAATCCGGACGTCTGCTCGATTTCAGAAAGATGGGAATCGGCGTTTGCCAGTTCAAAGGTCAATCGCGGCACGCCGCCCGCCTGGGTGTCTGACGCAAGCTGCGCCTCAAAAAGATTGTGGCGAACCACTCGGCCATCATATTGATTACCGCCCCAGGAAAGGGTCTGGCTGCTCCAGCGCTGCACGGTGCCATCGGCCAGAGTGCAGTCGAAGAAGAAGAGGGGCGTCGCGGGATTGAGTTGCTCTTTGACGTCAAAGGGACTTTGCACGGGCATAGCCTATTCCTGGACTCGCGATAATAAACGAAGCCGGCACGCGGAAAGACCGGGGCCGGTGCTGGTGATGGTGAGTTCGGGCGAAGCGAATCGCGTTTCCGGGTAGATGCCGGTCGCCGCGCCGCTGACCTTATACGCGGAGGGCGCGGGCTGCGCTTCCGCCTGAAAGCCCCAGACCTCGATCGATTGCCCGGCGTCCAGCACCAGCGAAAACGAGGAATCGGCCTGGCCGGCGGTCCCCGGGCCACTCACCTGAATTCGTTTCCATGCAGGTCCGATCGCGTAAATACTTTGATGCCCATCGCGCTGGATGCAGGCCACTCCGATAGAATTACTGCGCACCCAGACGCTGAAGCAGGCGACATATTCGCCGCGCACGCCAATTGTTTGCGTCAGTGACTGGGAACCCTGCGCGCCGTTGGAAACGCGTGAAGCCCTGGTGCCGCCCTGTGGGTCGGCCACGGCGCCCGCAATGCTGAGTTGTCCGGTTTGCCAGTCGCTCTTGCTGAGATCTTCACTCCAACCCAGGAGGTTGACCAGCGGGTCGATAAAAAGAAACGACCCGGCAGGTCCGCGCATGTTTTGGAACAGGGCGGCGATCTGACCGGATTCGGCGTCGGTAAGATCTTCCCATGTGAGATCCCAAAGGACCTCTGCCGCGCCATAATCGGGCAGCGAAATTCGCTCGCCGTTTTCCAGCGAGTTGGAGATGCGCCGCCAACTGCGCGCCCGCTCCATGGGGTACTGCGCCAGCGAACCTGCGCCTGTCTGCGGAAACCAGTTCACACAACCTCCTCGATATACACTTCGCTCCACGCCTCCCGGCCAGTTGTGAGTCCCACACGCAGCCTGTCCCCGCCAATCACGCATTTGGTGACCACGTCGCCAGTGACCGGGTCGGTAAAAGCGAATTCGCTTCCCTGCTGCGCTTCAGAAAAACTAATCAGTGCGGCCACTTCCGCCTCATCCAGCAATTCGAGCCGGATGGCCCAGCGCCGCAGGCCGCCAGCTGAAAGTTGATAGATCTGCTGGCTGCCATTGAGAAAGCGGACGGCCTGAACCGGAAAGCGGACGGAGCGCTCCAGAGGATATTGCGCGACAGCGCCTGTTTTCAACACCGGAAATGCGGACATATCAGAGATCCGCCACCACGTCGTTGATCGGGTGCAGGTTCAGCATGGCCAGACGCACGGCGCTTGCGATATCGTTGCTGCGGTCGAGGAACGACTGGCTGTCCATGGCATTGATGTTGACGGTGACTTGAGAAGGGGCAGCCGACTGAGAGACGTTCGCACTCTGCGAAACCGGAGTTGCCGCCGGGCCCGCCGGCGTCGCTGTTCCGGTATCGCCGCTGGTTGACCGCACGATACCGGAGATCGATACTGGCGGCGGTGGAACGTAAACCGGCAGCGGGGCTGGCGCGGAGTTACCGCCCAGCCCAAACAGGCCGAGAAGCCCTTTCGCGACCGGTGAGAGAACGCCCAGTGCGCCGCCAAAAATGCCTGATAAAACACCGGAAGCCGTGCTCCCCCCCGATTGCCCGCCGTTGCCCTGGATCGCATTCGTGTTGGCGGAAATGAGTGTCTCCTGCTGCTGCCATGCCGTCCGCAACTGGCTGATCTCCTGCGCCGCCTGCGAGAGTGCCGTATTCAGATCCTGCCCACCGCCGGCATCGAAACCCGCGGCTATCGGCGTTGGATTCGGAATCCCGCGATACCTGGAAGGCGCGATTGTCCGGAATGTCTCTTCAATTACGCTGTGTTGTGCCATCGGCTTCTTCCCGTTCCATTTGTTGCCGCAATATCAAAAACGCGTCTACTTTCTTTGCATCCAGATCGAGCGTGTCGCCAATCCCGAGGCGGCGCCGGACGACGAACTCTTCGACCAGCGCCGTGCTCTCAGCGCGAATGAACGACTTCGGACATTCTTCGGTGTGCACCTGGCGGCGGCCCCAAACAATGCGCGGCTCTACCCTCAGCTCGCCCGCGATAAAGCCGCATCGCCGTTTTCTTTCCAGTCCGTTACGCCTGCAGGTGTCGCAATTCCATCCGGACTGGTTGGCGAATTGGAAATGAAATGCGACGATTAGTTTTTTCTTTCGGCCTCGTTCAGGCCGCACTCGGCTTTAATGATGCCAAGGGCTTCATGCACCAAATCCTCGGGACCGTTTTCAATCAGCGCGACAACACTGGCGGGCGCGCCGTCGACTTCCAGCCCGGAGACGCCCTGCAATCCCCATTCGAGAAACACGCGGTCCATTTCACCGGCCAGCAGACTGGCCTCCATGCGGTTGCTCTCCGCCTGGCCGGCCTCGAAGAATTCGATGCGCGCCGCCAGGTCCCGAATTTTCTTCATCAGTTCCAGGCGGCGGCCGAAACTCATCCGGGCGACGTCGTACTCAACGTCCGGCCGGAGTTCGGAACGGACGATCTTCCTGCTCTCCCAAATCGCACTCATATTGACTCCCTTACCCGAACGCGATTACCCGAATGCAACCACGATTTCGTCTTCGATCGTGCCTTGCGCCCGCGTGTCCTGGAACGTCCAGCGAAGCCGCAGATCGGCGTCGTCGAACTTCGGCACATCGGGAATCAGGCTCTTCATCCACACGCCCATGAGTTGTCCGCCCTGTTGCCCCATCTGGAACATCACCGTAACCGGTGAGCGCTGCCGCGCGGCCTGATACAGGGCGGTGGTTGCGTCATCATCCTGGCTGAAAAACTCCAGCGCCATGGTGACTTCGCGCGGGCCCGGCGTAATCGCCCGGGGCAACTCCGAGCCGTATTCCCGGCCCCGTGTCAACAGGTTGTTCCGCAGGTCGATGCTGGCTTGCGACACAGTATGGAACTGGCCGGGAATCACTCCCAGCCATACCTGGCCGAGGTTACCCGGCACCGGGGAGTAGCTGAACCCGGTGGAGACCGGCTCGGGTGGAAACGCGGTCGCCTGTCCCTGTCCGGCAACAAACGACGAACTGTCGATCAGATCCTGCGCCACACCGCGGAAGTCAAGTTCGTGAAAATCGCCGTTAATACGGATACTCATTTGATCCACGGCGGCGCCGCTCAACACTCGCTGGACGGCAGTCGAAGGGTCCCAGTAGTCGAATAGACTGACGCTGGGTAGTTCGTAGCCCAGCCTCCAGGTAGCCGCGGGCCCAATCGGAAATCCGGCGGGAGGCGCGATCGATAACGGTGCGTTCAGCACAACGGTCGAATCATCGGCGACCGCGGCGACGAACCGGATCTCTCCCCCAACTCCCACCGCGTCGCCGGGCGTGAGGCTGTGCGGTGTCCCAAATCTGAGCGTGGACGTATCGCTGCCGGCAGCGGAAACGCCTCCGCCAAAAAGTGTGCCGGAGCCCCCGAGAGCGGCTTCCAGCAGCGGACCCTGCGCGGGGAGCACTGTTGGATCCGCCCAGTCCCGCATATAAGTGGTCAGATCGAATGAGGTGTGCCGGCGAACGCCGGCCGGAAGTCCCTGCCAGGTCCGTGTCCCGGTCTTGTCGCGGCGGGTGGTCTTTTCCTGATTATGTTGGGCCAAAAGACGGACGGCAGGAATCCGGTTAGCGGCCGTGATCGCCGGGATCTGGCCAAACTGATCCTCGCGTGCGACGTACCAGCGGTTTGCGTTTGATGAAATGTATGCCATTACTTACTCACCTCTACTTCGAAGTTGATCTTTGCCCGCTGCAGGAAATTCTTTCCGCCGCGCCCCACCGCGTCGTAATTCACCGAATAGCCGCCGCCATAAAACCCGCCATCGCCCCAGTCGCCGCGTGCGTCGTCCAGTAATGCGCAGATGGCGTCCACATAGACCTGAGTGGCGGTTTCAATGCCATCGATCTTGTCCTGGGAATAACGGACTTCGATCACCAGCGAAACCTTTCCCGAGAACTGGCGGAACTTTTCCCGCAGGGTATTCGAGACCTTTTCGCAATACACGAGCAAAGCCGGATAGTGGGCGATGCCGCTTTTCTCACTCAGGTCGACCGCGATGTTGTGGGCCGCAATCGATCGAATCCCCGCTACTCTGAGACTTCGGTCCGCTTCCTCGATTGCCGCAAGCCGCGGGTTGATGCCGTCACTTGAAGCGCGCAAACGGGAGATGACAGACGCCGTTAGTGTTCCGCTGATTCCCGCCATTCTTAACCTCTCAAAATCGCCCGGGGCAGATGTTTGATCGCATCGGGCGCCTGTCCGGAGCCGGCCATGGGGCCACTGGACGTGGCATTCGCCGGAATGAAATCAAATGGGGTGCCCGGCGGCAGCGCCACACCGTTCTGCTGAAACAGCGGTGTCAACAAAGATCCGGCGTAGACGTTGAACCCAACTGCATTGGGCGGCGGATCGGTAGCGGTGACGGTCATCAGATTGCCGTCGAGGATAGTGATCGTGGATGCCGCCGACGTCTCACCAGGCTGCCCCGCCGCGTTCACCCATGCCACGCTCGCATAAAAGGTTCCGCCCTGCTGGGACCCGGCAATCGACCCCAGCGCCGGCGGCTGCGCGATCGGCATCGGATCGTTCACGATGCCTACACCCGCGGACAGCACGTCCTCACGCGCGGAATCGGAAAGCAGCATATATTGCTCCCACTTTGCCTTGTACCGGTCCACTAACTGGCTGAAGTAACTGTCGCGGTACACCAGTTCCAGAGTGTGCATCGCCATCCACCGCTTCAGTGGAGAGGTGACAACAATTTGCTCCACTCGGGTCGTGATAACCGGCCAGCGCGGGGCAAGGTGGTTAAACCATAATTCCACTTCGTTCTGTATTTCGTGTCTGGCCAAACGGATCTTGGTGGTCAGATTGATGCCCGAGGTTTGCGCGGTGTCAAGCACACCGGCGTCCTGATCCACAAGGTCTTCAATGGTGACGGAAGTTCCGTCGACGAGCAGGGCCACGGCGTTAGTTCCTCTCCCGTGCTTTCCGCAGGTCGTTCGACGGGATCACCATCACCTGCACACGCCTTGCTGCTTCGTCCTGATCGAACGCTTCCTTCGCCCGGCGGCGTTCTTCAAAGAAAGCTTTTGCCTCTTCCTTCGTCGCGGCGCGGGCGCGGCCTTCCGAGATCAGCTTCGCGGCCACGGCGCGGGGCGCTTCGGTGAACACGCCTTCTCTGCCGCCTTCCGGCGTCGACTCGCTGACCAGCACGATATTCTCGCCTTCCAGCTGCGATTCCACCTCGCGCACTTTTCTGTAGTAAGCCCTCAAATCCATCTGCGTTCTCCCTGAGTTTTCCGATTTCAAGATTCAATGAAGCGCGGTGGGCAGGCGAAGCGAACTCCGCCCGCGCCACCGCGCTCCGCGCCGGACCCGCCTCCGGCTAGCTGTTTACCTGAACCGCGAAGTTGTTCCGCAGCACGGCACAGCCGTACAACACGTCCACCGTGAACTGCTGCGACAGCGTGTTCGGCTGGTAGCTCATGGTCACGCGCATGCCGAAGTTGCCCAGTTCGGCATATTCCGCGATGGCGCCCGTTCCCGGCAGAGGCTGAGGCAGGCGGCGAACCACCAGACCGATCGCATCCTTGCAGAAGGCGAGGTTATGCGTGGCCACCGGAGCACTCCCCGTCTTCGCCACATACTGAGAACGGAAAACGAAGAAGTCCTTGATCTTGCCGAACGTCCCATCCACCATCGCCCGCAGACCGGCTTCACCGGCAATGCGGAATTCGCTGAAACGGGGAATCTGGCGCATCTGCGAATACGTGTTGCTGTCGACAATGAGGTACTTGGGCTGACCCGACGGTACCTTGGCCGCGAACAGGCTGGTTTCCGCCTGATCGATGATAGCTTCGGTGATGGCCGTGCCCGAGGTTCCCAGCGGCGCATTGGCCGTGAAACCCGCATACAGATTCAACAGATCGCTTTCGATCTTCTCCGCGATGGCCGAAACCGCCGGCTGCATGTACACCTTCAGAAGGTCCGGCACCGCCAAAACTTTGGTGACATCCGGGATCTGAAAGGTGGCTTCCGCGTGAGTGTTGAGGATGATTTGAGCGTTACCGAGCGACGGGTTCTGCGGTGAAACAGCACCTCCCTCGGCTATGTTATTGGCCACAAGCTGCGGCGCGATCGGCACGTTTACGGTGTCGCCCGCCTGGGCAAGGGCCGGCTCATAGTCGCGATTGACAAGGTTCCCCATCACGAGGTTCCCCACCAGGGCGGGCAGTGCATCTGCCGCCACAAGTTTTACAATCGCGTTTGCAACGTTGGCTGACGTAATTGCTGGCATCTTTCTCCTTGTTATGTTTTGAGCCGAAAAATGAAAAGGGCGGCGCCGTTTCCGGCATCCGCCCTCTCTAAATTCCGGCTGTCCTGGTAACTCCGAACCAAGTTCGGACCGTTACGCTCCCCGCAGCGTCTGCGTGGCGACCCGAAGGATCTCCTGACGCACACGCTCCAGTTCTTCTTTGCTCATCGACGGGCCGATCTGGTCCAGATCGATGGCGCCACTTATCGGCGCCGGGGCTTTTTGCGATCCATGAATGCCGGCTCCGCCCGCGATCCGCGCCGGCAGAAATTCCGGATTCTCACGGACAAATGAGGACAGAAAATCGCTCAGATTCTGTTCGCCGGCCTCGCTGCGGGCGAGCAGACGCCCATCGTCGCCGCGAACTACCGCATCCTGAACCGCCTTATAAGCGAGGTCCACTTTATTCACCCCGAGCCGCTGCAGTTCGGAGCGGATGGAAGAACTCCGCTGCGCCTCTTCCGCCACGTCGCGGCTGCGCTTGTTCTCCTCCACGAGTTCGTTAACCCGTTTTTCCAGGGTCTCCCGCCGCCGGCGTTCTTCCTGCAACTCTGTCTTGTAGGCAGGCTCACGGCGTGCCGTGTCCTGCCTCATGTACTCTTCGATCGCCTGCTGGACGATCCCGTGCACGTTGATTGATTCGCTCATGTTCTCTCGACCTCAGTTGAACTGCTGGGCATCAATTTCGCCCGCGATTTGATTCTTGATTTCCTGCCGTGAATCGCACAGATACTTCAAGGCCACGCGCTTGAACACCTGGCGCTTCAGCGTCGGCGAATCGATTCCTAGGTTCAGAAGACTTTGCGCATTGGTCGTTTCGACGCTGAAATCGGTGATATCGAATTCGTCGAACCCGACAACGTCGGTCTGAACCACGTCCTGCCGCGCCGCAACGATTCCCGCCAGCACTTTGCGCATCGTGTCCTTCACGACATCGCCGTAAGCCCGCAGTACTTCCTGTGTCACGCTGAAGTCCCACTGTTTGCTCAGCCCCGATTGCTGTACGCCGCCGGCGTCGTTGGCCTGCTGCGAAAGGTAGGAAACCCGATAGATCTCATCCTTCAGACGGCTCAGATTGTCGGCGGCGATCTGGAAGACTTTTCCTTCCGGTTCGGTCCATCCGAACCGGTCTTCAGGAGCGAGTTGGATGTAGTAGCTCTCTCCCATGGTTTGATGGAATTCCTTGCTCGAGTAAATCACCGGCATCGCAAACAAACCCATGGTCAGGGCCCATCCCAATGCATTCGACTTATTGAAGTGTTCCAGCTGCAACGATGCGGCTTTGTTTGTGAGCCATAATCCATCGTTGATTCGCAGTTCGAAAACGGGAACGCGCCGGAGGGCGGCAAATGCGTGAGGGCCCGAATCTACCAGTTCCACTTGTTGGGAGCCCTGCCCGCCGCGTAGCTCATATATTTCGAAGCGCTCGCGGTCATAGTAGAGCCAACGCGTGTCGCGCTTCCAGCCGAACGACTTCACGCTGTCCTGTTTCAACCAGGTGGTACGGATCACCATCCACTCCAGCTCTCCCCTGTTGTCCACGCTCCAGTTGATGACTTCATCGGCGTTATACGGAACCACATAGGCGCGGCTCCGGCCGCTGGCTTCTTCTTCAGCCCGGTTGCGGGCGCTGCTGCCGACTCGCGGAAAATCCACCGCGATAAACGACTTCCCGCAAATCAGCGCCTCCACCAGCCGCTGCTTGAAAAACTCCGTCAGCGTGGTGCCGTGCAGGTCGCAATTCTCCAAAAGGCCGGCGTAAAAACCGCGGGTTGTGGCATCCGCCCCGTTCATCTCGATCATTGGCTCCTTGCGCACCAGCGTGGCCGCATACCAATCAACGATTGACCCGAGATAGTTTTCATAGAAAACACTGTGCAGCCGCTCCCGATAGACCTGAGGGGCCTCTTTATGCCGGGGCGTCAGATAATGGCTGGCATTCAACCGGAATTGCTCACCGCCTGCATAGAGGTCGCGGTAGCGGCGCCACATATGGGCCTTCGCCGTAAAGTCGGGATGTTCCTGCTCAATGTGACGACTCATATGCCTTTTCCTGGTCGAATTCTTAGAAGTAAGAGCGCAAAGCCCGCCACTCGGGCGCGGCGTTTTGCGCGGTCAAAAAAAGAGCGGCCGATTCCGCTCGCCGTACTGAATCGTCTGATGTTCCTGCCAAACCAAATAACCCAGCGCATCCGATAAATGCGTGCGCTGCCGGTCCTTGTCTTTGTCGACAACGAGTGAATCCTGCTTGTACGCCACCTGCTCGAAATCCGCTATCAGCTCGCTGCACTTCGGATCGACGGTCAAATCGATTTCGCCTCGCGCGTTCTTCAACTTCGCGTTCATCAGATTCACGCGGTCCCGCACGGCCGGATTGGCCTTCGGGACCTTCATCTGATACTTCGCGCCGCGCGCCCGGAAGAAATCCCCAATGATCGAATAATCCGTATATCCCGACGTTTGCATGGCCGCGCCCGAGGCGTCGCCATAAATGACTATCCCCGCTTTCGGTAAACCGAACCGCTTCTCGAACTCCCGGCAGGCGTCCTCCGTCGTGGCGCGCCGCAGCACAATCTCATCCAGCACACGTACCTGCCCCCGATGGATTTGCGCCACCACCGAGCACATCGGGTCCACGTTGAAATCCAGCGCCCAGAAGATCTGGAGCCGCTCGTCAAGTTCTTCCGGCGCAACATTCGCCGCTCGCTGGAACGCGCTGTAAACCATACCGCCGCGGGTGTTGAGGTAATCCCCCAGCACCTCCTGGCGATAGAAACTTTCGTCGTAGCTGGTCCGCAGCCGTTCGTAAAAATCCGGCACATGCGACAGCACATGCTTGTTCTCAAACGGCTTCGCCAACACTACTTCATACGCCGAATCCTGTGCGCCGATGAACTTCCGGTATACCCAGTCGAATCCCTTCGGCGTCCACACTGCGAACCCTCGCAATGCAGTCGCTTTCGGATCGCGCAGGCGGCCTTCGAGGCGCAACCATGCCCCTTCCGGCGCATATGTCAATTCGTCCACGCCGAACCACGCAAGGTTAGTGCCGCGCAATCGCTCGAACTCTTCCACCGCACGCAGCAGGATTCGCGAGCGGCTTTCCTTTAATGTCAGAACAAATTCCGACCGGTTCAGCTCGAACGGAATGTCTCGGTCATCCAGCGCTTCCATCAAAGACGCCAGCGTCGAATCCCGCAACATCGGGTACGTCGGCGCGCCAATCAGTCCAGTGCGCCCGGGATTCTGATAGCACGCCCGAATCGCCTCCTGACAAAGCGCCTGTGTTTTCCCCGAACCGATCGGCCCCGAGAACCCCTTGAAGCGCGCATTTGAAGCACGGAATTTTGCCTGGCTCTCCAGCGGGGAATACGGTACCGGGCGGCGTCCATCAGTTTCGTTCATCCCTGACCCATCCGGCAATGAGGCGGCTTTGCCTCCGTTGAGGCAGTTGGCGCCGATACTGAATCAGACGAATCAGATCGCCCAATCCGGGCGCGTAGTCTTTCTCCGCCAGCCTTTCGTACGAATAGTGAAGGAGTTGAGCGACCGCCCTTTCCGGCGAAACCAACATTGAATTGTTTTTCCGCCGGCCCATTCGCTCAACTCCTTCCTGAGCGAACAGTAGCATCGGGCCCGGCCAAGTCCGGCGGGAAATGCGCGAATTACGCTGATTCTAAAGGCAATGTAGTCGGAAAAAATCTGTCACCGACTTGCAAAACCCTGGACAAAACGGGCTTGGGGTATCGCGTATCTGGGTTTGAGGGAATTTTTTGGAGGATGGCGTGCTCAGGCGGGGCGTCGAATGACAGTCACGAGCCTCTGATGTCTCCTTTCTTGCCGATTCGGACATGGCTCCGCTGTTTCGGCTACGACGGAGGACGAAAGGCGGAAATGCGTCATGAGATTCCGGGACCGAGTTTCAGAATCTGGTCCGCGGTCAGCGCAAGCACACCGAACATCAGATGCGCCATGACCTTGGTTGCGCCGCGCACTCGCACGTGGCGTGCACCGAACTCATCCTTCAGCCGCGCATAGACACGCTCGATCATGGTTCGCTCCGCGAACCGATCGCGTTCGGCCCAGGTAAGTTCGCGAGGCGTCTTACCAGGCAGGAAGCTGCTCTTCGGTTTGCGGCCCGCGTTTTTCGGATCGATGATTGGCACGTGCCCCATACTGCGGGCGTGATCGATGATCTCGGCGGCATCATAAGCAGCATCCATCAGTTCGTAGCAATAGGTGACACGCTCTGAAGTCATGGTGGCCAGAGGAATCGCAACCTGTGAGTCGTGCACGTTGGCTCCGGTCAGCACCGCGCTGACCGGAATCTGTCCGTCAGCCACATCCAGATGCAGCTTGTAGCCGCGCCAGTAATGCAGATATCCGTTGCTGCTCATCTTGCTGCCGATGGCGCAGGCGCGCGGCAGTTCCCGCAACATCGGCTCCAGTTGCATGGCACGCTGGCGGTGCAGATGGGTATCGAGTTTGGCAGGCCGGCGCTGCGGCTTGCCTCCTTTGTAGGGTTTGGGCGGACCCAGTTTGATCCCCTTCCGGCTCTGGCGCTCGGCTTTCACCTTCGCCTTTGCCGCAGCGATTTGCGCGCGAGTAAGCGGAAATTTCTCGCGTGCTTCGATGGCGGTTGCATCGCGCGCGATGTGCCCGATCAGGCGACCTTTTTGCGTTTCACGGATCAACGCTTCATGGACGAACTGCGCCAGTTCCATCTCGGCGAACTCGGCGAAGGCACGAGAGAAAGTCGATTCGTGGGGCAGCGGCTCACCGCGCTTCCAGCCGCAGATCAGACGCAGGTGCTCGTCGCTGGCCAGACGGTCCAGCAGATCCGAAGTGCGGGGCAGATTGTAGACCGCCTTGGCGACGAACGCACTCGCGATCGCATGGCGGTTGCGCTGCGGCCGCCCGTTCCAGCCGCGTGAACTCGGAACGAAACGGTCAAGCGGAATCAGTTCCAGGATCGCAACCAGGCGACGCGCCGATGCGCTCAGTTCTCCAAGCTCCGATTCCAACGCCGGAAACAACCCGCTCTGCAACAGGTGACTGAACCGGCTGAGTTGCTCGAAAAGTGTGAGCCGCATACGCCCAGGTTATGGAAACTCTGCCACTTCCGCAAGCTTTTTTGCTGCTGCGTATTTCTCGCCTCAGCCAGTTTGCCTACTTTTGCAACTGCCTCCTGTGAAGGCAGTTTTTCAGGCCGTCAACACCAGCAATTCCTAGCGGACGGTGGGATATTTTATGCCGAGTTGCTGCAGGTAATTGTCGTACTTCGCCGGATCGTAGTAAAACTGCCTCATCCGCTCGCGATACGTCCCCATGATCTTCTCGTTAAGGAATGTCGCCGGCTTGTCATCCGGACGCAGGAAACTCTTGTACTTCACAGTCTTCGTCTGCACATTGTTGAAGTAGTCCCATGCCTGGGCCACCAGTTCCGGATGCAGCAGGATATCCAGCACAGTCATCGCCTGCACTTTGGCGCCCGCCACAACTCCTTTGTGTGCGATCGGCGTCGCCATCGAAATCGCGTTCGCCCAGTTATGCCCCGGCCCCGCCTGAATATTCGATGGATAGCGCAGCACGACCGTCGGCACGTTCCATGAAATATCGCCGATATCATCGGAGCCGCCGCCCGTCGGACCAACCCCCTGCCCGTCTCCTTCATCGGCATTGGCCTCGCGCGGTACGCGCAGATCCGGAATCTTTGACGCCATTCCAACCACCGGCACCTTCAGTTCTTTCTGAATCCCGCGCGCCAGAATCTGATCGTCTTCCGACCACTGCGGCAGCCCGACTCTCTTAATATTCGCATACATCGTCTCCGCGATCGGTTTGCTGAAATAACCATTCCAGGCGCTGCCAAGCAATCGCGACGTGACGGTTGTGTCCGTCATCAGGGCCGCGGCCTCCGCCATATTGTCCGCGATGTGCCACATGTCCATAATGTGGTCGTAATCGTCTTCCCGCAGGTAGTACCAGACCGAAGCGTTCGGCGGAACCACGTTCGGCTGATCGCCTCCATTCGTGATCACGTAATGCGAACGCTGCGCCAGCCGCAGATGTTCGCGCCGGAAATTCCAGCCGACGTCCATCAGTTCCACTGCATCCAGCGCGCTCCTGCCGCGCCACGGCGCCGCAGCCGCATGCGCACTCTCGCCCTTGAAAGCGTACTCGACAGACACCAGGCCGTTCTGGTTCACCGAAGGCCCGTACGAAACCCCGAAATTCGCACCCACGTGCGTGAACAGGCAAATGTCCACATCTTTGAACATGCCCGCACGCACGTAGTGAGCTTTGGAGCCGTCTTCTTCCTCGGCCACACCGGGCCAAAGCCGAAGCGTTCCCTGCAGATGCTCCCGCTCTATGATCTTCTTCACGGCAAGTGCAGCCAGAATATTCAGCGGAACACCTGAATTGTGGCCTTCGCCATGCCCTGGTGCGCCTTCGATAATCGGGTCATGATAGCCGACGCCCGGCTTCTGCGACGCCTGCGGAATATCGTCGATATCGGACCCTAACGAAATCACCGGCTTGCCCGAACCCCAGGACGCCACCCACGCAGTCGGCATGCCCGCCACGCCGCGCTCGACCTTGAACCCCTCTTTTTCCAGAATCGAACTTAGATATTTCGAGGTCTCGAACTCCTGCATCCCCAGTTCGGCGAAGCTGAAGACGCTGTCGACCATGACCTGCGCCTGCTTCTTCATGCCGTCGATCTGGCCGGCCAAATCCGCCTTCATGGCGGATTCCTTATCAGGCGTAACTCTGTTCTGAGCGAACAGCGAAGCCGCTGCCAGAATACCGGCGAGCGCTGCGTTTCTCATGGTTAGCGCACCGTGGGATACTTGATCCCCAGTTGTTGCAGATAATTGTCGTACTTCGAGGGGTCGTAATACATTTGCCTCATACGCTCTCGATATATCGCCATGGTCTTCTCGTTCAGGAAGATCGCCGGCTTGTCATCCGGACGCAGAAAGCTTTTGTACTTCACGTCCTTCGTCTGGACATTATTGAAGTAGTCCTTCGCCGCCTGCACCAGTTCAGGATGCAGAAGGATATCCAGCACCGTCATTGCCTGTACTTTGGCCCCGGCCAGAATGCCTTTGTGCGCGATCGGCGTCGCCATCGAAATCGCGTTCGCCCAGTTGTGGCCCGGGCCCGCCTGGATGTTACCGGGAAAGCGCAGCGTCACTGTCGGCACGGTCCAGGAGACGTCGCCGATATCGTCCGACCCGCCGCCCGTCGGTCCAACCCCCTGACCTTCGCCATCGCCGCCATCCGTAACTCGTGGGGCGCGCAGGTCCGGAACCTTCGTCGCGAGCCCGGTCGCCGGCAGTTTTAGTTCTTTCTGAATCCCGCGCGCCAGCGTCTGGTCGTCCTCAGTCCACGCCGGTAACCCGACCTTCTTGATATTTGCGTACATCGCTTCTGCAATCGGCTTGTTGAAATGCCCGTTCCACGCGCTGCCGAGCAACCGCGACGTCCATTCGGTGTCCGTCATCAGCGCCGCCGCCTTCGCCATGTTGTCACCAATGCGCCACATATCCATGATGTGTTCGTAGTCGGCCTCGCGGAAGTAGTACCAATCCGATGCATTCGGCGGCACTACATTCGGCTGATCGCCGCCGTTGGTGATGACATTGTGCGAGCGCTGCGCCAGCCTCAGATGCTCGCGCCGGAAATTCCAGCCCACGTCGAATAACTCCACCGCATCCAAAGCGCTTCTGCCGCGCCACGGCGCACCGGCCGCGTGCGCGCTCTCGCCCTTGAACATGTATTCCACCGACACCAGGCCATTGCCCTGGTTTTGGCCATACGATACCGTCATGTTGGCCGAGATATGCGCGAACAGGCAGATGTCGACGTCGTTGAACAGACCCGCGCGCACGAAGTAAGCCTTCGTCCCGACCAGTTCTTCCGCCACACCCGGCCACAGCCGCAGCGTCCCCTGCAGGTGCTCGCGTTCCATGATCTTCTTCACGGAGAGCGCAGCCAGGATATTCAGCGGAACACCGCCGTTGTGCCCTTCGCCATGCCCGGGCGCACCCTCAATCAACGGATCGTGATAACCCACTCCCGGCTTCTGCGAAGCCTGCGGAATGTCGTCGATATCCGAACCCATCGAGATCACCGGCTTACCCGAACCCCACGAAGCTACCCATGCAGTGGGAATACCGGCCACGCCGCGCTCGATCTTAAAACCTTCCTTTTCCAGGATGCCCGTCAGATACTTCGATGTCTCAAATTCCTGGAAACCCAGTTCTCCGAAGCTGAAGACGCTGTCGATCATGACCTGCGCCTGCTTCTTCATCCCGTCCAGTTGACCCGCAAGGTCGGCCTTCATAGCCGCTTCTTTATCGGGAGCTACTTTGTTCTGGGCAAGCGCAGCGGTTGCGAGGAGCACAAGGGCGAGAGTAGTTCGGAGCATATTGAGAACAGTGTACTCGTGTGCCAAGCGCTCTCGCCTGCCACAGCGTACTAATGCGGGGGAATCGGCGGAACGCCGGGCAGTCCTGCCGGCGGCGTATTCGGAAACGGCTGTGGCAGGCCGGCAGGCGCTGCGCCAGCAGGAGCGGGCGTCGTAGGCGGCTGGCCTTGCACCGGTTGCGCTCCAGGAACACCGGCGCCCGCGCGGCTCTTGTCTTTGGAAATGTCGTAGACGAATTCCCATTCTTTGTAGTCCGTGCGGCCGTTATAAACCTTGATCCCCTCCTGGTCGCGTTTGCTGGCCACACCGGCGATGCCGCCGCCGATGACCTGCCCCTGCGGAGCGGCTGCCTGCACCGGCGTGCCAAAGCCTGCAGTTGTCTGCCCGCCCGCCTGAGGCGCTTGCGTTTGTGGCAACGGATTTCCGAACTGGTCCACGGCCGGCGTCGCCCCCGGCTGCCCCGGCAAACCGCCCGGACGAGGCGTCGTCAGCAGCTGATTGATCAGCTGCGACGCAGCCGTCGGAGGTACATTCGGCTGCCCGGGAGTGCCCTGGTTCGGCTGCTGTCCCGGAAACCCCTGAGGAAGACCGGTATTGGGAACACCTCGATTGCCCATGGCAGGATCAAGACCCGGATTCACTCCTGGCTGTCCTGGCAAGGCCGTTCCACCGGGCGCCGTTCCATTCTGCGACCCCTGAACAACCGGAACGATGCGGCCATCAGGCAGCACCTGTACGGGGACTCCCAGTGACGAAGGATCACCTCCCGGTAGCTGCGACGGATTCCCTGGTTGCGACGTATTAGCCGGATCCCCCGGCGCACCGGGCGTATCGCTGGCCCTCCGGCGAGTCGCAAGATTCACTGCTTCACCGCCAGCCGCGGTATTGCTCACCGACTGCAGTTCGGTGATAAACGTCTGCGGCGCGTTCTTGTCTTCCTGCTTCTTGGCTGCGTAAACCAGCGAATCGGTAAACACACCGCCCGGGCCCACGTGCACCACACGCCACTCGTCCTTGCCCGTCATGGGGTCGGAGTATTGCCGGCGCAGAAAGCGAATCCCCTGGGTGTTATTGAGCGCGTCGAAATCCGCCGGATAGCGGTTGAACTTACGGACGTACAGTTGAACGGCGCGTGAGTAAGCTTCACCCCGGTCAATCAAAAGCTGTTCCTTATCGCGTTGCGCTTCAAACGCGGCACGCGGCAATTCCAGGTAAAGCGAGATCGCAACCGTCGCGGCCATCGCAAACACCAGCAGCACAGCATAGCCGTCCTCCCCGCGCCCGCGTCTGCCGCTGCTTTTCACGATGGTTGCGCCT
>Ga0206897_1101_pt1 | contig 19210 bp, 18 predicted proteins | sample Alteio_BWOrgHeat_49_FD_152972 | JGI IMG/M metagenome (GOLD analysis project Ga0206897, IMG submission 152972) | Enriched cells from forest soil in Barre Woods Harvard Forest LTER site, Petersham, Massachusetts, United States -... | ecosystem: Environmental > Terrestrial > Soil > Temperate forest >... | reverse complement strand
CATCGGTGATGGTGGTGAAGCCGCTTCCGGTGTTGACCTGCCACTGATAGGTGAGGGGCCCGGTGCCGGAGGCCGCAATGGTAAAATTCGCGCTGCCGTTCACCAGGGTCGTGGCATTGGCGGGTTGGGCGGTGATGGCCGGCAGGGCATTGACGGTGAGGTTCAGGGTGGTGGTGCTGTCGCAGCCGGTGAGCAGGGAAGGGGTGGTATAGGTAGCCACGGCCGTGCCGCCCGCCGCAATGGTCTGGCCGTTCCAGGTATAGGGTAGCTGGTTGGCGCAGATGGTGATATTGGCCGTAGCAAATTTGGGCGGGTCGATCGTGATGGTCTTCGACGCGGTAAAGCTGTTACCGCAGGCATCGCTCACGGTGGCGTATACGGGATAGGACCCGGCCGTGGGATAATTGAACGTGGTGGTGTTGCCTGTCGCATAGACGGGCGTGCCTCCGGCGTTGACGCTCCACGAGTAGGAATAGGGCGGCACGCCGCCATAGCCGGTGACCTGGGCGTTAAGCGCCCCCTGACCCTGGCAGGTATCGCCGGTGATGGTGATCGCACTGCCCGCGGCAGGAACGGCGAACTCCACGGTATGGCAGGTGAGCGTCACCGTGTAGGGGGTAGCCGCGCCTATGCAGGTGCCGTCGCAGCCGGAGATGCCTTTGCAGGTCCGGAACAACCAGAGTTGGAAGCTAAGGATCTGCGGATTGCAGGAAGGCGCGGGGAGGCAGGTGCTGAAAGAAGATAACATCCCGTAATTGCTTATCCCGCAGGCTCCCTGGCCCGAGGCGCCACAATACGCTACGGTACCGGGGCCCGGCCACGAGCAAGAGCCCATTGCGATCGCAAAGGCCCCATCGGAATAGGAACACAGGCCGCTGGCAAGATAGCTGAAGGTGGTGGCCACACCCGTAATGGTCGTAGCGGCAGGTTGCGTTACGGAGAGTGGATAGCTGCAATAGTTACTGAAACCACAGCTCGCTACGCTACTCTGTCCCGAGCCGATGGCCGACTGGGCGAGGGTATTGGTCGCCGTTACCAGCGGGTCGATGACCAGCTGATGGTTCTTAATATTGGCATTGATCCATGCCGCCGGTACGAGGATATTCATCCCCCGGGCGTCCAATTCGTATCGGAGTGCGAAGGCTTTGTCCTTGCCGGCGCCTTTTGGAAAGGCGATGGCTTGCCCGATCCTGAGGGCGTCGTTCCCACCCATGGAGACGGTGAGGCCGCCGGTACCCTTCTTGCGGGACGGGTCGTTCGTAAATGTTATGGTGGTACCGTTTCCCTGGTTGAATTCGTCGCGAAAGATCAGCTCGCTGTAAGAACCGTATCGATTGCTTTTGATGATGAGGTTGGTTTTGACGGCGCCGCTGAGGACCCTGAATTCGGCGTCTATTCCATTGAAGAGGTCTTTGATGTACATGCCGTCCTCGCCGATGGTATAGTTAGTCCAACTGGCCGAGGCTAGTTTTTGGAGCCGGCCGTTAATTTTGGCCCAGAGACTCCAGCGGTTGAAGGACACTTTGCCGGATAGGGTATGGATGGAGATCTCCTGGCTGGGAATATCGATGCTTACAGGCTCGGGACTATGTCCCGAGGCATATGATCCGGGGGCTTCGGCGTGCAATTTGGAGCTCATGGAAACCCAACGGCCCTGCTCCGATAGGTTGATATTGCCCAGCGATCGCTGGATGTAGAGCTTACCGGTGTCGGTGAGGTCCTGGAAGTAGCGCTCACTTTCCTTTCTTCTTGCGAGCAGCTCGACGCAATTATCACAGGGCGCCCCATCCGGCAGGATGCCGAATTCGGGGTGGTTATATTCGCTTTTGTCGTTATATTTCTCCCATGCCGCCAGGTTACGTTTTTGGTGTAAGGGGAAACTCGTATAGTTCAGGTTGTCCTGATGATCGACCTGGATGGGCATGTATGCCGATCCGGGTGGCGGCTGAACCGGTGTGGTGATCGGGTTATTCTGGGCGGGGGCAATCGCGGGCAATAGGGCAGCCATAAGCAGGCTGGCTACGGTTTTACGCATAAAGATGCAGGTATGGGTTATATGCGTCGCGAAGATAGACTGAAACCGGGGTAAATGCAAGTGGCGTGGGCAATTATTCCCGCATGGCCGTTTTATTCCCGCATGCCCTTGAGCCAGGCTGGAAAATCTGTCTCCATCAATGCTTCGTCGGCATGATGTTGTCCGATGACGATGTCACGCATTAGGGACCAGTCCGCACCCATTGTCTTAACCCTTTTTTTGAGTTCATCGAGCGGGATATCTCTGCAAAATATAGAAGTGCCCGGCTGCTGTTTCCAGGATTGGGCAATCGGGCCAATGTCGAATGTATCGAAGCCTAATTCATCCACCAGGGTAAAAACAACTTCCTTTGCTTTGGTATTATCGCCGGAAACCGGTAAGGCGATACGGCCGCTTTTGCTTTTGGGCTTGCCCAGATCTTTTAGGCTGGCTGCAAAAATGCTATTAAATACCTTGACTACGGGAATGCCTAATTGCTCCTGGACCCATAGGCTGTCGATACCGGCTAGTTCGAGTCCGGGAATGATTCCATCGCGGAGACGCGGGTAATAATTCATGGTATCGATGACAACCACGTCTTTGGGTAGATGGCGAAACAGGTCTTTGGGAAGGCTTGGTACATTCTTTTGGGTGATGGAAACAACGATCACCTGTTTATTTTTTGTCACTTCTTCGACCGTGGCCGCCTCGGCGCCGATTTCTGCGGCAAGCTGTTTTAGAGAAGCAGGTCCCCTGGAGTTGGCGATCGAAACGCTATGTCCCCGACGGGCCCAATGTGATGCCAGGCAGCTTCCTATGGGGCCGGAGCCAATAATCCCTATGTTCATCGTTTGTTTTTTTAGTTCGGTAATTTGTTGTTTAATAAGGTCTCGAGTTTTTTCAGTTTCGAGATCCAGAATTTGTCAAAGTAAGCGAGCCATTCCTGCAGCTCATTGAAGCCGTCTTTTTTCAGCGTGCAATACCGTTCCCGGCCGATATCCCTGATGGACATAAAGCCCGCGTTGTACAATATTTTGACGTGTTTCGAAACGGCGGGGCGGCTCATGTCGAAATTTTCTGCCAGGTTATTGATGGTCAGACTGTCCTCGGAGAGTAGCATCAGCATCTTTCTCCTGCTCGGATCGCCGATCACCTGGAAGGCGTCAAGCGTTGGTTGTGCCATATTGTGCAGTGTTTAAATGTTTGGCCATTTTTTCGAGGTTTTTCAGCCAGCCATCGGTCATACCTATGTAGAAATTCAGGTTTTCTTCTTTGTCGAACCCGCTATGCTCGAGGAAAAGATCCGTGCCCTTATCCGTGGGGTACAGTCTCCATTCGACCACGGTATCGAGCGTGATCTCGCCTGCGCCGGGACCGCATTTCCAGGAATAGGAAAGCTTTTTATACGGAACGATCTCCAGCACCCTGCAATGGCAGATGCCATCAAAGTTAAGGCTCGGTATCGGGTTCGTTTTGAAGTGAAAGTCGAATCCAACGATCGGCTGGAAATCATTTTTCATGAGCCATAGCTCCATGAGCTCGGGTTTCGTCAGGTATTCCCAAACCGTCTCCGGTGGATGAGGAAAGGAATATTGCTGTTTGATGACTTTTGCCATAATAAGTAACTTTTAAGTTACACGAAGATATAGGTGACTTTCGAGTTACGCAAATATATTTTTTAAAATCCCGACCGTTTTGCGGGGCTGGTTCGTCAAAAGATAAATACAAACAAAATGGAACATCTAAAAGACAAGGTAGCCGTCGTATTTGCCGCATCGGGAGAGATTGCGGGAGCAGTCGCCCGGAGTTTTGCCGGACATGGGGCCAGGGTGTATGTTACCGCCCGGAACCTGGATAAAGTAAAGGCACTGGCCCAGGAGATCAAAGCGGCCGGCGCGGCCGGGCTCGCCCGGCGCGGTCTGGGGGCTATTTCGCTACGTCGATCTTTACTTTTTTGTTCTTGAGTTTTTCGTTTTTGATCATTTGCAAAGTATGACTCACGTTTGACTTGCGGATGGCCACGAAGGAAAAGAAATCCTTGACTTCGATGAGCCCGATATCCTCTTTTTTCAGCTGTCCTTTGTTGGTGAAAAAGCCCACGACATCGACCTTGTTGACCTTGTCTTTTTTGCCGGCGGAAATGAACAACGTGGCCCACTTTGGTTTTGCAGGAAGCGTGGTTTCGGCGGGGAGCTCCAGCTGTTCGGGCTGCTCCTGTATATATGCGGGCAGTCTTTCCTCCGGCGACAGGATGAAGATGGCGGTTCCACTGGCATCCATCCGGGCCGTCCGGCCGTTGCGATGGGTATAGACTTCTACTGTTGCGGGCAGATGATAATGGATGATATACCGGATATTCGGCACATCCAATCCTCTGGCGGCAAGATCCGTGGTGACCAGGATATTGGAGCTGCCGTTGCGGAACTTTGCCAGGGCGCTGTCCCGTTCCGGCTGTTCGAGGGCGCCGTGGTAAAAGACATTGACGAGCCCTTTATCTTTTAATAAGGCGCTGACCCGTTCGACGGACTCGCGGTGATTGCAAAATACGACGGCCGACCGGTCGCCTATCCGGCAGATCAACCGGAACAAGGTATCGATCTTATCGTTGTCGGGGCTAAGGACCTGTTGGAGTGTAAGTCTTTCGGTGGGTTTGCCGGACAGGAAGTTGAGGGTCCGCGGTGACTGTAGGCCGACGAAATCGGGTATCTCCGTGGCGGCTGTCGCCGAAGTAAGGATCCTTTTCGTCAGGGAGGGCAGAGAGCCGATGATAAAGGACATCTCGTCCTGGAAGCCCAGCTCCAGGGATTTATCGAATTCGTCGAGGACGAGGGTCTTGATCCTGCCGGTGTGGATGTTGTTCCTGCGGATGTGGTCGGCCAGCCGGCCCGGGGTCCCGACAATCAAGGCCGGGGCTTCGATCAAATTATTTTCTTCCGTTTCCCTGAGGTGGCCACCATAGCAGCAGGTGATCTTGAATCCGGTACCCATGGTCTTAAACACCTGCTCTATCTGGAGCGCCAGCTCGCGGGAAGGAACGATAATCAGGGCCTGGGTGCCAGGCGTCCTTTCGTTCATAAAAGCGAGTACGGGCAAAAGAAAGGCGAGGGTCTTCCCCGAACCGGTATCGGAAAGCAATACGAGGTCGCCGTCCTCTTGTGCGGTTTCAAGCGTCTCGGTCTGGAGCTCGTTCAATCCATCGATCTTCAGATAGGACAGCATCTTGCCGATGACCTCAGTGGTTAGTAACATGCGGCAAAAGTACGGTAGTTTGGGGAAATCAGCCGGCGCCGCTCCCCAGATCGGCCGGCGCCGGCTACTCCTGCGTCTGCAAATGGACATTGGGCCTGTATATCTCCAGGAGACCAGCGGGCCGGGAAAGCTCCTGAAACTGAAATTGACGATATAATCCGTGCGCATCGCTGGTGTTGAGCATCATCCTTCTCAAACGTTTTGACCAGGGTTGGTCCAGTATAAAGGACAGCATCATTTTGGAAATACCTTTTCCCCGATGGGCTGGTACTACAAAGAAATCGGCGAACCAGCCGAAGGTGGTATAATCGGTGATCACCCGCCCGAATGCGACCTGGCGGCCATCGATAAAGGCGCCTATGCAAAAGGAATTGGCCAATGAATGGTCGACCAGCTCATAGGAAATACCCTTTGCCCAGTAGGAATCTTCACTCAGGAAGCGGTGTACCAGCCCGACATCCATATTCTCTTTACCTGTTTTAATGCTTATTTCCGACATATGCTTTTACCATTTTACGGGTAAAAATACGCCTGCGGGCCGGATGAATACAGATACAGTTTTGTGTATTTTTATGGACACAGTTATCTTTGCCGGATGCCACAGACCTTTCTGTATTCCGTCCTCGCCAACAACATCGCCCGGCTGATCAGGAGCGGGGTGTTAAAAGCCGGCGACCGCTTGCCCTCTGTAAGAATGCTCTGCCAGGAACATGGCATTAGCATGAACACGGCAAAGAGAGTATACCAGGAGCTGGAAGGACAGTCGCTCATCGAGTCGAAACCGCAGTCCGGCTTTTTTGTAAGTTGGGTACAGCCCAAAAGGCTTGCTGTTCCGGAGACCAGCGCCCCTTCACCCATCAGCAGTAGTAAGGAGCCGGACGAATTGATCCGGAAAGTCTATGGTAACATGGGTAAAAAAGAGCTTACTCTTTTCTCGATTGGGGTGCCTGCGGATGAACTATTGCCGTTGCCGGGTCTGAATAAGGAAATGATGCATGCCATGCGGCTACTCCGGGGCAGCGGTACGCGATATGAGGAATTACAAGGCAATGAAAAACTGCGACGGGGGATTGCCGCCCGCTCCTTCTCCTGGGGTGGAAGTCTGCAGGAAGATGATCTTGTTACTACGGCGGGCGGGATGAACGCCCTCTCCTTCTGCATGATGGCGTTGGGGAGGCCCGGTGATGTGATAGCCGTGGAAAGCCCGGTATATCCGGGTATTCTGCAACTGGCCGTGAGTCTGGGTTTAAAAGTTTTGGAGCTGCCGACCCACCCGGACACGGGTATTGTCCTTGCCGCATTAAAGAAAGTACTGCCGCAGATCGATCTCTGCCTGCTGGTGACGAACTTCGGTACGCCGCTGGGAAGCTGTATGCCGGATGAGCATAAAAAAGAAGTCGTAGAGCTTCTTGCCCGGCATAAGATCCCGCTGATCGAGGATGATCTTTATGGCGATCTTTATTTCGGAAGCCAACGGCCGGCATGTTGCAAGGCGTTTGACAAACATGGAACGGTGCTATGGTGCAGCTCCGTTTCCAAGACCCTGGCGCCGGGATACCGTGTCGGTTGGGTAGCACCGGGTCTCTACAAGGAGCGGATCATGAAATTGAAACTGGTTCACGCTATCTCATCTCCTACGCTTACCCAGGAAGCGGTGGCCAATTTTCTGAAAAGCGGCCGGTACGAACATCACCTTCGAAAGATGCGCCAGGTCTTACAGAACAATTACCACCATTATGCCGATACGATCGCGGAATATTTCCCAGCGGGCACCAGGACAAGCAGGCCGCAGGGTGGGCTTGCCTTATGGGTCGAGCTCGACAAAAAGATCGATACCGCGGAGTTGTATGAGATTGCCCTCAAGCACAAGATAAGCATTGCCCCGGGGAGGATGTTCACCTTGCAAAATCAATTTCAAAACTGTATGCGGCTTTGTATCGGTTTGCCCTGGTCGGAAGACCTGCGGCAAAAATTAAAACAGCTTGGCAGGCTGGCTGGCATGATGCGGTGAGCGTGGCGACGCGCTCATCCGTCCTGAAAAAGTTTTGGCGGAATGCTAAATTAAATTAGCTTTGAGTAGTATAGGATAGTATAGGATAACCATTAAAAACACCAAACCCTTTTCCGACTTCGGGTTGCCTTATTTATGAAATATCTACTATTGCTTGCCCTTGGTATGGGGCTGACCGCGACCTTGCCCGTCCTTGCGCAGCGGACGATACTAAACCCCAAAGAAGGGTTCAAAGAGAATAGCTCGAATCTAACCATCACCAGGGTCGAGCTGCGTGACACCGTAACGGTGCTTTACTTCCGGACGAAGGCCTATCCGGGTGATTGGATCAGGATCCCCGCCAATACCTATATCCAGCCGGCCGGCGATACGGTAAAATACTTCGTAAAGCGCACGGAAGGCATTCCCTTCAATCAGGAATATTATATGCCCGACTCCGGCGTGGCCCGCTATGCCGTAATCTTCCCCGCCATCAATAAGAATACTGCCATTCTTGACTATGGCGAAGATGCCTCCGGCGGCTGGAAGATATACGACATCCAGCTGACCCGCCCGGCCACATCCCTTATTCCCGACTTTTTAAACACGGAGTGGTATGATCGCAATACCGGCGAAACAAGCTACGCCTTTTATGATAGTGTCGCGGTATTTGACGGAATACTATTTGACTATGCCGGCTTGCGGAAAAAAGACAAGAACAGCTATACCGTGTCGCTACGGAATAAAGAGCAGCGGCTCGAGCTGTCGATCAGCCGGCTGTCCGATAGCGTTATCCGGATCACGAAGAACGGCGTGTCTTCTGTATATCTTAACGACAGGAAGGGCTGTACGATCCGGCACGACGATGCGCTCTATACGGCGCCTGTCCTCAAAGCGGGAACGGCCTTCCTCAGCGGCTATGTCAAGAACTACAATCCGAAGCATTTTCCTCGGAGTATGGTGCTCTATGTGAACGATATTTTGGCCGGCAACCAGGAAAGCCTTCTTATCGAGATTGCGCCGGACGGTCGTTTCAGCAAAGAGATCCCGCTCTATAATCCGGAAGAGGTCTTTGGAGAATACGGCCGTTCAAGAGTGCTGATGTACCTGGAGCCGGGAAGGCGGCTCTTCGTGATTCCCGGCGGGGAAGAGACACGGTACATGGGCAACCTGGCCGGTATCAACGACGATCTGCAAAGAGTCGAGGGCCTGCGCTATTTCGATTACAACCGGGTGTCAAATGCACCGGTGATGTCCCCCGACAGCTTTAAGACCTACGTTTTTGATTGCGGAAAAAGAGGGCTGCATGTCCTCGATTCGATCTATGCGCGGAAGGAGATCGGCCAAAAGGCCTACCAGGTTAAACAGACGGAGATACGCTATAATACGTTAAACACCGTCATGGAGTACCATTATATCTATCATGACGCTCCGCCTTATCCGGCCGGGTATCTCAATTTTATCACTCCCGCCATCGCCAACGACCCCCTGGCCTATCTCTCCACCTCCTATTATTTCTTTATCAACCGGATCAAGTTCGCCGAACCGTTGCGTACGAACGTACCGTACACCTATAATTTCAGGGAAATGATTGAAGCATTTAAAAGATCGGGTGTACCGCTTTCGGACAATGACAAAAAGATAATCCTGCGGCTGACACCGGATGGTACCGGGATCCAGAGTGACTCGGCCGACACCCCTACGAAGACCTTGCTCAGCACATTCGATCTCGAGCATAGTACTTTTGTCCAAAAGTTTACACAACGGCGATCCGCGGAAATCTATTATCGCAGATATGACTCTGCCTTGTCGCTGTCCAGCGGTTGCCAGGCCGTAGATATTATGCGGGCACAGGATATTCTGTCGCCCATCGTGGAAAATCTGACGCCGGAAGACGATCCTTCTTTAAAGGAAGAGACGGCTGTTCTCCAGGATCCCTTTATCCGGACATATGTCTTTGAACAGAATGAAAAGACCATCCGGCAGCTGGCCGCCAATAAGAATGCCAGCGGCTATACGGTGAATGCGACTCCACTGGTAACGGCCGATAAAATATTCGATTCGATCGTGGCGAAATATCGCGGGAAGGTCGTGTATGTGGACTTTTGGGCAACATGGTGCGGCCCTTGCAGGGCAGGCATAAAGGAAATAGGGCCTTTGAAAGAAGAGCTCAAGGACGAGAATGTTGCCTTTGTCTATATCACCAACGAAACCTCGCCGGAGGCGACGTATAAAAATATGATCCCTACGATAAAAGGGGAACACTACCGGCTGAAACAGGACGAGTTCAACTATCTTTCGGCTAAATTCCAGATAACGGGCATTCCCCATTATGTGCTCGTCGATAAGGAGGGTAAAATAGTCAACCCCAACCTGGGGTTTAGCAGTAACCAGGAGCTGAAGGGACTTTTTGAAAAGTATCGGTAGCGGGTTTTAGAGACGATCATGTACCTTGTTGATTGCGGTTTTTAGAACTGGAATGTCATTTCGTATGACTTGCCAGACCAAGTTTGCATCCACGCCAAAATATTCATGGATGAGGATATGCCGCATTCCAACGATTTGCTTCCACTCGATGTCTGAAAAAAGTGACTTGGTTTCTGCAGTAATGTAGTTCGCTGCTTCACCGATGATCTCAATCTGTTTAATTGAAGCAAATCGCATCATGGAATTCGCCAGGAAGTCAGCAAGCTCAACATTTAATGTGTAACTTTCAATTTCGGCGATAGCGTCCAAAATATGTCCAAACCTTTCCTTATCGCCAATTTTGCCTCTCATGTAATTCATTTAAGCCTGTGGTAGGAGTCAAGCATGAAAAGGGGACTTCAAACTGGAAGAATCATAAATTAGCTTCTTATCCTTATCTATATAAGGCAATAATCGTTTTGTTAAAGCCTGAGAGGAAACCAAATCGACAGATTTTTGAAGTTGCTGCTCGAGGTCCAACTTCATTTGCACGAACCCAAGTCCGATATGCTGAGAGTAATCGAGATCAACCAAAATGTCGATATCGCTGGACTCGTCGGCCTCGTTTCTGGAGTATGATCCAAATAAGTACGCTTTCAAGACCGGCTTGTCTTGGAAATAGTTTTTGATGGTTTGTATGTCCTTCTCTTTCAAGTACATAAAACAAATTTAACTAAATTTCACGATTTTTTCAACCTATTGTTACTTTGACTTAACGTATTTGGCGATAAAATTATTGATTATCAATAGATGTTCATTAAATAGATTCGGACTCTGGCTCTTTTGCCCTCAATGAAGCCCGCCCGTCGGCGATCGGCGGGCATCGCGGAGCGGGCGGAGCTAATCCCAGCGTAATTACGCGTAAGTTATATTTAAGGTGATGGGTACGCTCAGTGCTTTTGAGATGATGCAGTATGCTTTTGCGCCTTCCGCGATCTCTTTGAATTGGGCTGCTTCGACTCCGTCGATGGGCGTGGCTTTTAATTCCAGCTGGATGCCGATGATACTGAGGGCTTGTAAGTCCAAGTCAACTGTTGCTGTGGTAAATATTTCCCCGGTCGTAAAGCCGTTTTGTGCTAAAGCCGCGCTAACCGACATCGAATAGCAGCCGGCGAGCGCGGCGGCTATGAGCTCTTCCGGGTTGGTACCGATCCCATCGGCAAACCGGGTTTTAAATGAATATTGCGTCTGGTTAAGCACGGTGCTTTGTGTGCTGAGTTCACCAATGCCTTGCTGTAAATTCCCAGTCCAATGTGCGTTTGCTGTGCGTTTCATGATCTTGATCTTTGTTATTATTTATGATTTTATTGAGCGATAGTTGTCAGCAGGATGGCTACTGAATCGGGTTTTACCAGGAAAGGAGAATGGCTGGTATTGAGCTGATAAATTGCTGAAAACTCCGGTGTGGCGGCCAGCATGCGGGCCTGCAGTGCCGGGGTGATCGCATGATCCATTAACGTTTTGATGTAGACTTTGGGCACCGAGCCATAATTGGCGGCGGTGAGGGTTAGTTTGCTCGTTAGCGGGATGGCCGGCTCCGCCCTGTAATTAGCCAGCACAAGGTTTTGCTCAGCCGTGGTGCCGTCTGCAATAAAGCTGTTTACGATCTGATTGTAGACTACGCCAAGGGTGAGGTTGTCCGCAGAGGGGACCAGGCTGGCGCCCAGGACCGAGGCCGTATCGGTGCTGGCTAAAGCCAGTACGGACTGGCCGGACAGGGGAATAAACCCAGCGACATACACGAGTTTTTCGATCTTTGAAGGGGCTTTTTCCGCCACTTCCGAAATAACGGCTCCGCCCAGGCTGTGGCCGACCAGTATCACCTGCCCACCAATGCTATCGATAATGCTGACGACCTTGTCACGGTAGACCTCCAGGGTCAGGTTCTGGGGAGGGGTACTGTCCGAACCATGACCGGGTAGCTGAACGACGATAACCTTGTTGCCGGACCTTTGTAGACTGGCCTTTACATTATCCCAGGCATAAGGCCCCGACCATGCTCCGGGTACAATGACAAAGGTTTTGGGAGGGGGCGTTACGGAATGACTTTTAGTGCAGGATAGCACGATAGCGGATAGAACCGCCAATAGTAATGGGAGTATGCGTTGTTTCATTTTTGGTAATGCCTAATTGTTTTGCTTAGACAACGCAAAACTATCGCTACCAAAAACGGTAAATTTTAACCCGGGTTAAAATGAGTGATTTCTTTTTGGAAGAACTTAGCCCTCCTTGAGGGTCATGCGCTTCCTGATGCGACTCAGCGAGGGGCCTTCGATCCCGAGATAGGAGGCGATGTGATACAATGGGATCGAGTTGCAGATATCCGGGTGGTTGCTGATCAGCTCTGCGTAGCGGTCTTCAGCACTTTTGAACAAAATCGCTTCCGTATTATTCAAGACGGCATAGAGGACGGATTCGGCAAATATCCTTCCGAACCTTTCCCATGCGGGGGAGATCTTATAGAGCTCCTGCAAATGGTCGTAATGGATGTATAGGATCTCGGAGCCCGTCATCGATTCCGTGTAATATTCACAGCTTTCCTGGCTGAAAAAACTTTTGAACGAAGTCATAAACTGATCGTTGGTGAAAAACTGCATGTTTTTTTCGACACCCGAGGGTTCGAGAAATTTATAGATCCTGAAGACGCCCGTTAGAACGAAGCCGAGGTATCGGCAGACGTTTTTATATTCATTATAAAACTCTCCTTTTTTATAGGTCTTCTGGTGCCAGTAATCGATCGAGAGATCGAAATCCGCAGGGCTTATTCCCGAGATGGCGCCGGCCATTTTCCTTAATCGTTCGATGGGCTCCATAGTCGCCAAAATTAAGTCCTTTGCTGGATAACACTGAAAACGTTGGTATTGTTTGAAGGTTTATTTTTTGTAAGGCGCTCTTCATGGAGGTAGAAAGTTTTTACTTTTGAAGCGTTCCTTAACGAAAAATACATGAACAGCTACGTGCTTTCTTTGCAGGACATCGACCGATCGATGTCGATGTTTGTTGGTGGCAAGGGCGCCCATCTGGGCGAACTGTCGAGGATCGGGGGGATACGGGTGCCGGAGGGTTTTTGCATTACCACCGAAGCGTATAAAACAATAACCGGAAATAATCGGGAGCTCGACAGCCTGCTCGGGGAGTTGGAGCGGCTTGAGGCAGGGGCGCGGGAAAAGACAGGGCCGGGACTTGAGGCGGGGGCGCGGGAAAAGATCGGCGCGATCAGCGCCATTAACGCGATCAGCGCGATCAGCGCTCAGGTGCGCAGGGTGATCGAAGGCATACCGATACCGGCGGAGATGGCAGCGGAGATTGCGGGTTGTCTCGCCCGGCTTGGGGAAAGGGATGCTTTTGCCGTGCGGTCCAGTGCTACGGCGGAGGACCTGCCGACGGCGTCTTTTGCGGGACAGCAGGATACCTATTTGAACATTATCGGAAAGGAGGCCATCTTAAAATATATCAGTACCTGCCTGGCATCGCTGTTTACCGAGCGGGCCGTGATCTACCGGCTACAAAACGGCGTCGATCACCGGAAGGTACAGCTGGCGGTCGTTGTGCAGAAGATGGTCTTTCCGCGGGCGGCAGGAATCCTGTTTACTGCCGATCCCGTGACGGCCAACAGGAAAGTGTTGTCCATCGATGCGAGCTTTGGTCTTGGCGAGGCCCTGGTCTCGGGCCTGGTGAACGCGGATAGCTACAAGGTGCGTGACGGCCAGATCATCGACAAGAAAATATCCACCAAGAAACTCGCGGTCTATGCGGTTAAAGACGGCGGTACGGAAGTTCTGGCCATCGAGGCCGCGCGGCAGAACAGCCCGGCGCTGACGGATGAGCAGATCTTAGCGCTGGGGCGCGTGGGCAGGACTATCGAAGCACATTTTGGCAGCCCCCAGGACATCGAATGGTGCCTGGCTGACGATACCTTCTATATTGTCCAGAGCCGGCCTATCACTACACTATTCCCTATCCCCGAATCGACCGATGCCGAAAATCGTGTCTATGTATCCGTGAGTCATCAACAGATGATGACCGACCCCATTAAACCACTGGGGCTATCTTTTTTCCTGTTAACGACCCGCGCACCCATGCGGAGAGCCGGCGGCAGGTTATTTGTCGATGTCACACAGCGTCTCGCGTCACCGGCGGCCAGAGAAGTTTTATTGGCTGTCATGGGACAACACGATCCGCTGATGAAAGACGCGCTTGCGGCCGTCATAGAACGAGGGGATTTTATACAAGCGCTGCCAGCTGAGAAGGAGGGACCGCGACCCGGCGAGAGCGTTGTTCCATCCGGGGGCTCTCCCGCAACACCCGGTTCTGCGGCAACACTGGGCTCCGCCGTACCATTGGGCTCTGCCGCACCGCCCGGTTCTGCCGCACCACCCCGTTCTGCTGCCCCATTGGGCTCTGCGGCACCACTCCAAATCGATCCGGCTATCGTCGCTGAGCTGATCAACAACAGCGAGGCTTCGCTGGAGACGCTGAAAAAAGCCATTGCGGAGAAATCGGGACCGGCGTTGTTTGATTTTATCCTGGAAGATATCCCGCGATTGCAGCAAATCTTATTTGACCCGAAAAGTTCGGCGGTGTTCATGGCCGCTATCAATGCCTCGGCATGGGTCAATGAAATGATGTACGCGTGGTTGGGCGAAAAAAACGCGGCGGATACACTTTCTCAATCGGCACCAAATAATATTACTTCGGAGATGGGTCTGGCGCTTTTGGATGTCGCGGATGTGATCCGGCCTTATCCGGAAGTGATCGGGTATTTGCAACGTGTTAGGGGGGATGACTTTTTGGATGGACTGGTTGCGGTTGACGGGGGCAAGGAAACCCGGGACGCTATCGCTGCTTATCTCGACAAATATGGAATGCGATGTGCCGGGGAGATCGATATCACCAGGACCCGATGGAGCGAAAGACCGGCGACACTCGTTCCCCTGATCCTGAGTAATATCAAAAACTTCGGGCCGCATTCCGGTAATCGAAAATTGGAGCAAGGCCGGCAGGAGGCTTTGAAAAAAGAACAAGCGCTGCTGGATCGATTGAGGCAATTACCGGATGGTGAAGAAAAGGCCCGGGAAACCCAACGAATGATCGGCCTGATCCGGGATTTCATCGGCTATCGGGAATATCCCAAATATGGCATGGTCAGCCGCTATTTCGTTTATAAGCAGGCATTGCTGAGGGAAGCCGGGCAACTCGTACATGCCGGTGTTCTTCACGAAAAAGAGGATGTCTATTATCTCGGCTTTGAGGAATTTCGCGAAGTCGTATGCAGTGGCCGGGTAGATTACCGGATCATCGGCAAGCGAAAAGAGGAGTATGCCTTCTATGAAAAGCTGACTCCCCCGCGGGTGATCACCTCCGATGGCGAGATCGTTGCGGGGGCGTACAAGCGGGGAGGGCTCCCGGCCGGCGCTATGGCCGGTCTGCCTGTTTCTGCCGGCGTGATAGAGGGACGGGCACGTGTCATCCTGAATATGGAGGCCGCCGCCGGGCTGGAAGCCGGGGATATCCTGGTCACGGCCTTTACCGACCCTAGCTGGACGCCCGCGTTTGTCTCCATAAAAAGCCTGGTCACCGAAGTTGGCGGGCTGATGACGCATGGAGCCGTTATCGCACGGGAATATGGTTTGCCGGCGGTTGTCGGAGTGGAGAAGGCGACCCAGCTGATCAAAGATGGGCAGATGATCCGGGTGAATGGGACGGAGGGGTACGTGGAAATAATTTGATGGCCGCTAAGGCGTGGTTTTAGGCAGGATCGATCCGCAATTCATTGCCAACCGTCCACACACCCATGACCTTCCAGGCTATCCGTTCCGCTTCGCCTTTTTGTTCCTCGGAGTGTACTTTCCCTATAAGCGTTACGGTTGACTTGGATACCTTGACCTGGATGGTACAGCCGCTTAACGATGAGGTAGTCTTCAATACACCTTCCAGCTCCGACTTTTCAATCATGATGAACGTTTTATTTTATTTGTCTCGAGACCGGCTTTCCTGAAGTTAGAAAAAATTGCCGGATTCAATTTGTTTATTTTGCCTCGGCGGCGGACCCGTTCACTGTCTTACCCTGGCCTATCCCCATGGTGAGCGCGGTTAAACCGGCCATGCTGCCTAATCCCATGGTTTCCACGGCGGTGCTGGGAACGATGACGATCGTGGCGTTTTCCTTCAATCCTTCGTAGAGCATATTCATCGCTCTCAGGTGCAGCGCAACCGGGTTATTGGCATAAGTGAGCGCCGCTTCGCCGAACTTTTCCGCTACCTGGCGCTCCGAATCGCCGAGGATCACCCGGGCCTGGCGCTCCCTTTCCGCCTGTGCCTGCATCGACATGGCATTCTCCAAACCGGACGGTATCAAGACATCCTTTACCTCCACGGAATTCACATGGATACCCCATGGTTCGGTGCGTTCGTCGATGATCGCCTGGAGCAGGTTGCTGATCTTATCCCGCCCTTCCAGCATGTCCGACAGCATCGTCTTGCCGATGACGTCGCGTAAAGCCGTTTGGGCGGCCCAGCTGATAGCACTGAGATAATCCGCTACTTCCAACGCGGCCTTTTTAGGGTCCATCACCTTCCAGAATAGAACGGCGTCCACATCTACCGGCACCGTGTCCTTGGTTAGGGTTTTCTCCGCCTTAAAAGAGGTGGTGATCACGCGTGTATCGATCCAATAGGGAATGGTATCCAGGATCGGAACGATGAAGAACAGGCCCGGTCCCCTGAGCGAATGAAATTGGCCCAGGCGCAAGACGACCGCTTTGTCCCAGGGATTGGCAATTTGGATAGCGGAAGAGATGAGCAGGGCGGCAATAAACGCGGCCGTCCCGATGACAATGCTTTCTACTCTATCCGCTCCATCATAGGCGAAATAGGCGCCAATGAGCCCGATACCAAATATGATGGCGAATACGAACCCGCCAAATAGACTTTTACTTTGCATTTATTTGTAAAGATGGGGCAATCTGCCCCCGAAAGTGTTACAACTTTACTGTTGGATGTTACATGATTCACTTTCTCACCCCCGGCGATCTGTGAATCGTGTAATGAATTTGCAACAACGTGTAACAGTTGTTTTCCAAAATACCCACACCTTTATACCCACAAGACTAAATTCCATCATTATGCCAGCCTCATCAGGTCCCTCCGACCCCAAAAAGCCAATCGATTTTCACTCTCTTTTTAGTTCCGCTTCCTCCAGCGCCATTCCGGATCAGCACGGTGATCATCTGCCCTTCCCGACGACCAAAAGTCGGCGATCCCCCAGATTCGTTTCCACGCTGGCCCGCGAGGTAAGGAATCCATTGACAAGCATCAACTTATCAGTGGACGTGCTCCAATCCGCGATAACGGATACCGAGCTGGGACTTCATCTGGACATCATTTTGCGGGGCTCGGAACGAATCGACCGGCTGATCAACGAAATTCTCGACTGCCAGGGTCTGGAGGAAGTACCTGTAGGGTATTATTCCCTTCATCAACTCCTGGACGAAGCCCTGACGATGACCGCCGACCGGATGCTGCAGAAGCAGATCAGGCTCAATAAGGAATATGCAACGGAGGTAGACAGAATATTCGTCGATAAAGATAAAGTAAGGCTCGCCCTGGTAACCATCATCGACAACGCCATCGACGCCATGGCTTATAAGAAAGGCGAGCTCACGGTGATCACGAGATCCCTTGGCAGAAAGTATGCGGTGGAGATCGCGGACAACGGTGTCGCGATGGGGCTCGGGTTATCGACAACGCTGGAGATCCTACAGTACAATCATATCGGGGTGGATGTAAGCTCGAAGGAGGATCAGGGAACATCCTTTATGCTTTTTGTGGATGTCGCCAGCTAAGGATGTAGGGTGGTGTCGGCTGTGACGACGGGCGTTGCAGTTACGCCGGGGGTGACCAGGGCTGTCGAAGTGTACGCACTTAATTGGTATTGTTCACCGGCTATTTTTCTTTTCAGATCGACAATATTCTTGTTGAGGTCATCCAGTTTTCCGGATTCTTTTCTCGATTTTTTGGCATCGCTTTTCGCCTGGCTCGCCTTATCGCTGGCATTGCTGGCCAGTGCTTTATTAGTGGGGTCATCGTTTAGTTTTTCCGCTGCGGTGGCGTTGTTGCTGGCTGAATTCTGCGCGTCGATGGCCGCTCCCTGCTTGTTCATGGTTTTCTGCGAGACCATATTTTGCAATTTCCCGAGTTCGAGCTGATCCTTGCTGATCTGCGCGACCAGCTTAAGCGAATCGACGTTGGCCTTTTGGGCTACAACCGAGGTGGATAACAGGATCATTCCCGCCGGTAACAAATAAAATAACTTTTTCATCCTGCAAATGTACCGCTGTCTGACGGGTAAAGTGTTACACGTTTAGCAAGCTGCGTTACATCATTCACAGGTCCTCCAACATCGAACGCCGCTTGTCTTTGAGTGACCTGAAATGCGAAGGCGTCAGACCGGTGACTTTCTTGAACTGCGTGCATAAATGCGCCACGCTGCTGTAATGCATCTTGTAGGCGATTTCCGTAAGCGTAAGCTCATTGTAGACCAGGAATTCTTTTACGCGTTCTATTTTGTGTAGAATAAAAAACTTTTCGATCGTGGTGCCCTGCACTTCGGAAAAGAGGTTGGCGAGATAGGTATAGTCGTAGTGGAGATGTTGACTTAAATAGTCCGATAAATTGATGGCCAGCGGTTCCTCGGAGTAATGCACCAGCTCGATAATGATCGTCTTGATCTTTTGGATCAAGACGCTTTTCTTGTCATCCATCAATTCAAGACCGGACCTCAACAGTGCCGTCCTGAGCAGTTCAAGCTGGGCCGGGGAAACGCTATCCAGGATCTCCACCTCGCCCAATTCAACAGCGATATGCTTCAGGCCCAGGCGAGTCAACTCGTCTTTCACCACCATTTTACAGCGGATACATACCATATTCTTAATATATATCTTCAAGGAGGTAAGTGTTAGGTAACGCAATACTTGGAAAAAGTGCTGCCGGTTGGATAGAGTAAAGGTAGCGTATTTTAGCCGACTGCCCCGGACTTCTCATAGTGGCCGGATTTCCAGTAAATTCGCTGCTATTTCAACTATGAGAGCGATCGTATTTTCGTTGGCTTTTGTCTGGGCGTTAGGCAGTTACGGACAAACTACCAGGATGGCGGTTCGGCCGGATACAACCGAAGATGAGCCGTGGGGCGTTGTGGAGATCGGGGGTGCGCTGAGCGGCGATCTCAAAGGGTTTACCGTAAGCGGGGGTCCTAGCCTTGCCTTCGAATTTACTCCTGTTAAGGAATGGCTGGAAATAGAATTGGGGGCGACCCAATCCTATAGCAAGGGGGTTTCCGAATGGAGTTTTGATCTGTTGTTCAAGAAACCTTATACGATCTCCCGGACCTTGGAATTTATGGCCGGACTGGGTCCGGAATTCAGCTTGGCACGGTTAAACGGCCGCACCGCGAATGTATGGGGCGGTGAATTTGCGCTGGACTTTATGTATTG
>Ga0206897_1062_pt2 | contig 19273 bp, 23 predicted proteins | sample Alteio_BWOrgHeat_49_FD_152972 | JGI IMG/M metagenome (GOLD analysis project Ga0206897, IMG submission 152972) | Enriched cells from forest soil in Barre Woods Harvard Forest LTER site, Petersham, Massachusetts, United States -... | ecosystem: Environmental > Terrestrial > Soil > Temperate forest >... | reverse complement strand
CTTCGCCTGTACAAATCCGTACGATGCAGCTGGGCAAACCACCCTTTCGTTTCATTGCACCCGGTAAAACATTCCGCTGTGATTCCGATATGACGCACACGCCAATGTTCCATCAGGTGGAAGGTTTCGTCATCGATAAGCATATTCACATGGGCCATTTGAAAGGCTGCATTGAAGCATTCCTGCGTGCGTTTTTTGAAGTGGATAATGTACCGGTACGCTTCCGCCCCAGCTTCTTTCCCTTCACGGAACCTTCTGCAGAAGTAGATATCGGTTGTTCACGCGACAAGGGTGAGCTCAAAATCGGTGCCGGCAAGGACTGGCTTGAAGTGCTGGGCTGCGGCATGGTGCACCCCAATGTACTTAAAAACTGTAATATCGATCCAAATGAGTGGCAGGGTTTTGCCTTTGGTATGGGTGTAGAACGCCTAGCCATGCTTAAATATGGCATTCCCGATCTGCGCACGTTTTTTGAATCCGACATTCGCTGGCTTGAACATTACGGATTTTCACCGCTTCGGAGTGCCACATGAAGTTTACGCTCTCCTGGCTCAAAGATCATCTAGATACATCGGCAACGCTTGATCAGATAACCGATACACTCACCGCCATCGGACTTGAAGTGGAACAGGTGATTGATCATGCTGCCGCGCTTAAACCATTTATTGTTGCAGAAATTGCTGAAGCTGCGCCACACCCCAACGCTGACAAATTGCGTGTGTGCAAAGTAAATGACGGCAAAGGAATACGTCAGGTCGTATGCGGCGCACCTAATGCACGCGCTGGCATCAAGGTAGTACTTGCTACAGAAGGCGTCAAAATTCCGGGCAACGGTCTCACTATCAAAAAGACAAGCATCCGCAGTGTGGAAAGCAACGGCATGCTCTGTTCTGCGGGCGAACTAGGCATGAGTGAAGATAGCGGCGGTATTATTGAACTGCCTACAAATGCTGTAGTGGGCGAATCCATTGTTGGCGTGCTGGGACTCGAAGATCCGGTGATTGATATTGCGATTACACCCAACCGTGCAGATTGCCTTGGTGTATATGGTGTCGCACGTGATCTGGCCGCAGCAGGACTTGGGACATTAAAAGCAGCACGCAACACTCAGCACTCAGCACATTTCAAATCATCCATTGCTGTAAAACTTGAAACACCCGCCTGCCCGCTCTTTATTGGCGTACATATCAAGGGCGTTAAGAACGGCCCCAGCCCTGAGTGGTTACAGCATAAATTAAAAGCTATTGGTTTGCGTCCCATTTCAACATTGGTGGATATTACCAATTACATGACCTTCACCTATGGCCGCCCGCTGCATGTGTTCGATGCTGCAAAGCTTCGGGGTAATATCACTGTGCGCAGCGCGAAAGACAGCGAAAAATTACAGGCACTGAATGACAAGGAATATACATTGTCAGCGGGCATGATAGCAGTCTGTGATGATTCAGGCGTTGTGGGCCTTGGCGGTGTTATCGGCGGTACATCAACAGGCTGCAGCTTTGAAACTACCGAAGTATTTTTAGAAGCCGCATTATTCGATCCCATTTCTATTGCCAGCACAGGCCGCACACTTGCGATTGATTCCGACGCGCGTTACCGTTTTGAGCGCGGCGTTGATCCGGCATTTGTAAAAACCGGTGCAGAGATTGCCGTAGCTATGATTGTTGAATTATGTAGCGGCAGCGCCAGCGAACTAATCATTGCTGGCAGCGAACCTAAATGGCAGCGCAGTATTACCTTTGATACTAAAAAAGTAGAATCGCTTGGTGGGATCCATTTAGGCAAAGAACAAATCGTCACCATTCTCAGCAAACTTGGTTGCGTCATTGCAGATAACACCGTAACGCCTCCTTCCTGGCGCGCAGATATACATGGTGAAGCCGATCTGGTGGAAGAAGTGCTCCGTATTGCGCGTTATGACACCATCGTTTCCGCCGCACTGCCCTCTTTATCTGTAAAAGCCGTTGCATCACCACCAGCGCAACGCATCTCACTTGTACGCAGAAATCTTGCTGCTCATGGTATGACAGAAATATGCAGCTGGGCATTTGTATCGCAGGCACAGGCAAAACAATTCGGCGGCACTAACGATAGTCTTATATTGCTCAATCCCATCAGCGCCGATCTGGATACGATGCGCCCCAGCCTGTTGCCGGGACTTATATCCGCTGCAAGCCGCAATGCTGCGCGTGGATTTGCTGATCTCGCGTTATTTGAAATTGGTAATGTGTTTGAGAACGCTACCCCGCAGGGCCAAAAATCTATGGCAGCAGGTATACGCTCAGGCCACGCCGTGCTGCGCAACCATTTTAAAACCGAACGCAACGTTGATGGCTTTGATGCCAAAGCTGACTTATTCGCTGTGCTGGAGACAGCAGGACTTAATCCGCCCAAACTCCATATCGACCGCGCGGTTCCTGCCTGGTATCATCCGATGCGTTCAGGCCGTATTTCACTGGGTGGAAAAGTGACGCTTGGATTTTTTGGAGAAATTCATCCCCTTATCCTGCAATCATTTCAGATCGAAAATACCCTCGTTGGATTTGAAACATTCCTGGACGCCATCCCACTTCCTAAAGCCAAAGGCACTGCAAAACCTTTACTCGTTGTCTCTAACTTTCAGGCGGTAGAGCGTGACTTTGCCTTTGTAGCTGATGAAAAAGCGGCTGCTTCAGACATTATCAAAGCCATTGAAGGCGCGGAGAAAATGCTTATTCAATCCGTCAGTATTTTTGACGTATATGCAGGCAAAGGTGTGAAAACTGGCAAAAAATCTATAGCCATTTCTGTTACATTGCAGGCAAGCGATCGAACCTTGACCGAGCAGGAAATTGATGCTGCCGCACAGAAGATTATGATTGCTGCAACAGCGCTAGGCCTAACACTCAGGCAGTGATTTATTTTCCCTTTTGAACTCCCACCTTAATAGAATTCAGTTGCTCAAAATTTAATCTTCCTTCCGTAACAATCTCTGCAGCTTCTAAATCAGCCAAAGTAAGTTGGCCTGGTAAATTTCTACTATGAGCCCTTTGTATTATGATAGCACTCACAGCGCTTTCATCCCAAGCTCCTTTATAATCCGTGGCTAGATCTCCAATAGCTTCAGAAAGTTGCCGAGCTAGATCCGGGGTTACTGGCTTAATAACAGACATTAATTACTCTTATTTTTTAATATCGTCACATGACCCATCTTGCGGCCTGGACGGATTTCACTTTTACCATACAAATGCAGTTTAGCTTTGGGATCGCGTGCATATTTTTCCCAATCTTTTGCATCATCACCAATCAGGTTCTTCATTTCCGCATCACACAAACGCGTTGTATCACCCAGCGGTAAACCACACACCGCGCGGATAGCCTGCTCAAATTGGCTGGTAACGCAGGCGTCTATTGTCCAATGTCCCGAATTATGCGGACGCGGAGCAAGTTCATTAACCAGTATCTGATTATCCTTGGTTACAAACATTTCTACCGCAAGCAACCCGCGTAAATTAAGCGATTCTGCGATCTTTATCGCCATAGCTTCTGCTTTATCTGCTAAAATAGTATCAATAGGAGCAGGTGCAATCGTGGTATCGAGAATATGATGCTTGTGAATATTCTGAACAGGCACATAGGTTTTGGCCTTACCATCCGCACCACGCGCAACGATAACAGAAATCTCCATACGGAAATCAACAAACGCCTCTAAAATGGCTTCTTTAGTTTTAAGTGCATCCCATGAAGCTGCCAGATCGTTTTCCGATCGCAGTGTCGCCTGCCCTTTACCATCGTAACCCAATTCGGTGGTTTTTATAACGCAGGGGAAACTGATTTCTTTAACCGCTTTTTTTAGTTCATCAAGCGAGGTTACTTTACGAAATGCAGCAGTGCCTATCTCTATGCTATTTATAAAACTTTTTTCCCGGGTACGGTTACGGCATATTTTGAGAATATGTGCGCTCGGATATACCGGCCCCTTGCTTTCTAAAAACTCGAGGCTTTCATAAGGAATATTCTCGAATTCAAAGGTAGTTACATCGATTTTCTCAGCAAATTCCTGAAGTGCTTTTTTATTTGAATACTCATTCAATATAACCTCTGAGGCCGCATGCGATGCCGGGGAGTTTTGCTCAGGCGTAAAACAGAGTGTTTTATAGCCAAGCTCTGAAGCGGCGATTGCCAACATACGTCCTAATTGTCCACCGCCGATAATACCGATAGTAGAACCGGGAGCGATCATGGCTTCTTTTTCACCGACTTGGTTTGAGTAGCGCGGAATTTTTCAAGCTTCTTTGCCAATGCCTTATCTGATAATGCAAGAATAGAAGCAGCAAACAGAGCCGCATTAATTGCACCCGCCTTGCCTACCGCCAGTGTGCCAACCGGAACACCTGCGGGCATCTGGGCAATAGAAAGTAAACTATCCAGTCCTTTTAATGCCTTACTCTCAACTGGAACACCCAAAACAGGCAACGCAGTCAAAGATGCGGTCATTCCAGGCAAATGTGCCGCTCCACCTGCCCCAGCGATAATCACTTTGAGCCCTCTGTCTTTTGCTTTCTTAGCAAAATCATACAACCGATCAGGAGTGCGGTGGGCAGATACCACTTTGCTTTCATGGGCAATACCCAGATCTTTTAATTGCTTTGATGCATGCTGCATGGTTTCCCAATCAGACTGGCTACCCATAATAATAATAACTTCCGGCTTATTCTTTGACATGAGACTCTCAGGTTTTGGGAAAAGAGGAGTTTATACTTAGCTTCCTTATAAATGTCGATTTCATCTTTTGTGGGGCTTCGCATTCCTCATTGTTGTATTTAAGCAACATTTTTAACACTTAATACAACAAATGATTAAAAATTCCTTACCTACACCAAATTTATGTTTATAATTCGTTTACTCAGCTATATATAGTGGTTGTGGATAAGTGCATTTGATGAAAATTTATTTAAAATTTTATGTAAATTTTATGCAACGCGAACTTCTCGATATTTAAATAGAGGAAGACGTTGGCAAAGGGGTGGTTTCGGGGGAAGCATGTTTTGGATATTTTGGAGGCACTACATGAGTGGTGATACCGCTGAACTTTCCCGCTCGACAGATTCAACTGAAAGAACTGTGCGCGCTCCTGTGCAGTCACGCTTAAAATCTCCTTCTGTCTCAACTGCAAAGCCTGATAATGACATGGCAACCGCTATCTCCGCATTTGGTCGCGATGTATTTTGTGTGCTGGATGGAGAATTTCGTTGCCTTTCTCTGTCTAAAAACTGGCATACAATTAGTGGGTTTTCTTCGCAAGAAGATATGGGAGAAGGCCTCGTACAGCGTATTGCGCCAGATCATTTACGCAAAGTAACCCATTATCTTTCCCAAGGAGATACGACCACTTCTCCTGTGCGTTTTCAAATCAAACATAAAGACGGGCATTGGCGCTGGTGCGAACTGCAGCTGGCAGAAGCAAGTCCTGAGCAAGGCCATTATATATGCCTCCTGCATGACGTCACTGAACTGGTTGCTACTCAGGGGAAACTTGAGAAAGCAAAGCTGGAAGCGGATCTTGCTATTAAATCGCGCTCTGAATTTCTTGCCAATATGAGCCATGAGCTGCGCACACCGCTGAATGCGATACTGGGTTTTGCCCAAATGATTGAAAATGGCACTTACGGAGATATCGGTCATCCTAAATATCATGATTATATCGGCAGCATCCAGGAAAGTGGTTCTACGCTCCTCTCTAAAATCAATGACTTGCTTGAGATTGCAAATATTGATTCTGGCCGCATGGTTCTTAATGAATCCGTGACAGACCTGACACAGGTCATACGTCATGCGATTGAATTTCATTCACACCGTGCCTTCTCTGAACAGATTACTCTACGTGGTCATTTGCCGGAATCTCCCCTATTAGCTCATGTTGATCGCATACGTATGCTGCAAGTCGTTACTAATGTCCTATCTAACGCTATCAAGTATAACCGCCAAGGCGGCAGCGTACATATAGTATGCGAAACACGCAAAGACGGCGGCATTAACATTGTTGTAGAAGATGACGGCGGCGGCATTCCAGTAACACACTTACAGAATATTCTCTCCGCCTTCCGCCAGGATAATAGCTTTTTTGCCCGCAGCCGCGACTGTGTGGGGTTAGGATTGGCACTTTCTAAAGAGATTGTGAAATTACATCAGGGGCGCATTGCTATTGAAAGCGAATCCGATAAAGGCACCTTACTCACTATCCATCTGCCACCTGAGCGAACCATAAAATCGACAGTGGTAAAAACCCTTGCATCTCCGAACGCATAGTCCTTAGACTCACAGCATGTCTGATACTCGTGCTCTTATTCTCCACCATCTCCTTCCACTGGTTCCCTTTAACGGTTGGACAGAGTACAGCTTACGTGAAGCTGCCCGGCATGCCAGATTAGACCCAACAGCAATAAAGCACGCATTTCCTCGAGGCATTAATGATTGTGTAGAGTATTTTTTTATTGAAGCAGATGAAGCGTTAGCAAAAGAATGTCCGCAAGAAATATTAGCGCAGAAGCGTATGCCAGAACGCATAGAGAGCCTTATTCTAGCAAGACTCGCTCATTGGCTACCTCACCGTGAAACTGTACGAAGGACTGTTACACGCCAGAGCTTGCCGTGGAATGCTATATCGGGCTTAAAACCACTTTATCACTCTATTGACCGTATGTGGCGCTTAGCAGGCGATAGTTCAACAGACTTCAGCTTTTATACCAAGCGCATAACGCTTGCAGGACTCTATACCAGCACCCTGCTCTACTGGCTGAATGACCAGTCGTCAGAGCAGATGGACACTCACGAATTTCTTAAACATCGCCTAAAAAATATCGCAGACTTTGGCCACTGGAAAAAAAAGCTTTTTAATTCCTGAATACCACCGAAGTCATATTCTGTGCCGGAGGACTGCTTAGCGCAGACAAGGGGGTAACGGTAGCACCATTCAGCTGATATAATGCAACGCCATTCCAGCTTTTTCCGTTTCCATCTGTATCAGCAGAACCATTTGCAACAGCAACATATTTATCGTCACTTGACCAACTGACCCAGGCAGCATTAGCACCAGCACCGCCAGAGACACCTGAGGAAAAAGCCGTAAAACTATCATCACGGTTATTGGTATAGAAATATAAATAGGGTGACGTATTGGTAACCACCGCAAGATAATTACCGTTATGTGAAAAAGCAGCACTTTTGTATGTTGTACCCGCAGGTACAGGCGTCGCTACAGAAGTAAAGCTGCCAGCAGCATTCTTATAAATGGTTAGGGTATTGGTGCCACTCACTACCGCAAGATATTTAGCATTTTCTGAAAAACTCAATGACTTTACCGCAGCCCCAGGAGCAGGCGCTGAAGTAACTGGAGTAAGGGTGGTACAATTTATATTATACACCAACAGATAGGGAGAGCTTGATTCTGCCATAGCAAGATACTTTGAGTCCGTTGAGAAAGTGACAACACCGCCTGCTGAAGTAGGGAGAGTCGAAGGCGAAAAAGAACTGCCAAGACCAGAGGCTGCAAGGGCTGTAGGTTGAAACAAATACAGATAGGGGCTTACTGAAAAAGTAAACGCCAATAGTCGCCCATCTCCGGAAAAAGCAACACCATTAGAAGTAGCGTTTATCTGAGCATATTTATACAAAGTAAGCCCGGTGGAATTCATTGTATACGTTCTGAGAGCGTTACACCCTGTGTTACTGGTAGATGCAATAGCTATCACCGTATTATCAGGAGACATCGCCATCGCATTTATCACATTACACGAACTGGTCACAGTTGTAACCGCTGTATACGTTGTAGAAGTCTGCTGGTAATAAGGCGCAAGCACCATAGTTGCACCCCCTCCCACGAATAAATCCAGTCCGCTCGATACAGCGGCCGCGGGATTGCTGTCTGCTACTGACTGAAGCTGCCAGCGCTCTTTATAAGAAACAATATCATCGAAATTATTAAGTCCGCTGCTGGAACTGAGCGTCAAAAGTTTCTGTACGTAAGTAGGCACTGTAAATCCAGTGCCGGGATATCCCGTAGAAGTAGCACTGCTATTACAGTGGCAATTCGTTTGTTCATCGGTATTCGTCGAACCGTAATTACGCGTACTACCACTTCTTGTATAAGCACCATGACCATTTACACCATGGCTAACGATCGCATAGGTAGCGACTGCGCTTCTTGCCGTACCTGTGGAATCATTTACTGTAATGGGACCACAAGGAGTAAGCGATGAATGTGGCAAAGAGAGAAAAGCATTAGTTGCCGTTGTGCCTACATCAACAACATAACGAAAATGATTGCCCCATGCATCAAACATATAATCATCCGGCAATTGAAGTGCACGCGTCGGAATAGCCCCCTCTGCAGCTATGGCATTAGCTTGTATTGCACTGGTTCCATTGGTAGCTTCAAAATCGGCAGCAGGTGTCATTCCGGTTTTGCATTCACCTGTGCCCGTACCACCCGTCGTAGCACCCGCCTCAAGAGCATAGCTTGTGCTACTTGAAGCAAGACTTAGCTGAGCAGGACATGGGAGACGATTCTGAGCAAGTCGGAAATTGAGCAATGCCGTTTCTATGGTCTGAATTTTTGCAAGTGTGGCATCTGTTTGCGACTTCTGAACTGAAGCAGTAAGTATTACTAAACCGCCGATAGTAACAAAGCTCATGAGGACAAGCACAATGCTTACCTCAAGCAGCGTAAAACCTTTATTTTTCTGTGCGCGGCAATTCACCATAACTCTATGATTATAGCGTAAAAACAGCTGCGTGGCGAGTTACATATGTATCACACGGCCAAATGCATCGAGCACCGATTCATGCATCATTTCTGATAATGTCGGGTGCGGGAAAACTGTATGCATAAGGTCAGTTTCTGTACCTTCAAGTGTCCGCGCAATAGCGTAGCCTTGAATCATTTCAGTGACTTCCGCGCCAATCATATGTGCTCCGAGCAGCTCGCCGGTTTTGGCATCAAAAATCGTTTTAACAAGCCCTTCGGGTTCGCCCAATGCAATCGCTTTACCATTGCCAATAAACGGAAAGCGGCCCACTTTCACCTGATAGCCTTTATCCTTGGCAGCTTTTTCCGTAAGCCCTACGCTTGCTACCTGCGGCATAGAATAGGTACAGCCGGGAATGTTTTGTGCATTGAGCGGATGTACATCTTTTACACCGGCAATTTTTTCCACGCAGATTACACCTTCATGTGAAGCCTTATGTGCAAGCCAGGGCGGGCCTGCAAGATCCCCAATCGCATAGACACCTGGTTCACCTGTAGCGCACCATTTATCGATAACCACATGCGTTTTATCTACCTTCACCTTGGTGTTCTCCAAGCCCAGATTTTCTGTATTACCTACAATACCCACAGCAAGAATAATGCGATCCACCGTAATCTCGCTCGACTTACCACCCGCTTCTAAGGTCGCAGTTACATTATTCTTTCCGGTCTTGAGGGCTTTTACTGTCGTGCCGGTGTGAATCTTCATGCCTTGCTTCTCAAATGCTTTATGCGCAAATTTGGAAATCTCTTCATCTTCTACCGGCAGAATGCGATCCATAACTTCAACCACCGTTACCTCAGCACCCATATTGCGGTAGAAACTGGCAAACTCAATGCCAATAGCGCCAGAGCCAATAACCAGCAGGGACTTAGGCATTTCGGTCGGCACCATCGCATGCTTATAGGTCCAGACCAGTTTTCCATCCGGCTCTAAACCAGGCAGCGTGCGCGCACGCGCACCAGTTGCCATAATGATATTCTTAGCAGCAAGTTCAGCTACAGGCTTACCGTCTTTTTCTACTTTTACTTTTCCCTTGCCAGCAAGCTTGGCATGGCCGTCAAATACAGTGACTTTATTTTTCTTCATCAGCATACCAATGCCCTTGGTAAGCTGCGCCGATACGTCGCGCGAACGCTTCACTATTTTGGCCAAATCGAAGCTGACTTTGCCAACGCTAAAACCAAACTGGTCTGCATTATGCAGTAGGTGATTAATTTCAGATGAACGCAGCAATGCCTTAGTCGGAATACATCCCCAGTTGAGGCATATACCGCCCAGATGCTCGCGTTCTACCAATGCCGTTTTCATACCTAACTGCGCAGCGCGTATGGCTGTTACATAGCCACCCGGCCCACCACCAATAATGATGATATCAAATGTTTGTTCGGTCATTTTTATTCCTTTTATATTATACCAACAGCAAGCTTGGGCTTTCCACATAGCGCTTAAAGGCTTGCAGGAATTCAGCGCCGAGCGTGCCGTCAACCACACGGTGATCAACAGAGAGGGTTACGTCCATCACATTAGCAACTACCATCTGGCCTTTCTTCACCAACACACGTTCTTCACCCGCGCCCACAGCAAGAATAGCCCCTTGCGGCGGATTGATAATGGCGGCGAAATGCTTCACGCCGTACATGCCGAGGTTGGAGATGCTGAAACCACCACCCTGGAATTCTTCCGGCTTGAGTTTGCCTGCACGTGCACGCGCTGCCAGATCTTTCATCTCAGCAGAAATCTGCACCACGGTTTTCTGGTCCGCATTGCGGATGATGGGGGTAATGAGGCCACCATCTGTTGCTACCGCTATGGAAATATCCACGTTACCAAAACGCAAAATCGCTTCATCCGTCCACATCGCGTTAGCAGCCGGAATACGCTTCAGTCCTAATGCTGTTGCCTTAATTACCAGATCATTAACCGACAGTTTATAAGCGGGTTTACCTTCTTTTCCGGCAAGCGCTTCTGCTTCGGCATTGAGTTCTTTGCGCACTTCAAGCAGCTTATCGAGCTCGACCGATACAGTAAGATAAAAATGCGGTACAAACTGTTTGGATTCCGTAAGACGCTTGGCAATTACCTTGCGCATATTGTTATTAGGTAGCGAACTATATTCATTAGGGTTGCGCATCACTACACCGCCACCACCAAATCCGCCTTGTGCACCTTCTACATCCGCACGCACAATACGACCATGCGGGCCTGTGCCCTGAACGCGGCGCAAATCAACACCCTTATCGGCAGCCACACGCTTAGCAAGCGGAGAAGCGAAGATTTTAGAGTCGGGAGTTGAGAGTCGAGAATCGCGTGATACTACTGGCGGCGGAGGTGGCGGGGCATAAGTAGGTGCAGTAGAAAGAAAAGAAGCAGGAGCAGATTTTTGCTTTTCTTCCGACTCTCGACTCTCAACTCCCGACTCTTCCTTTTTTGCCGTGGCAGCTGCTTTCGGTTTATAATCCGCGAGCGCTTTTTTATCTTCACCCTCTTCCAGCAACAATGCGATGACTTCATTGACCTTCACGCCCTGTGCGCCTTCAGGCACCAGAATTTTGCCAAGTATACCTTCTTCTACCGCTTCAACTTCCATCGTTGCCTTGTCGGTTTCAATCTCGGCGATCACCTGACCGGATTTAATCTTATCGCCTTCTTTCTTAACCCATTTGGCAAGATTGCCTTCGGTCATAGTGGGCGATAATGCGGGCATTAATATTTCAATCGGCATAACAATCCTTTACATGGGCTAGAATTTTCTTAGCGCTTTGTTCTGCTGTAAAGTCACTCACGTCAAGCGTCAATAGATTAGGATGCTTAATGTGCAGCACTTCATGGTGCTTAAGTAACCATTCAATCTTGCTTAGGTCAATTTGCTTAAAGCGTTTGCGCCTATCTGGCGTATTCCTGCGCTTGCGCATTTCTTGTGCGCTGCACAAAATTCGTATGGGGACAAATCGTGCTTTTCGGGCTTGGGCCAGTGCCGCCACGCTGCGGTAAATGACACGATCACCTGCATCGCCGTCCACCAGCAAATTAGTAAATACAAAGCTAAATTCAGGCGGCGATAAGGTGCGTATGGTTTTATAAACTGTTTTGCGGATGGTGGCGACTTCGGCCCATATTGCTTTCGGCAAAGGCGTTATGCCGTCTTGCTTTACCACACTGAATAACGGGTTATTGATAAGATGATTATCAACCAGCTTCGCTCCGGTCTTTTTAACAATTTCCTGGGCAATTGTATATTTGCCCACTCCAGAAAAACCAATGAGATAGAGTATTGTATTATTAAGTTTCATCGCTCTATGGAAATAATTATTATGTATCAGTGGCGAATAGCGTCTATTTTTTCTGCAGGTATCCAGAAAATGTCTATACTATCCACCCCAGTACTCGTCTGTTCAAAAGCATGGTTGCTTTCATTGAAGAGGAGTGGTGTGTACTGCCTAACGGCAAGAAACTCCCACAACTCCACATAGCTTGAGCCACAACGCTGCAACGCTATGTCATTCATTTCAATCAGCAACATAGGGCGATACGTTGATAAGGTATGTTCAGCTCCTTTTAACATATCTGTTTCACTACCTTCGATATCTATCTTGATAAAATCGACCGCTTTTACATTCTGCTCTGCCACAAAAGCATCACAGGTTGTGATGGAAATATCTTCAGAAAAATAGGTCTTGTGAGCTTCACGATGCCCCAGGTGAGAAAGTCCAAATCCAAAGCTGCCACTCTTTTTGATTGGAATACTGAGCGTTAGTATCGCCTCTCTGTGACCCAAGCCTTTTTTGACAAGCATAACATTTTTCCAGCCGCGGAGAAGATGCACAATCGCAAGAATAATATATGTATAACTAGCGGGTTCAAATGCATAAATATGAGACTTAGGAAATAACCGCACAAACATTTTGGAATATTGTCCCGCATGTGCACCTACATCAAATATCACAGAGTTTTGTGTAAGAAGCATTCTGAGCGGCGCTACCATCTCATGATGATAGTTTCTAAAAATAGCTTTATATAAATGCGCAAAAAAAGTCAGAGACGCCATAGGCCTTATAGTCATCAATAAAACCTTTTGTGCTTAATTTGAATTAGCTAATTTAGGCAGCACGGTAACAGACTTTTTTCACCGCATCGACAACGTTCTGTACCTGCGGTAATGCCAGTTTCTCAAGGTTAGCAGCGTAAGGCAGTGGCACATCTTTGCCGGCCACGCGTTCAACCGGCGCATCGAGATAATCAAATGCTTTTTCCATAACAATAGCGCAGATTTCTGAGCCCATGCCTGCTACTGGCCAGCCTTCTTCAATCGAAACACAACGGCTGGTTTTCTGTACGGATTCCACAATCGTATCGGTATCAAGAGGGCGCAAGGTGCGCAGATCAATGACTTCGGCATTGATGCCTTCTTTTTCGAGTTCTTCTGCAGCCTTAAGCGCAAGCCCTACCGTGATGGAGAATGCAATAATCGTCACATCCGTACCTTCGCGCACCACAGCAGCTTTGCCAATGGGTACAAGGTAATCATCGCCTTCAGGCACATCAAACGTCTGACCGTAGAGCATTTCGTTTTCCAGAAAAATGATGGGGTTGGGATCACGGATAGCAGACTTAAGCAGTCCCTTTGCATCAGCAGCAGAATAAGGCGCAATTACCTTGAGACCGGGAATATGCGCATACCAGCTGGCGTAGCACTGTGAATGCTGCGCACCCACGCGCGACGCTGCACCGTTGGGTCCGCGGAATACAATCGGGCAACGAATCTGTCCGCCGGACATATAATTAGTTTTAGCAGCAGAGTTAATGAGATGGTCCATTGCCTGCATGGCAAAGTTGAAGGTCATAAACTCAACAATGGGTTTAAGCCCCATCATTGCAGCACCGACACCAAGCCCGGCAAAACCGTGCTCGGTAATCGGCGTATCGACCACGCGACGTTCACCGAATTCTGCGAGCAACCCTTCGGTTACTTTATAAGCGCCCTGATACTCGGCCACCTCTTCGCCCATGACAAACACGTCACCATCGCGGCGCATTTCTTCTGCCATAGCATCACGTAGAGCAACTCGTACTGTTTGATTAGCCATGTCTATTCCTCCGTCACATTGGTCCAAAGCTCGCTGGCTTCTGGCTCAGGGCTTTGTTTGGCAAACTCAGCAGCATCATTCACAATGGCTTTGATGTCGTTTTCTATTGCTTTGAGTGCGCCTTCATCGGCAATGCTTTCGCGCAGCATTTTGCCTTTGAGGCGTTCAATCGGGTCACGCTGTTCCTTGTACATTTCCACTTCTTCCTTGCTGCGGTATTTAGCAGGATCAGACATGGAATGACCGCGGTAGCGGTAGGTTTTCATCTCGAGCAGGAACGGGCCTTTGCCCGCACGACAATGCGCAACCGCTTCTTCACCGGCTGCTTTTACGGCCAGCACATCCATGCCATCCACCTGTTTGCCGGGAATGCCGAACGCTTCACCGCGACGGTAGAGTTCCGTTGTAGCCGAAGAACGTTTTACCGACGTACCCATCGCATATTCATTGTTCTCAATGATATATACTACCGGCAAACGCCATAGCTCTGCCATATTAAAGGACTCATACACCTGACCTTGATTGGCAGAACCGTCGCCAAAATAGGTAAGCGATACACGGTTATTACCACGGTATTTATGGGCGAAAGCAATGCCCGTACCAATCGGCACCTGCGCACCTACAATACCATGACCGCCGTAGAAATTCTTCTCGACTGAAAACATATGCATCGAGCCACCCTTACCCTTGGAGAAACCGCCCGAACGACCGGTAAGCTCTGCCATAATGCCTCTGGGATTCATACCGCATGCCAGCATGTGGCCGTGATCACGGTAGCTGGTCAGCACAGCATCATCGGATGTAATCGCCTCGCGCATACCCACAACGACTGCTTCCTGCCCTATGTATAAATGACAGAAACCACCAATAAGCCCCATGCCGTACAGCTGTCCGGCTTTTTCTTCAAAGCGGCGGATGAGCAACATCTCACGGTAAAGTTTCAGAAAATCCGTCTTTTGTGCAGCAGCAGGCTTTACATTATTATTTGCGTGATTCTTATCTGCTGCGGCTTTTGCGGCTCCAGCTTTCGCCATGTGTTATCCATTGTTTGGGGACGTTTAAAGAGGGCCACTTATAACAAACGCCCCCCCTGTAAGGCAACTGATTTCTTGCGTACAACCCGCAGCTATGCTGCGATGCAGCATAATTAGAGATTAGTCCTTGGGCGTCTTATCCACCCGCTTATATTCTCCCTCTATGGTCTTACCATCATATGGGGGAGGTTGCACTTGATCTTGCTTGATAAAAGGGTTTTGCAGATGAAAGCGGATTTTAAACAATAGTAATGCCCCCAGCCCAAACGTCAGGGTTACAAAAATAATAAAAATGGCAAATAACAAACGTAAAATTATCACACTACCCCCTAGGGTATACTAAAGCTGCGTACCAGACTTCCGCTTAAACTATACCAGCCATCTACCAGCACAAAGAATATCAGTTTAAATGGTAGCGAAATAAGCACAGGCGGTAACATCATCATACCCATTGCCATTAGAATGGAAGCAACCAACATATCAATAATCAGAAACGGTATATAAATCAGAAATCCAATTTCAAAAGCTCGTTTGAGCTCGCTAATCATAAAGGCCGGTATGAGCACCTGAAAGGGGGTGTTCTCGGGCGTGTCTATTTTCATTCCCGGCGACATATCGACGAACAACCGGAGATCTCTTTCACGCACATTTTTCATCATGAATGCATGAAACGGTGCACTGGTTTTCTCCCAGGCTTCTTTTTCAGAAATCTTTTCTTCAATCAATGGCTGGATACCATCGTGATAGGCAGTCTGAAAAACCGGCATCATAACAAAGAGCGTGAGGAACAACGCAAGGCTGATAAGCACCTGGTTAGGAGGAGTTTGCTGCAAACCCAGCGCTGTACGCAATAACGACAGCACAATGATAATACGCGTGAATGACGTCAGCATCATGATGATAGAAGGCGCCAGCGGAATCACTGTAACTAGCACCACCAGCTGAATCAATCGTGTAGTAACGTTACCACCACCCTCTCCTGCTATTGCATTAGTATTACCACCCAAATCGAGGGTAAGTTTCTGCGCGAATGCATCGGAAGGAAGCACCATAAGACACACCAGCAACATCAGGCCTATAAATGCGCTGCATGCCCTACTCTTATTGATACTATCCTTAAACGACATGTGATTCATCCCGTGCACGTGATTCAATGAGCAAATTACCAGTTGTTCCAAGCAACAATACATGTTCCTTGCCACCAGAACGAACAGTGACCAAGCGATGCTTTGAATCCAGATATAATGTTTCCATAATCTCCAATTGTGGCGGACGCTTCTTTTGGCCTATAAGCCGGTCAGCAAACTTCATCTTTTTGGCAAGGGCAGCAAAAAGAAAAATAAGGCCGATGACAAAAACAAGGGCCACCAACGCCCGCCCATAAACCATCCATTCAGGTGTCATGAGTCTGACTCATTTGTATATTTCTTTTCGCCAATGCTATCTGACTTTTGATAGGCAACATTCGCCTTTTTGAGATTATCAAGTGCCCTTAGTTCTGCGTTAACTGCATTGCGCGCAAGCACCAGTTCATCACTGAGTGTGGTTACCATGGTCATTAAATCCGTTAGATCCTGTGTATGCGCACGACCTTGGTCAACAGGCAAGGCAGCAACAGCTTCGCAATAAGCCCGCACCGAACGCTCTACCTCAGATACATCTACCTGACCCTGAGTAAGACGTTGCCTGCATTCGGTTATTAATTCAAACACCGCTTGCTTTAACAGTGGCGGAGAGATGTGAGCCTTGGTCATATTTTTCCTGCTTTCGCTTTTGCATTGCTTCTATAAACATAATTCAGAATTTCCGCTACTGCGGTATAGGCCTCGAGCGGAATGATCGTATCCAGATCAAGCTTTTCAAGAATCTCCACCAGATTAGCATCTTCGCGTATGGTAATACCTTGTGCTTGAGCTACCTTAATAATTTGCTCAGCAATCGGACCCTTGCCTTTAGCAACCACACGAGGGGCTGGATCTTTTTCCCTGTCATATTTAAGCGCAACCGCAAGGGGCTTGGGTTTCTGATCGTCTTCAGACACCATCCTTAGGCCCCGTATCTACGTCGATATTGCCAAACGCATCCATAGTATCATCATCAAGCGACTGTGAAGCCGCAACGTTCTGCTCTAAAATTTTATCATGCAGCTCTTTACGCAGAATGGTGGCTTCCGGTGGAAAATTAAAGCCGAGCTTTACAGTGCGGCCTTTTACTTCCACTACGGTCAGCTCTATCGTATTGTTAATTATAACAGATTCACCAATTTTTCGCGTAAGATATAACATAGTTCTTCCTTGTGTGGCAGAAACTATACTGGCTTACGTAAAAATCGGCTACAAGAGAATTTTACACTGGCACAGGTGCAAATACAGGCCTAGAGTAATCTCAACTTATGTGAGGCGATGCATGACCGTTAGCGGTTTAAAACTGAACGATATGCTTGAGGCCAAAATGGCCTATGATGCCGAGCGCCAGAAAGTGCTCGCACAGAATATTGCCAGCATTGACAGTCCGGGTTATCAGGCACAGGATCTGGTGCCTCTTAATTTCAAAAATGTGCTCTCTACGCAAACCAGCAAGGTGGGTATGGCGGTGACATCGGACATGCATATGAATGGCAGCAAACCGCGCACGCAGCGTTTTCGCAGCGAAACAGCGCATAACACATTTGAACGCACGCCCACAGGCAACACTATCGTCGTCGAAGAACAGATGATGAAAGTTGCTCAGAACGCCACAGATTACCAAATGACGACAAGTCTCTATAAAAAAATTAACAACCTCTTTAAAGAAGCGCTTGGATTGCAGCCTTCTGCATAGTGCAGGAAAGATAGAGTATGACTGGCATTGTTGATGCGTTTTATGTCGCGGGTTCGGGCATGCATGTGCAAGGCGATCGCTTGCGTGTCGTGGCGCAGAATATCGCGAATGTGGATTCCACAGGGCAGACTCCCGGCTCCGAACCCTATCGTCGCAAAACTATTACCTTCAAAAATGTACTCGATCAGCAGTTGGGCATAGAAAAAGTTACCGTCGCTGGCTATGGACACGATAAAAGTCCGTTCAAGAAAAAGCTTGAGCCCGGCCATCCCGCAGCCGATGCACAAGGCTATGTGCTCTATCCCAATGTGGACTCTGTCGTCGAATTGGTCGATATGCATGAAGCGCAGCGTGCTTATGAAGCTAACGTCAACGTCATCGATGTATCACGCAGCATGATCGCACAAACACTCGGTTTGCTAAAATAATAAAGGACACTCATGGATATAAAATCAGCAGCCGGCGCGTATAATGCCATTGCCAACATTGCACAAAGTACTCCTGCCGATGTGGCCACAAAAACCAATTCAGCAGATGCATCTTTTTCCGAATTAGTAAGTAACGCGCTAAACAACGCCGTAGACTCGGGGCATAAAGCAGAAAAAGTGAGTACACTGGCGCTCATGGGCAAAGCAGACATTACCGATCTCGCCACTGCCGTGAGCAAGGCTGAGCTTGCACTTAATACTGTTGTCACCATCCGTGATAAAATGATAACGGCATATCAGCAGATCATGCAGATGCCGATGTAGGCATGAGCCTACTACTCTTCTTCCTCCGGCAAGAATCCACCCGCCTGCATATTCCAGAGCTTAGCATAGTGACCATCCAGCGTAATCAGAGCAGAATGATTGCCGTCTTCGATCACATGCCCGTCTTTAAACACAAGAATCCTATCCATATCCGCAAGCGTCGAAAGCCGATGAGCAATCACGATAGTCGTTCGTCCTCTCATTAGATCCGCAAGGCTTTCTTTAATATATTTCTCCGTGATCGAATCCAGCGCAGACGTTGCTTCATCCAGAATAAGAATCGGGGCGTTCTTTAATATAGCGCGCGCCACAGTAATACGCTGACGCTGGCCGCCAGAGAGCTTAATACCGCGCTCACCGACTAAAGATTCATACCCTTCTTCAAGCTGCATAATAAACTCGTGACAGTGGCCGCGCTTCGATGCGTCGATCACTTCTTCATCCGTTGCATCCAGTTTGCCGTAACGGATATTTTCCATCAATGTGCGATGGAAAAGACTCGTATCCTGCGGAATCATGGCAATCTGTGCGCGCAATGAATCCTGAGTAGCATCCGCAATATTTTGTCCATCAATCAGAATTCTGCCTTCATCCACATCAAAGAAACGTAGAATAAGATTAACAAAGGTGGTCTTACCACTACCGGAAAACCCTACCAGTCCTACTTTTTCACCACCTTTGATGGTTAAAGACTTATCTAAAAAAATATCGCGGCCTTTATGGTAACGAAAGCTCACATTCTCAAATTCTATAGTGCCTTTCTTGACCACAAGCGGCATTGCATTTTCTTTATC
>Ga0206897_1091_pt2 | contig 19332 bp, 21 predicted proteins | sample Alteio_BWOrgHeat_49_FD_152972 | JGI IMG/M metagenome (GOLD analysis project Ga0206897, IMG submission 152972) | Enriched cells from forest soil in Barre Woods Harvard Forest LTER site, Petersham, Massachusetts, United States -... | ecosystem: Environmental > Terrestrial > Soil > Temperate forest >... | reverse complement strand
CATCCCGGGGTTTGCATCGGCATGACGGGGTTGCATCCCTGCCATGTGAAAGCCGACTACCTGGAGGAGCTGCGGTTTGTCGAGGCGGAGCTGGCCCGGCGGAGCTGGGTGGCGGTGGGGGAGATAGGGTTGGATTTCTATTGGGACCGGACGTATGAGCAGGAACAGTATATGGCTTTTCACCGGCAGATCGAATGGGCGCTGCATTATGGGAAGCCGATCGTGATCCATAGCCGGGAGTCGATGAAAGAAAGTATCGGCGTCGTGCGGGAGCATCAGGGGGGAGGGCTGCGGGGGATCTTTCATTGTTTTAGCGGCGATGCCGCGGCGGCGCGCGAGATCGTGGAGTTGGGGTTTTACCTGGGTATCGGGGGTGTGCTGACCTATAAGAACTCGGGGCTGCCGGATGCGATACGCGAGATCCCATTGGAATGGCTGGTGTTGGAAACGGATGCGCCTTATCTGGCTCCGGTGCCGTTCCGGGGTAAACGGAATGAGAGCTCATACCTGAAATATATCGTGGCGAAGCTGGCGGAGGTCAAGGGTATTTCGGTCGAGGCCGCGGCCGAGGCGACGACACAAAATGCACAAAAAATATTCGGAATCTAGGCGGGGATATTGTACTTTTGCAGCCCTTCAGGAGAGGTGTCCGAGTGGTTGAAGGAGCACGCCTGGAAAGTGTGTATACTCGAAAGGGTATCGCGGGTTCGAATCCCGCCCTCTCCGCAAACAAAAGAGCAGAAGTGCACCCCGTAAGGGGTGCATTTTTCATTACCGGTAGCGGTGACCGAGCTTGCTCGGGCAAAAGCGGACGGGAATGAAAAACGATGCACGAAGTGCAGCGCTTCTGTTCTTTTGTTTGACGCCCCCCTACGGGATCAGCGAGCACCGCGGAGCGGGCGGAGCTAATCCCGCCCTCTGCGCAAACAAAATGAGAAGTGCCCCCGACAGGGGGCATTTGTTATTCCAGGGAGCGTGGCGAGCTTGCTCGCCTAAGCGGACGGGGATAACAAATGATGGCACGATAGTGCCGGCACTTCTCATTTTGTTTGACGCCCCCCACCTGGGGATCAGCGAACACCGCGGAGCGAGCGGAGCTAATCCCGCCCTCTCCGCAGATTGTTTATCTGATTTTTCTTGAAGAGCCTGTTGACGTAGTGTTGACGGGCTTTTTGCTTTTTCTGGGTGGCTTACTCTGCCGAGGCCGATCTGCAGTAAGAAACAGCATGACACTTACATTTATGGTTCGAAAATGTAAGTCCAGGTGTAAGAGGAGGACCGAAGGAAGGGAATAAAGAGCGGCCCTCTTCTTACCGTTCGGAGGCGCCGCGAAGAGCCCGTGAGCCGATAAGCTGATAGGAGCCCGCCCTATATTGCGTAGATATAGAATGGGCCTTTGACTATCATCTCAGCTCACTAGAAAATTCGCGGTTTTCAGAACGAGGCTTATAGCGAAATCCTTTTTAAAAAAGCAGGATCGCAAATATATTACTGGATGCTAAGATAGGAAATAAAATAAAAAAATGTATATTATAATAGGCATATTATAATGGGTTATTTATAATATGCCTATTTTGTTACTTGCTGTATGGGAAAATCAAAAAAGAAGCCAGACAGGAAAAAGGCTACCTTGGGACACTTTGATCATGCTATATTTCTACAAAAACTAAGTAAAAGGATTAAAAAGATCAGAAAAGAAAAAGGTTTCAAATCATATGAGCTTTTTGCGTATGACATTGAAATATCTCGCGCCGGCATGTCTAAGTATGAAAACGGAGGCTTCGACGACATTAGACTTACAACGTTGTTAAAAATCATTGACGGGCTAGAAATGACGCCAGCTGAATTTTTTGGGGATGGCTTTCAATAAGAAAACTGAAAACAATATATTGATTTTCATGCCTCTTTGACAAAAAAAAGTAACACACCATATTGCAGTAAAAAAAATTAATTTTGTTTGATGGCCGAACCTAAAGCATTAATATACCAAAGTGAATTGAATTTTATTTCCAATTGTGTTCTGGAATATCCCCACTTGGAAACAGGAGGTGATTTCTTCGGATCTTTTACAAGGGACAATAAATTTAAAGTTGAATATGTAATTGGTCCAGGCGTAGATCCCAAAAGAACAGCTTATTCCTTTAATCAAGATATCGAATATCTAAGGAATTGCGGAAACCTTTTAAATTCAAGGTTTGGCTTGCAGCACATTGGAGCTTGGCATTCCCATCATAAATTGAATCTTCACTATCCAAGTTCGGGCGATATAAATACTATGAGAAATGTGATTTCTGAAAGGCTCCCTTGTTTTCTTATCTCTATCTGCAATATTAATCAAGATAATACAGTATCAATTAACCCATTTCTCTTTGTTCGCGAGGATGCCCGCGATTATATAAATTATGAGTGGGACGTTTTGCCCGGAACAAGTCCTTTCCGTGAACGTCTTTCAAGAGAAAATGACAACTTATTTCCCAGTTCGAATGTCGAATTATATCAACAAAGTTATGCATCGAGCCGTCCAAACACCCTTAGCTCAAATGGCCCGACTAGTAAGCCAGAAATGCCATCTTCGTCAGTATGGTTAACAGCCATTGGGAAACGTTTAATGAAAGAAATCTACGATTCGTTGCGTAAAAAAAGGGGAATATCAAATTTAGAAATTGTTCAAAAGCCAGACGGCGTGCTCGCGTACAGATACAATTATAATGGAGCATTTTGTGAAATGACTTTGCCCCATGAGTTTCCAATTCAGCCCATTACGATAAAATCCAACGATTTTAATAATACTCAGATAATTGAGTATCCCGACAATGTTTCAGCTGACATAAAATCGATAGTAAGATACTATGAAAAGAGAATTAAAAAAATGACATTTTAGAATGGCTTGGTCAATTGAACAACAGAATAGGCTAAATAAAGAATGGGATATCGTAAAACAATATTTTCCCAATTTTGAATTTAAATATTATGGAAGCCAATTATGTCTAGAAGGATGGATGTATACGAATCAGAAAAACGCCTATCATTTGCGACTATACGTCCCTCAAGATATGCCCAACTCTGTACCTGAAGTGGTAGTTACATACCCATATCCAGTAAAAGACTATTCTGGTAAAGCACTACATGACTATACCTATAGTGCTACCATGCACTTACTTTCACCCAGAGACGGGTATCCCAAGATATGTACTTATAAGTCTACTCATTGGAATCCCAATAGAACCTTCTACAATGTCTTGATCAAAACTAGAATTTGGTTAGAGGCACTCGATGGACATAAATCAACTGGTCAGCCACTAGATTACTACTTAAAACATCAAGCATAAAGACATGCCAAACGAAAGCGATCCCAAAAAGGTTCAGGAAGAACTTGCAAAAAAAAATTTTAATCAGTCAGAAAAGAAATTGACTTTTGATCCAACCACTGGCGAATTAATCATTAAAAGCGAAAATGATTCCACCGTTAAACCAGGCGAAGTGGTAGTTGATCAAATTTACAAAGATGGCTTTTTCCAGTTTTAATATGAGTCCAGTAATATTTCTTCAAGAAGACCAAATACGCACTTTATTTACAAGTTCAAATAAAGATGCTGTCACTAAAGGTAGTGCGTTTGCTATGGATGAAAATACCATTTTTCATGCGTATACAATATTGCCACTTAAAGTAAACTTAGGCGGACAGGTTTTAGCAACTTTCATCGTTTATCCTTCTATTGAAACCATGAATGAAGGATTTCTGAGTCAGACTTCTATCCAAGTCGTTAATGAGGCCGACAAAATCGTTATTTTCCTGTGCATTCAAGATAATGTTTTGAGGCACCGAGCCTTACTTGAAACGGAGAATGGGAACGTCGAGTGCCTAATTAAATTCATACCAGCAAGATCGGAGCTATATTCTAGAAGTAAAGGACTTTTAGAAACATCCCTTTTAGCTGAGAAAACTGTTGGAATCGTTGGTCTAGGTAGTGGAGGTTCGCCTCTGGCGGTTGAATTAGCTAAGGCTGGTGTGGGTCAATTTACTTTAATTGATTTCGACAGACTTGAATTATCAAATATATCTCGACACGTCTGTGGAATAAATGATTTAGGCAGATATAAAACTTATGCGGTCCGCGACAGTATACTCCAAAAAAACCCATACGCTAAAATATCTACGTTAGAAATTGATGTAAACAAAGCAAGGCAATTGTGTGAAGATGCGCTTGCCAAGGTCGATATTATTATGTGTGCCTCAGACAATGACAGGAGCAGATTTTTCCTAAATGAAATAAGCCTAAAATATAAGATTACCGCAGTTTTCGGCAGAGCAATAACTCGGGCAGTTGGGGGAGACGTACTTAGAGTTAGACCATATAATGGACCTTGCTATAGCTGCCTTTATAGTCAAAATATTAGGCCAGAAGGAGGAGACGATGAGGAAATATCTCAATTAGATCAAGCGAAAGAACTTCTTCCAGATTATACGAGCGAAGCAGACGTCAAAAGTGCAGTTCAGGTTGGTCTATCATCTGATATTACTCCAATTTCAAATTTTATGGTAAAATTGGCATTGGTTGAACTTTCGCGAGGCGCCAATAGCGGAATTAAAAGTTTAGAGGAAGACTTTATTTCTGATTTTTATATTTGGGCAAATCGGAGAGAAAATGTTTATGAGAATTGGAGCAAACTTGAATTTAATTTTAATAAACCGTCCATTTTAAGATGGTATGGAGCGAAAGTCGAGCGAGACCCGAAATGTATGGTTTGCGGACAATAAAGACTATATTGTATGAAGGTTGTAAAAATTGAACTTCGTGACTTTCTGAATTTTAAAAAGGGGTTAGTTATTGATTTAACATATCCGCCTGGGCACCCTAAAGCAGGAAAGCCATTGGACAAAGTTTGTCTTATAGGCCAAAGCGGGACTGGCAAATCGACCCTGTTAAATTTAATTAAGTTTTTTTCATTTGAGAATTCCATCAACCCAGATAGTCTTGATCAAAATTTTATAAAGGAAGAAAATGTAGGTATACATTTCATAATAGACAATACATATAAGTTTTCAAAGTGGTCAAAAGAAAATCCAAAAGACAAGGTTGAAAACCATTTAGATATAGAACTCATTTACAAAGGCGAGAATGGCCTAAACAATTATGATTGCAAATCTTATATAAACGAGCATTTTTTTAAAGGCCAAGGTGTAAAATTAATGTCCTTTCCCTTTGATACAATCCGAAATTTTTACAATGAAACTGGTGATTACATAAAAGTCGTGCAGAAACCAGAAGATGAGATGAAAGCAGGTTCAGAGAAAATTTCTCTTGCTGAACAGCGTCAAAATTATCTTGAAAAGCAAGTTTGGGATTTTAGCATTGACAAGGTACATTGGGTATGGGAAATTGTAGTTGATCAAATAAAGGAATACGAGCCGGAATATCATAAAAAAGTCAGAGAGCTCTTGTCAAAAACCAAGGCTGATAGGGAAAATGCAAGCAAATACTATGAAGAGTTTGAAGAATGGGAGAAAGAACATGAAAATCCTTTGAAGCAAGTAGTTCAAAAATGTCTTGACAAAATATTATGCGATTTCAACCTAAAAGTTAACACAGACATCGATTTTGATAAGGATGACCACCGTAAATTAGGTCGAATTCAGCAAATAAGCGATGGCGCTGAGGTACCAATTTCTTTCCTAAGTACAGGAACTATTCAAGCAGTCGTAACTTCTATCCCCTTAAGCGTTTTAAAATTTTGTGAGGCAATCATACTATTTGACGAGCCGGAAAGATCACTTTACCCAGACTCTCAGATCGGACTAATTAATTCTTATACGAGCCTTATTGAAGATTCACAATTTTTTTTCGCTACTCACTCGCCTATTGTTGCATCTGCTTTTGAACCTTGCGAAAGAATTATTTTGGATTTTGACCATGAGGGACGGGTATATGCACAAAGAGGATCAGCTCCCGAGGGCAATGATCCAAACGATCTTTTAATGCAAGACTTTGGATTGACTACTGTACTAGAAAAAAAGGGACAAGAAGCATATGATCGATTCATAGAATTGAAATCGTTAATCCACAGCGAAAAAGATGAAGCGACTAAGGAGAGTTACATGGTTGAATATTTAACTTTGGGTAACCAATATAGGTTTGATAACATATGAAGAGAATTGCTAAGCCGGACACATCCCCAATTATAGTTAATTCGTATACATACCCCATCGATAAGGTTGCGATTCTAGCCCAGTTGGAAATAGAACACGACTCTTACTGTGCTTATACGGAAGAATATTTTTGTCCAGGGTATGCCAGGGATATAGAGCATTTTAATCCAACATTAAAAAACACGACCGGCGATGGATATCAGAACTGGTTTGCTGCTTCCACCAGATTTAATCGAAAAAAGGGAAGTAAGGCGCGCTGGCTAAAACATCAACCAATATTACACCCAACAGATGCAAATCTCGAAACAAAATTAATATACGAGGCTGGTTATTATATTGCGACTGACCCGAATGACGTACATACCAAAAATCTGCAAAAATTCCTTTTTCTCAATGATCTGGGACTTCCCAGGGCAAGGATTGCATATATAAATATGTTAAAAGAACTTCTTAAGGGATATAACGGAGACCTTGATAAATTGCGGGATTTTTTATTGAAAAATACGGTACTAATTAAATACAGGACTGCGATAAAAACGGAATTGAATATCATTCTTTAAATCAAAAAAATTGAAACCACGCAAAAGGCTCCTGTCAAACCTTTATTTCGTAACTTTTCATTGCCTACGTTCTTTGCAAATACCAAATTCGTGATCGCAACACCCATAGGTTGACAAGAGTTTGATAACCAACATATTGGAGATCGAGTGCATTTGCCGCCCTCCCCGCTGAGCTTCATAGAATATTGCCAGCCGATATGCTATGAGGTTTTTTTGTGAGAGCTATTTTCCCCCGAACCTTAAAGCTATTCTTACTCGAATTGCATTCTCCTCCTAATAGGGGCCAACCAGGAACTGCAAGGTTTACAAATTAATTTTTTGAGTTATTCTCTGTGTGATTTCATCAATCTCGCCCATTCCGTCAACATCTTCGACCTGTAGCAATGTCTTTATGTAATCAATTGCCGGGCGGGTCGATATTTCAAAAATCTGAACTCTTTTCAAATGCGTTCGAGAATCCTTATCGTCTTCCCTGTCCGAAACCTCTGCCCTTTTATAAGCTCGTTTCAAAAGTTCATCCTTTGGCACATCGATATTGATCACCAGGCTTATTTCCTCATTTTTTGAATGGACCAATTCAATCAAATCATCAACTTGCATTTTCGTACGTGGATAACCATCTAAAATGATTCCTTCTTCATTTTGATTTTCATCGATGATCTGACCAAATAGTTTCTTCATAGTTGCATCGGGAACGAGATCTCCCTTTTGTTCAAAAGTGGCCATAATCAGACCAATCTCCGTTTTATTCAATTTCTCCTGCCGGCACCTTTCACCGGTTGATAAGTGCACAAAGCCTAAAGCTTTGCTTATGATTTCACATTGAGTACCTTTACCTGAATAAGGGGGGCCAGTAACGATTATTATCTTCATTATGTCGTATGATGTTTACTTTAGAATAAATAAACCGCAAGGCTCTAGTCCTTGTCGCTTGAGGCGCCATAGGTAGTCATTGCAGAAATGCATGGCTGGAATTCTTTGAGAATACCGCCCATAAAGTGTTCAGCGGAGGCCGGGAATTGTCGTTGCAGGTAATAGATGGCAGTGTTGGTATCCCAAAGAAATTTTATTCCCATTCGTTGCGGATGTCCTTTAACTGTTGATCGATCTCATCAAGTGGTTGGGGAGTCATAGCTCCTTTATATTTTGCAACCAGGTTAATTCCGCTTACGTCCGATTCCTCCTTGCCCTTGCGAAGGCGAATCAATTTCAGCACTTCCAAATCTCTCAGCAGATTTAGAGCTTTTTCGTTTAATATATCAATTGTTATCGTCGTCATAGCTTTACTTGAATATTCAGTTTGCAGGATATTGGGTAAAATAGTTATCCAAGGTATCGGCAAACTCAAACCCCAGCCCATAAGAGCGGCTATTGTAATACTCCACCGCTTCATCGATGTCCAAAACGGCGTCCGCCGAAAGAACAATAGGGTGAGACATTAGGGGTGTTTATACTTTTGCTTTACAATGTCCCAGGGCTGCAATTGTTCGGGATGGTGCTGGACATCCGCCAGCGTTTTCCGGACGGCTTCCTTTTGCCACTCTGGTACATCTGCCGTATCCTCGGCAACGATTTCAATGGCCTGTTCTTTTTGGAGGTGTTCCATCAGGGAAGCGGCGTAATCCTTTTTTATAATGACGTGCAGTATATCTGCCATGATCTAACTATGTGCACAAATTTACCTTTAAATTCTTGCCAATCCAAACGAGGATGGATTGTGAAAAATACCTTCCTTTTAGGCTGTAATTCTTAAATTTGCCCTGATAAATCGCATCGTTCTTTGTAAATCGCTTAATTCATGGTGTCAACCTTTTCAGGCAAATTAAATATTTGATAACCAATATATTGGAGATCGGGTTCGAATCCCGCCCTCTCCGCAAACGCGACCACAGAATTGCCTAGCTTTGGCTGGGCATTTTTTATACCCCGACAGCGAGCGGGCTTGCTCGGATGAGCAGGATGGGAAAACCACCGAGCGGAAGCGAAGGTTACGAACGAGGCCCGAAGTACTGAACACCGCGGCAGCGGGCGAAGCTAATCCCGCCCCCACTTGGATCACCGTGACGCGGCAGAGGCGATACCTCCCTCTCCGCTTTCGCCCGCTCTCGCCCGCTGGAGCTTCTTGAGCGACGGCGTTTTTTTGCCTCTTGCCCTTCTACCTTGCCTTATCACATTTTGTATGTAGCCTATCACATATATTGTTTATCGCTTTTGGCAGTCAAGAAATAATTCAATAAGTTTATCGCCGACTTAACCCCTAAATATGAAAATCTTTTTGATTGTCTTCTTCCTTCCCCTTACGATAGTTTCTCTTGCTCAGACATCCGACCCACAGCCACTAGCAACTACTTTCTTTACGAAAGGCCAGGAATGGGAGTATGCAAATTTTGAACCTAAGTTGGGTATGTTTGGAAAACGGGATGGGTATTTCGAGATCACCCGGTTTGTTTACAAAGTAACTGGCGTAACCGATAGCAATGGTGTCGCCATCAGCAATATCACCAAGACGGGTACGGCAGCTAATGACGATTTCAGTTGGCAGCGAAATTTCACTGTCCGCGCCGACCATGCAATTTTAAGTTTGCCGGTCGATTATTACCTGATGGATACCATTTATACTGCGATGCATACGGGAAATGGCATAAGCCAACGGTTTACTCAGATCTTCATGTGACTGGAGATCCCATTCAATATCCGATTGCGATAGATTCTACGAGGCAGTTGAATATGTCGGGCTACCAAATGGAGTGTAAGATCTATGACCCGCAACGGACGCAAGTAATGCAAGATGCTGGGGTCAAGATATTGCATCATACTTACCAATATAGAGCGAACGCAGCCGAAACCTCGAGACGGGTAGTAGGAACTGTGCGCGTTACGACGCAGGCAGGCGCCTTCGATTGTTATCATATTCACGTAGAGTTGGAGTTGGATCGGGGACCAATACGCAAAGAGGCCTACGAAGAATATTATAATCCTGCGGTGGGTATCGTAAAAATGGAAGTCGTAAACGGGGCTTATATGGAGCTCGTCCGGGTGAAAAAGAAAAAATAGGCACACACGAAAAATTATTTCTGCGGGGTATTCTGCGGTCTGGCGGGGGCCGTTTGGGGTAGTCATAATAAAATCCCCCACAGAATATCTTCTTTATTTGAAATTTTTAATAATCCGAGGTTTGTCTTCATTTTCCTTCTCCTTCTTATGATAAAGCTCAATAAAAATGATCTTCTCTTCTTCTTTAAAGAGCGCATAGATCAGTCGTAATCCCGAATTTACATCCCGAGACCGAACGATCTCAGGACATCCCGAAATTGCAATATTTTTATGCTTGTCATTATTATATAATCAGAGATGGAGATTTATGCTGACGATGGAGTGATAAGTTCTGAATTGCAGAACGCAGTGCATTAAACAGCGTTTGCGAGTAACTTTCAGTGCTTTCCACAGCCACTGTATTCCTCCCTGGGTGGGGAGGACTTTATTTGTATGGTTATTATTTCCGCTTCCACATCAGCATCGGCAAAATAAAAAGTAGCGCTACGATGCCAAATGTTAGTCCTGCAATAGTGCCAACGGCAAAGGGGTACCAAAATTCTTCCTGTTGACCTTCCATCAGCAATGGCAGAAGCCCGCAAATAGTTGCTAAGGTGGTCAGCAGGATCGTTCTCGAACGGTATAACACCGCTTTGGCCAGTGATCTGTTCCAAAACGCGGAAGATCTTCTTTGTCGCACTAGTCGATTAAGATCATTAACAATATATACAGCGGAATTCATTATAAGGCTTCCGGTCATTACGAAGGAGATGCTGGCGCCAAGGTCAAAATAGACATCAGATAATGGAAAAACCAAAAAAGGGCCGATGAAAGAAACACCGATAGTCAAAATGACGTAAAAGGGCTGAGCAAGATCTTCAAACAATACACTGCATGCTACAAATATCAACAGCAATAAGATCCCTGTAAGAAGCAGGAGTTTGTTGCTGTTTTTCCAATTAGGTGTCCTGGAGAACGGTGTTGCTGTATACCCCATTGGAAGTCTTTTATTTGCTTCAGCTAACAGCTCCTTTAAATACTCCGCACCTGCTGGAATAGAACCAAGGAACTTATAGCTTATCAAAAGAAAATATTGTCTGTTCTCTTTAAATATGACAGCCGATCGTTTAGCTAGGCCAATGCTGCCTGCTTCTCCTATCCGGATGCTCCGATGCTGATCGAATACTAAAGGCGTGTGAAGCAAATCGTAGATAGAATAGCGGTCGGAAGAAGATTCTTTGATGACCAGGGGGTATGTCCTGTTGTCGACGCTCAGCAAACCTGCAGGTCTTTGGGTTTTGGATATAGATGAAATAGTATTCAGTATTTCGTACTGATCGGTCCGGTACAAGGAAATTTTTTTTCTGTCAGGTTGGAAACTGTATTCAGAAACAGTTTCCTGTGTATTATCGGGGTTCGCATCCGTATTGACCTCGCGGACCCTGGGATTATCTTCCAGTGTTTGTCCAAGCCAGGCCGCCTGTTTTTTTAATTCGTCATAATTAAACCCTTTTAACAGCATCGAAAAGCCAGGAGGTTCGGTAACGTCAGTATTGCTGAATCCCCTGCCGACGCCATATATATTCCATTCCACTCCGTCCAGCAACATGGACTGATCGGCGAGGACTGTCTTAAGATGGTATGGCATTGAAGAGTTGGCGTAATTATTCTTAAATCGGATTTCGACAGATCCTTGTCTCCCCGAGATTATAGTTATACACTGGTCGACGCCATTAACAGAGGAGATATATGTTTCGAACCGCCGCAAGATCTGATCCATCTGTTCCGGAGTACTTCCGAATGGCAGCCTGGCCTTGACATACAATTTGGTTTGCAGACCGGGATGGGCATCTGTATCCGTATGAATGTTTTCCAGAAAAAAACGGACCGAACCTCCCAGGAAGCCATCGGCGTATGGGCGGATATTTTCAAGATAAAAATCACTCCCCAGTGTCTGGTTATACCAATTGTTGAACCACCTTTGCCCCTCCCATCTCGTAGGCAATAAGAAAAAGGGTGTTCCTATCGCCAACATCAGCGATGTCGCTGTTAGCTTTTTATACCGGCCCATAACCCCTAGCGGGTAAGCATAAAGACGTACGAATCTTATCTGTCTCCTTTTTTTTGCAAAACTGTTCGAAAAAAAGGATGTTGCCGGGCGGCCGTAACCGGCAGGGAAAGTCAGATCATAAAACGCAGGAGTAAACCAATTGGAAGCTATCAGAGATGCCAATAGGGCTATCATGATAATGATCGTAAAATTAGTTAACCGGGTACCTGCCAGATCCGGTATAAAAAACTGCACCGAAAGCGCAATAACAGAAGCGATGGTTGCTCCCAGCTGTGCATTGAAGATGCTCCGATTGCCAAACCGGCGATAATGGTCCAGCATCACAATGGAATTGTCGGTCATGACCCCGAATGAAATGGCAAAGCCGGATATGGCGAACCGGTCTATGTCAACTCCTATCAGCCATGTGATGATGACGGTTACGCAAATGCTGACTACCAATCCCGCCATTATATTAAAAAGAAGTTTCCAGTTACGGTAGATCGCCAAAATGAATACGAGCAGGATAAAAACCGATAGAATGATGCGTCGAAGATTCGTGACGATGTCCCGTCGTACATCGACGAGGGTGTCGTTAAACAGTCTGCATTCATAACCAGGAGGCAGAGAAGATATCAGCCGTTGAACTTCATCTTTGATTCGTGTCTGCAGAACGATGTTATTCTCTCCCTTTTTTGCGTAGATGTTCATAAAAAGGGTATTCTTCCCGTTGATACGATAATAATTTTCTGTCGGTTGCTCTTCCATATACACCGAGGCAATGTCCCCGATATGCACTGGGGCGGCATGAGGTTCTCGCGGTATCTCGATGTCTCTTATCGATGAAAGGCTTGCCGGTCCGTCGTCAACCGTAACAAAATATTGGTATCCATTCTTCAGGGTGATCTGACCCGGGAACGAGGCTGCAAAATGGGATGTGATCAGCGGGGCGATACCGGACGGGGCTATCGAAAATGCCTTGCATTTATTCTTATCAAAGGAGATGACAATCTGCATGTTCTGTTTGGCATCGGTGGATACTTCATCAATGCCGGGAAAGATCATCAGTGGCTGCTGCAGTTTTTTTCGTGCCACCCGGGCAATATCCGTTACACTTTCGACGGCGGAGAGTGAATAGCTGAGAAGAGGTATTTCCTGCCTCTCTGTGTTTGCACTATACCGGTACAGAGAAGGAAAGGCTATTCCAGCAGGCAGTTTGGGATATACTTGTCTCAGGACGGCTTGTGTCTCAAGACGAACAGCCTCCATATCCATATGTTCATCAAATGTCAGTTCTACCTGTCCCTGTTCAGAAAAAGATCTTGAGCTCATTTTTTTCAGACCTGCTAACCCTGAGCATCCGCCTTCTATAAGAGTTGTAACATTTTGCTCAAGAGCAGAGGGGTTGCTTGTGGGCATTTCAAATGTTATTATGAGGGAGGATGATCCTGCCTGGGGAAACAGCTCAATTTTAAGATGAAACAACACGAGCCCTGCGGATAATACCAGGAACGCAAAAAAGAAAACTATTCTGAAAGGGGAGAGAATATTAGACGTCACATCTTTTTTTAAAGATAGAAGATTATGGAAAAATGGCAGACGGGTTAATAAATATAAATATTTATAATTTGATATTTGTTAACAGGTTTGAATAGCGTAATAGCGTTACATTAGAGAGCAAAAAAAGAGACCACTCATTTTTTATCGACCAGAGCTATTTAACCTGCAAATTATGTCTCTTGCTATCCTGATAAAGCTTTCCCGGCTGGATTATTTCATTAGAAGCAAGGCCGGCGGATCTCCATCTGAGCTCGCTAAAAAACTCGAGATTTCGCGAAGCCAATTATATAATTACATCGATCTATTTAAGCTACAGGGCGCCCCCATTGCGTATGACAACCGCCGTAAATGTTTCTATTACACGGAGGATGGTCGTTTTCATTTCACATTTGTTAAATCCGAAGAAGACCTAGGAAAGCAGGCATAAATATATCAGCGTCCACTCACATTGGATAATGACGATATATTTTTGAGTACAAACATACCATTTCCATGATCCCTTATCCGCGAACACAGCGCCGCAATGCGGGCCTGAGTTGCTATGAACTTCAATCAGCAATATTCAACGACGCAGCGGGCGCTTCGCTGAGAGCTCTTCCTGCAAGTTTACTGTTATTATCCAGTCTGCTGGTTTATTGGCCGGTATACTTTCATGAGTTTCTGCTGGCCTGGGATGATCAGTGGGTCGTGCAAAACGCCTATACCGAGGATGGGCTGAACTTTACCAATCTATGGAAGATAATTTCCGAGTTCTATCATGGACAGTATGCCCCGACAAATGAATTGTATTATGCGCTGCTGTACTGGGCCAGCGGATACAATGCCGTCGTTTTTCATTTAGGCAGCCTGTTCCTTCATATGTGCTGTATTATATTGGTGTATTCTTTTCTTTTGAAGTTGCTCAGCATGTCCGGGTCATTTTCAACAAGATCTTATCAGAGGATCGCCTTTTTCACTGCCCTTCTATTCGGGATACATCCTTTCCTTGTAGAGTCCGTAGCGTGGCTGAGCGCTTCGAAAACGATCATTTACAGTCTTTTCTATCTTTTAGCCCTTCACTCCTGGTTAGCTTATCTCCGGAGAAGAAAATGGGCCAGTTACGTTGCTACCGTTGTACTCTTTTTTATTTCGTTTGGGGGCAAGGAACAGGCTGTTGTATTGCCATGCTGCCTATTGCTGCTGGATTATGTTACGGGAAGGAGCCTGAAAGAAAAAGCCGTATGGCTTGAGGTTATTCCATTTTTTGTCCTGGCGGCCTTTTTTGGATATGTGACATTGCTATCGCAGGCGGTCAATGGGGATGGAGTGTTATCGCATAGAGTAGGTTATCCGGTGTATCAAAACATTGTGTTCGGTTTTTATACTATGACCGAGTATTTCATAAAATGTATTCTACCTATCAGGCTTTCTTATGTGTATCCATTCCCTAATTTGCCCAATGATCCGCTGCCCGTTCGTTTCTGGATCTACCCGTTCGCCGTGATCTTTGCAGGCGTAGGCTTATGGAGCGTCTGGAAGCAAAAATGGATTTTTTTTGGGGTGGCCTTTTTTCTTATTCATATCGCCGTTGCACTGAATTTTATCCCGACTGCCAGGTTTGCGATTGTTGCGGACAGATATGTCTACCTGGCTTCTATCGGTATACTATTCCTCGTGATGTACTTGGTTGACAAAGCAGTTGTGATGGGTATAAAATACGGCAGGGTGTTATCGGCTATTGGTTTCTGTTATATATTTGGCCTTGGTATCTATAGTCACGAAAGGGTCAAAGTATGGCATGATCCCGATACGCTAAAAAGGGAAATTCGGGAAACTATCAGGCAGCGAAACGATTACGGGCAACATTCCGACGAATAACAGGATTGTCGTTCAATTAAATCATTCATTAAACAAAGATCAATGAAAAAAGTATTCAAGATCACGGGTGCTGTTTTGTTGACAGTAGCGTTGGCATGTAATGTCCAATATGCGCTGTGTGACTATTACAACATCAAAAAAGCTCACCTGAACACACAGGTCTGGGCGCAGACCAAAACAATGTCCGATTTCAGGGCAAATGGCACCAGCACGGATGCCGATGTTTCCGGAAGTTATAGTCAATCGTTTGCAAATAACGGTGTCGGCGCCGGAACTAGCGGTGCGGATGCTGCAACAACATGGGTTAAGACTACAAATGCTATCACCTGTGCTAATACCAGCTCTACCGTTACATACACGACCACAGTAAGCGGCTCTGTATCAGGATCGGCGGGTCTTGGTGCTTCTGAAGGGGGTTTCAGCGGGAATATCGGCATTTCAGGGACTTCCGGAAATACGGCTTCCTACACAGCTACCTTGACAGTACAGATTGTGTTTCCAACTAATGCCGACGGAACACCGATCTATTACAATCAGACCTGGTGTCACCCGGGTGGCTCAAGTGATTGTATCGGCCAGGCTAATCCTTGCATAAGCCTGGCAATGCAGCAAATTACAAAGGCTGTGGCACAGGGCCTTGACACTTCCAACAATAATTAAGTTCAACCCCTGATCTAACCGTATTTCCCTTTTTATTCTATATGATACATACACACCGCATTTCCCGGTTGCTATCGATATTCTTCTTTCCTTTCGTACTTGGAAGCTGTGGGCTTGATTCCAGTACAACCAGGAAGGCCCGTTTGGAAAAACTTTTTAAAGATATCCATTTGGATACGACGGTGATAGGAAAGAGCTGGGACATCAAATCCGAGCCGCCTGAAAGGATACTTATTGAAAATGGCCGCCATACCGAACTGAATCTGGACAAATCCATAGATAGCGTTTACTATGTTCCACTGGAGACGAATAAAAAATGCCTTATCGGAAAGATAGATAAGATCTACGAAGACGAAAGTCATATCGTTGTTGTCGACAAGGAATTTGCCAAAGAAGTTTTCATTTTTGACAATAAAGGAAAGTTTTTGGCCAAGGCCTCCGGGTTTGGGGATGGCCCCCGGCAATATGGGCGCATCTCGGATGCGTCGGTCGACTTTGTATGCCGGCAGGTCACGGTAATGGATGAGGTCAGAAGAAAGCTTCTTTACTATGGGTTCGATGGTCAATTTATCAAAGCTGCGCCTATACCCTTCTATTTCAATTTCCTGGAGTATGGGAATGGGGATACTACCATGACCTGGGCAAATCTCAATGTGATCAACAGTCATATTCCCGCCATCGAAAATTATGGGCTTTTTCAAGCTTCGAGAACCGGCCAGGTTCTTCATAAGGCTTTCCCATTCGATACCCGGCAAACGGGTAATAACTACAGCAATGCCAGTTTGAAAGTCCTGTCAAGATCAGGCAGCGGTGTTTATTATAATCCCCGGATGTCCGATTATATTTTTAAGGTAGATTCGGATAAGATCAGTCCGCTGTATTACCTGGACATGCAGGGGAAAAGTTTTACCGATGAAGAATTTGCCGATCTCACAGACGATATTTATAACAAACGTCTGAAAGAAACTGATTTCTTTATGTTCAATGGAGACTACGCTATCAATGATGATTTTGTCTACTGTAAGATCCTCAATAAAGTCAAGTTCTTTGGGTGTTTTTATAACCGTAACCTTAAGAAGGGGATCAATTTTGCAATGGTACAGGCGGATCATCCACGTACAATCCTTTTCACTTTTCCACAGACCGGATATAAAAATTATTTTATTAGTATATTGAATGCACCGGATATGGCGTCCCTGCAAAAGAAATTGAAATTATTCAGAAAAGATCCTTTGGTTATCGATTTGTATCAAAAGGTCAGACCAGGAGATAATCCCGTGCTGATGTATTATTCTTTCAAAAAGAACATGCAATGATCGCGCTGAGAATAAAAATCTGGATCGTTCTGTCAATATGGGTTTGTTCGGTCCTTAAGGGGTCAGCCCAGGCTCTTGTTGATAAAGGCCTATTGATAAAAGGGCACATTGACGAGCATACGACACCTGGTGTGTCTGTCAGCGGGGCGGGCCTGGAGCTGCTGACAACAGAAGAGCCGATTCGTATTCCGGTGGATAAGGACGGCAATTTTAACTGCTGGATGCCCTCCCGTAATTCGATAGGACATCTCAGTATTTTCCACGGCGAAAACCCGGCATTCGATTATTATATCGACGCCATTGACTCGGTGAGCTTTACATGGTCCGATCCGGACATGGCGACAACCCTGCAGGTAAATTCGGGGAGACCCGGGCTGGATCGCTGGATGAGTGACGAATACCGGATGCGGACCGCTTTTTGGGAGAAACAGGAGAACAGGATGGATACTTGCACCACCGCCGCCAGTTTTGAGCGTATTATAAGCCGGCTCAACAAACAGCAATTTGGTTTGCTGGAAACATATTCAACTATTCTCGACTCCTTTCAGTATGACCGGGCTGCCAGAAATATTTTTTACGGCAATATGACGACGATCGTCAATTCTAAGTGGTTTGCAGGATATGATTTCTCAGATATAGGCATTCGCATAAACTTCCCGCCTCTATGGATGGGTGATCATCGGTTCAGAGGTAACAAGGACAGTATATGCAAAGCCATTATAAAAAAGAATCCCACCGCTGATACAGCAGTGATGCGAAAAATGGCTAATGGTTTTACTATCGTCTATTTCTCTCAGACCTGGAACGCGGTGGATACAATGGCTTTTAAGACCAGCTGGGCATACCGGCAATTTATTTACTGGTATGTTGCGCAATTCTATAGTGTGGCGGCTAGCCACCGGTTCGACAAGAACCTTTATACCCCCGATAATTATAGCTATTGGCTGGCTGGCATTATTAAAGACAGGAAATTGATCGACTGGCTGACCGCTGGTCATATATATGAGATCATGCGGAGTAATAAAGCTTCAAAGACTGTCGATACGTCTGACAGTCTAAAATACATGGTCAGGGACCGCAGACTGCAAAATGAGCTAACTTATTTACAAGCCTCGATGGACGATCGGCTCCTCCCGGGAGAGCAGGCCCCCGACCTTAGTTTCGGAACAACTTCGGGAACGATGAAAAACCTCTCTTCTTTCAAGGGTAAATATGTGTTCCTGAATTTCTGGAGCAGCGCCTGTGGCCCCTGTATTGAAGATATCCGGCTTTTCAGCAAAAAGGCGGCAGAGAAGTATGCCGGTAAAAATGTCGTCATCCTTTATATTTCCATGGATGCGAATAATTTTTTGTGGCAAAGATCACTACAGCAATATAAACCCGCAGGAGTTAACGGCCGCATCGTCGATGGTTTTGACGGAAAGACTGCCGGAGATTATCATCTTGTATCGGTTCCCCGGCATGTTATAATCAATCCCGATGGCCTTATCATAAACAGCGATGCAGAAGGTCTGCGTTCAATATTAGAAACAAACCCTTTCAAATAACCGGCAATGGCTCTACAAAATAAAACCTGGATGACGCTTGCATTGGTGATCCTTTCTTTGACATGTGTATTGTTGTTCATCAAAGTAAGTCATGGCAGTACCCCGGCGCCGCCCCAACATACAACATCTTCTTTATCGATAGAAGAGCTCAGTCAATTGCTCGTTCGACAAGTCAACTATGACAAAAAAGTGACACCCGATGAGCTGTCTCTGCCGCTTACGAACGAGGAGGGTCGAGAGACAAATCTACTGGTGATACTGAACACCGGCCCGAAACTGGTATTCCGGTTTACGGAACTCGACTGTGATGAATGTGTGATGGCCGAGATGAAGAGAATCGACAAGCTGATAGATATAGTTGGCAGGCAGCAGGTGCTGTTCCTGGTCTCATATACATCCAACCATGGCATCCAGTTATTGAAAAGAAATTACGGAATAAGAGGAATGATCTATAATGTACCGCTGGAAAAGATGCAGGACTGGGACATTGAAAAACTAACCGTTCCTTACTTTTTCATGGCTGATAAAAACGGCGCTCATACCTTTTTCTTCCCTGACAAAATGCTACCCAGCCTATCCGACATCTACTGCGGAAATGTAA
>Ga0206897_1098_pt1 | contig 19420 bp, 19 predicted proteins | sample Alteio_BWOrgHeat_49_FD_152972 | JGI IMG/M metagenome (GOLD analysis project Ga0206897, IMG submission 152972) | Enriched cells from forest soil in Barre Woods Harvard Forest LTER site, Petersham, Massachusetts, United States -... | ecosystem: Environmental > Terrestrial > Soil > Temperate forest >... | reverse complement strand
GAAACAATTGCTGGTACAATAGGTGCCTGCCTGGCAGGGAAAAAAGGTTACCCCATCGTTTGTATAATAGGTACAGGTACCCGAACTTGATTGACAGACATAGTTGACGCCTTCGGTCCCGGCTAGATTATAACCTCCTCCAGCAAAATAATATTGCGTATCGTTGGAGCAATCGAAGCGCGGGCGGGTGGCGAAGGCGCCGCTTACGCTGAGCAGGATAGCGGCGGACAGGATGGTCCATTTGAATTTTTTCATATGAGAAATTTTTAGGTGTTAAGGGGTGGCGCTGTTTTCCGGCGTTGGATGATGATCCCGGCAATGGCCAGGCCTACGAAAAACAGGTTCAATACCAGGTGTTGCCGCCAGGTTAGCCGTTTGATGATCCCACCGCAGGAACAGGGAATATAGGGGAAGGCATGTAAGAGAATGATGATCGCATAGATGGAAAATAGTCCCATCAAGACCAGGGAACCATAAAGACCCGGTAACCGGGTGCGTTCGAAAAGCAGCGCCAGGGCAATAGCGATCTCTGTGAAGGGAATACCCCAGACCAGGTAGGGTGTCCAGGAATTGGGTAAGGGCTGGTTGTTCGTTTCCTTGATAAACGTTTTGAAATCCAGGAATTTGCTGATGCTTGCATATAGGAAAAGCAACACCAATAAGCTGACGATGACCTCGAGGAGGATCTGACGTCTGTGCATAGGAAAGGGTTTAAGCTTGGACAGTGATTAAAGCAAGAAATTCGTAAAAAAAAAGTAAAGTAGAAAAAGTACTACAAAAAATAAAGGTGCGGTAGAAGATAACCACTAGAAAGGTGAGGAGGCAGTGCGGCAAAAAGAGCGCATTTCTTGGCGTGGACTAATGAGCCTTGGAGCGAACAAAGCAATTGCTTGTGCAGTAGAGTCCGGCCTGGCAAGGAAAGAAAGTGACACCATCCGTTGTGTAGTAGGTGCAGGTTATGCTACCCGAGGTGCAGATATAGTTAACACCTTCGACACCAGCAGTGAAGTATACACCACCGCTGTAATAATACTGGGTCAGGTTAGAACAATCGAAATGAGGGCGAGTCGCAAAGGCGCCGCCGATGCCGAGTATGACCGCTGCGGACATCAAGGTCCATTTGATCTTTTTCATACGAATGAGTTTAATTTGAAAAGGTGCACCAGAAGTTCGGGAAAAAACTTCAAAGCGATAAGCTCCGGCTGAGAAATATGAACGTGATAAAGGATAGCCTATAGGCCAGTGAAGGTATTGTGCAGTGTGGCGGCGGGTGGGAAATAGGAAGCGCCAATATAACGCTGATCCTTAACCTAGGATGATCAGGTATACTGGCGCTTGAAAAATAGCTTTATCCTTCAGAGCCCTCGGGGCTTAGTGGGATTTTTGCGTATTGGCTGAAGTAGTTACCGGTTTCAAGGGCTTGATGGGTTTCCCATCTTCACGAACAAAGCAATTGGCCGTGCAATAGGTTCCGGCCTGGCACGGAAAAAAAGTGACACCATCCGTTGTGTAGTAGGTGCAAGTGCCGCTTTCCGCTGTGCAGACATAGTTAACGCCTTCGGTACCGGCCTGGCTATAACCGCCGCCGGCGTAGTAATACTGGGTCATGTTAGAACAATCGAAATGGGGACGGGTGGCGAAGGCGCCGCAGACACTGAGAATAACAGCAAGAGACAAAATGGACACTTTGAACTTTTTCATACGAAACTGTTTTTGGTGATTACTATGGAATGAAAAGATTTCTTGCGTTGAGCGATCACACCGACAACGGATAACGTCACGAAAAACAGATTGAGCACAAGATGCTGCCGCCAAGTGAGCCTTTTGATCACGCCCCCGCAGGAACAGGGGACGTAGGGAAACACGTGTGAAAGGATAAGGATCGCGTAAATGGTAAAAAGACCCATCAATACGAATGAGCCATAGAAACCTAACAGTCTTGTACGTTCGAAGATCAATGCCACGGATAGAAGGATCTCAGAGCAGGGGATGAACCAAACCAGAAAAGGAGTCCAGGAATTGGGCAGCGGTTGGTTGTTCATTTCTTTGATAAAGGTCTTGAAATCCAGAAATTTACTTACACTTGCGTACAGAAAAAGCAGTATCAGTAGGGCCGAGATACACTCCAGCATTACCTGTCTTTTGAACATAGTTAATTTGATTTTAGCACTAAGCGAATGGCTAAGCCAAAGTTATTATCAAGGTAATCATGAACGGATAGGAAAATGAATGGCATGGTTCGGGTCGGGGAAACGGAGGATAAAAAGAGGAATAGGTTCTGATGAAATAAAATTCGTGAAAAAAGATTAGAGTACAAAAAACAATCGAAATAAATTTTATTGTTCGATATCTGTTAATTGTTAAAGATCGTTTACACATAAAAGCTATCATCATGCGCGTTAAAACGTTGTTCGTATTGCTGTTTTTTTTTCTTGTCTTGAAGGGGCATGCACAATCCGCGAAGGCTGTCTATGACGACCCCGCTTTTATCTCTGCTGTTCTTAAAGAACATCAAATGTATCGGGGCGAATTGCAGTTGCCCGCGTTGTCGTGGTCGCCGGCATTGGCAAAGGATGCGTTGGCCTGGGGGCAGCACCTGGCCTCGATCGACAAAGGGGAGCATGACCAGGGTATTCGTGGTCAGGAGGGTGAAAATCTATGGTGGGGAAGCACCGGCGCTTTCAGCTATGAGGAGATGGTAGATATGTGGGGAAACGAAAAGAAGTCGTTTAAATATGACACGTATCCCAATTGTAGTACTAGCCGTTCCGCGATAGTTGGTCACTACACGCAAATGGTTTGGAGGAACACCCAGAGTGTAGGGTGTGCCCTGGTGAGCAATGGCAAGACCGATTTCCTGGTTTGCCGTTATTCGGCTCCCGGCAACGTGGTCGGACAAAAGCCCTATTGATCGTAATCTTGACAATCATCAATGTAATTGATCAATCCCGGTGCGCCAGCTCACGAACGAGGGCGATAACGAGGAGGGCGGCGTTATGGGCGGCCACGCGATAGAACCGGTGGATATCCTTTTCCGCTTCGCTATCCGCGGCGTCGCTCAGGCTCCGGACGATAATAAATGGTATGCCCCGCTGCCAGCAGGTCTGGGCGACGGCGGCGCTTTCCATATCGGTGGCTTCCGCGTGCCATTGTTGCCAGAGTCTGCCGGAGGCGGCACGGGAGGTGACGAAGACATCGCCGGTGATGATTGCGCCGCTGACGATACGCGGAGCCGGCCGACCCTCGACGGGTTTTTCCAGGGTTAGCGAGCGGCTTACTTTTTCCGCCATCTTCACGAGTGTATCGTTGCAAGGGAAGAACAAGGGGTTATTTACTTTTGTTACCGGGTTGCGGGTGGGGTCGTGTAGGAGGCTGTCGGCGAGCGTGCCGTAGTCATGATAAGCCAGCCGGGTACCAATCACCAGGTCGCCGGGCGCCAGGGCCGGATCGATACCGCCGGCGATGCCGCTGAACAGGATCTCGGAAGGATGGAAATGTTCGATGGCCAGCGTGGTCGTGATGGCCGCATTTACTTTCCCGATGCCGGTGAGGACTACGACTACATGTCGTCCGTTCAACGAGCCTTCTGTAAAGATAAGTCCACCGATATGGTAGTCTTTTTTGTGTTCCACTTTCTCCAGCAGGAGGGTGATCTCGTCGCCATACGCGCCGAGGATAGCTGTGACCGGTTCGTTTTTGGGTTGAGCCCCGGGGGTTGCCGGGTGTAATAAAACAAAAAAGAGGAGGACGAAAGGAATGCGGAACATATGTTCGGGTTTATACGATGAATAAAGAGACTAACGCCAGGATGTCGATGACCAGCAGGGGCAGGGTAAGTTCGCGGCGGCGGCCCGAGCCGGCCTTGATGAGGGTCCAGCTGAGAAAGCCCCAGATGATGCCCTGGGTGATGGAATAGGTAAAAGGGATCAGCACCAGGGCCAGGAACGCGGGGATCGCTTCGTCGGCCTGTTGCCATTGGATGCGGCTCACCGGCCGGAGCATGAATACACCCACCAGGACGAGGGCGGGCGCCGTAGCGATGGCGGGTATCGCCGCCAGCAACGGCGAAAGAAAAAGGAAGGGCAGGAAGAGGATGGCCGCTACCACGGCGGTGAGCCCGGTGCGTCCCCCGGCTTCGATGCCCACGGCGGATTCGATATAGGCCGTACCGGGGCTGGAGCCTACGAGACCGGCCAGCAGGGTGGCCATCGCATCGGTGAAGAGGGCGCGACGGATATGCCGCGGGTCGCCTTTTTCGTCTACGAGGTCGGCAGCCTCCGCCAGACCTACGAGGGTGGAGAGGCTATCGAAAAGGTCGGTGAAGATGAAGGAGAAGATGATGGGGATAAATGACCAGCGAAAGGAATGGACGAGGTCCAGGCTGCCTATGAGACTGAAGTCGGGGAGGGACCACCAGCTTTTTATATTTACCAGGGGTATCGCGCCGCCCCACCAGCGACCGAGTGGCCAGGCGCAGGCGGTCGTGAAGAGGATGCCGAATAGGATAGCTCCTTTAACCCCACGGGCAATGAGGATGGCGGTGACCAGCAGTCCCAGCAGGAAGGTTAGAACCGCCGGGGTCATCGGGCCTATACCTACCAGGGTAGCCGGCCGATGGACGATAAACCCGGCATTGACCAGACCAATGAGGGTGATAAAGAGGCCGATGCCGCCGGCGACGGCATAGCGCAGGGGTTGGGGGATCGCTTTTAAGAGCCAAACCCGGATGTTCAGCAGGGTCAGGAGGAGGAAGAAGATGCCCGACCAGAATACGGCGCCGAGCGCTTCCTGCCAGGGGATCTTCAAGGCGGCCACGGCGGTAAAGGTAAAAAAAGCGTTCAGGCCCATACCCGGGGCGACGAGGATCGGGTTACGGGCATAGAGGCCCATCATGAGCGTGCTGAAAAAAGAGACCAGTACCGTGGCGGTCAGGACGCCGGGGAACGGCATGCCGGTCTGGCTCAGGATGGCCGGGTTGACGACGATGATATAGGATGCAGCCAGAAAGGAGGCTATCCCGGCGATGAGCTCCGTGGAAAAGGAGGTTTTTTGTCGGTCCAGGTCGAAAAAATGGGCCATGGGCAGTAGTTTGGACCCGGAAGATACGACGCGGACGCGGAAGTCGGACGGGCCCGCAAGGCAGAGGCGGGCCTGTGGTTCGACGGTGGTCCCGCGCGCGGGCCTAATTAGAATGCCGCTACCTCGATGTCCTGCATGGTGATGCCCATATGACTTTCGTCGTAGACGCATTCGCCATTGCGGATGAGGAGGACCTGGGGGGATTCGTGGTCGATCTGGAAAAGATGGGCGATCTTGTTCGACACCGGGCGGTAACTGATCAGATCAAGATAATAGAAATCAATAGATTCGGGCTTTGGGGCTCTTTCCAGGCGGCCTTTGACCACGGCGCTGGTGGAGCAGCGGGTACTGTGTTTGAAGATCAGCTGGGGACGGAGGGTAGATTTGTTTTTGATCTCTTCGAGCTGGGACTCGGTTTGCAAAGGGATCCAATTCATAGTAAATTAAAGAGTTATTTTGCTAATAACACCGATGGGCAAAAATAGTTCATCCCATGCGATTTATGATGGGGCGGCCACCGGTGGACGCGGCAATAAAAAAGGTTATCGAAAATCGATAACCTGACAAAAAGTTTTTAGAAAGGGTGGGGTGCGCGGGCAGCCATCCGGCGGCGCGCGGCAAACCGGTGATTAGCGGTTGCCTACGGGGTGACCATATCCTACATAGCCCTGGCTCATTGCACAACCGCCGCGGGAAGAGGCGCAGGAAGTAAAAGCGGTAGCAACAGCCATAGCGATAACTAATAATACAATTGTCTTTCTCATTTTTGTGGGTATTTAAGATTGAAACGATAAATTGCCTGGTCGAGAAGATTTTGGATACCAGGTAATTCGTAGGAAGGGATACGGAAAGCTGCCTTAACAGGAGGCAAAAACTGTTCCAAGGGTTTTAACAGAAATGATAAAAGATTGGGAAAGGCTGTTTCGAAGGATAGAGAAAGATTTTCAACTCGGTGATACAAATTAAAAACAAAAATTCGACATTCGCAAGCCCCCCGGGCCATAAAAGCGCGATTATTTTTGTAATTAATTGATCTTGAATAGATTTGCATATGAACGTACATTTTATCGCTATTGGCGGCAGCGTGATGCACCAGCTGGCTATCGCCCTCAAACGAAAAGGTTATGTGGTCACGGGCAGCGATGACGAGATCTTCGAGCCGGCGCGGACCAATTTGGAAAAGGAGGGATTGCTGCCTGCCGTTATCGGTTGGCGGCCTGCCCTGATCCATCCCGGGCTGGATGCGGTGATCCTGGGGATGCATGCCAAGGCCGATAATCCCGAGCTGCAGCGGGCCAGGGAGCTGTCGTTGCCGATCTACTCTTTCCCGGAATACATCTACCAGGAGAGCCGGGACAAGACGCGGGTGGTTGTCGGCGGGAGTCATGGGAAGACGTCGACGACGGCGATGATCATGTCCGTGTTGCAGCATGCCGGCAGACAATTCGATTACCTCGTGGGGGCCCGGCTGGAGGGATTTCCGCAGTCGGTGAATATCACCGGTGCGCCGTTGATCGTCTGCGAAGGGGACGAATATCCTGCCAGCACGCTCGAAAAAAGGCCGAAGTTCCATTTTCTTTTTCCGCATATCGCCATTATAACCGGCATCGCCTGGGACCATATCAATGTCTTCCCGACCTTCGAGAACTACCTGGACCAGTTCCGCATCTTTATCGACAAGATCGAACCGGGCGGCGTCCTGATCTATAATCACACGGACCCCGTGCTGAAAAAACTGGTAGAAGAGCATCCCGGTGGCATTCGAAAGATCGGCTATGGTGTTCCTGCGCACGCCATTGAAAACGGCATAACAGTTGTTACGCTGGAAGGCCGGACCGGCGCCTTGAAGGTATTTGGCGAACACAATTTGCTAAATCTCCATGCCGCCTTCCTGGTTGCCAAAGAGTTAGGTATGGGTGCGAAGGAGTTCCTGGCGGGTATAGCTGAGTTCGCCGGCGCTGCCAAGCGGCTGGAGCTGGTAGGCAGGAGCGAGACAGTGAACGTATATCGGGATTTTGCCCATGCGCCGAGTAAGGTAAAGGCGACGATCCAGGCCGTAAAAATGCAGTTCCCGGACCGGAAATTGATCGCCGTATTGGAATTGCATACCTATAGCAGTCTGAATGAACAGTTCCTGAGTCAGTATCAGGGGTCGCTGGACCTGGCTGACGAAGCCGCCGTCTTTTACTCGCGGCATGCCCTGGAGCTAAAACGGCTGCCGCCGCTTTCAGAGGAAAAGGTGAAGGCGGGTTTCGGGAAGCCGGGAATGGCCGTTATCCAGGAAAAGCAAGAATTAGAAAACTGGCTGATGGAACAATCTTACAAAAATGCTAATTTGCTTTTAATGAGCTCGGGTAATTTCGACGGGTTTGTTATAGGAGATTTTTTAATATCACTGCATGTTACAACTCACACGCCCCTTAGCGATTATTGACCTGGAAACAACAGGGGTCAACCTGGGCACTGACCGAATAGTGGAGATCGCCATCGTGAAAATTATGCCGGACGCCAAAAAACTGGTGAAGCGGAAACTCATCAACCCCGAGATCCCGATCTCGCAGGGATCGGCTGATATCCATGGCATTACCAATGAAATGGTGAAGGATGCGCCGACCTTTCGACAGGTAGCCAATGAATTGAAGCAATTTTTGGATCACTGCGACCTCGCGGGGTATAATTCGAACCGCTTCGACATTCCTATGTTGGTGGAGGAGTTCCTGCGGATCGGCATGGAATTCGACAGCAAGGGGCGAAAACTGTTAGATGTTCAAAAGATCTTTCATATGATGGAGCAGCGTACGCTTAGCGCCGCCTATCGGTTCTATTGTAATAAAGAGCTGGAAGGCGCGCATGGGGCGGAAGCTGATGCGTCGGCCACCTGGGAGGTGTTGGTCGCACAGGTGGTTAAATATCCGCAGTTGGGAACGAATATTGATACTATCCTTAAATGTATCGGCGAAGAGCAGGTGGTGGATTTTGCCCGGCGTTTTGTGATGGAGAACGGAGTGGAAGTGTTTAACTTCGGAAAGCACAAGGGCCGGGGTGTGGCCGATATCCTAAAGGCGGAGCCGCAGTACTACGATTGGATGATGAAGGGGGATTTTCCGCTGCATACGAAGCAGAAACTAACGGAAATATTTAACAGGACAATGTTAAAAAAGGGGTGAGTGGGTAACGGGTGCTGAAAAATCGTAACTTTGTAACTTATTTGTATTTTAACTCAGGCAGTTGGAAAAGATCGTCATCATACCTACTTACAACGAAAAGGAAAATATAAGCAATATCCTGGAGGCTATTTTCCAGCTGGGACAGGGTTTTCACGTGTTAGTGATCGACGATAGCTCTCCCGATGGTACGGCTGCGATCGTCAGACAGCTTCAGAGAAAATATCCCGGTCAGCTCTTCCTCGAGGAGCGGCAGGGCAAACTGGGGTTGGGAACGGCGTATATTCATGGGTTCAAATGGGCCGTGCGGAATAATTATCAGTTCATCTTCGAGATGGATGCCGATTTCTCACATAATCCGAAGGATCTGGACAGGCTGTATGAGGCGTGTAAACGTCAGGGTGGGGATGTGGCTGTCGGTTCGCGGTATGTCAAGGGTGGCGGGAATGTGAACTGGCCGCGGAATCGTATCCTGCTTTCGCGCGGCGGCTCTTTCTATACCCGGCTGATCACCTGGATGCCGGTGCAGGACCCTACGGCGGGTTTTGTCTGTTACCGGAAAGAGGTGTTGGAGACGATCAATCTCGATCAGATCAAATTTGTCGGTTATGCATTCCAGATCGAAATGAAGTTCGCGGCCTGGAAGCTGGGTTTTAAGATAAAAGAAGTCCCCATTATCTTCGAGGACAGGAAGTTTGGCGTCTCCAAAATGAACAAAGGGATCGTCAAGGAAGGTATCCTGGGTGTCCTGAATCTACGTTGGCATTCGTTATTTAAGAACTATCGCAACCGGGTGAAAAACGATGCGGTGGGTATGCCCTCCTTCTCTAAAGAGGCCATCGCGGAATCTAAATAAAACCCGGGGCGAACGGAGTTCGCCTGGCAAAATGAGAAAAGCGTTTATCCAGCTGCATATTGCGGTCCTGCTCGCGGGTCTTACCGGTGTACTCGGAAGACTGATCTCCCTGAATGAAGGATTATTGGTGTGGTACCGGCTATTGCTCACGGCTTTCTCTTTGTGGCTACTGGCCTGGCTTCGCCGGCAGGCTGTGCGGATCGACCGCCGCGATATGTGGCGGATCTTCGGTATCGGCGGGATCGCCGCCCTGCATTGGGTAACCTTTTATGGCAGCATCAAATATTCCAATGTTTCCGTGGGGCTGGTTTGTTTTTCCGCGGTCGGTTTTTTCACGGCGTTGCTCGAGCCGTTGATCATGCGGCATCGGATCGACAGGATAGAACTGATGTTGGGGGCGCTGGTGATCGTTGGCATCTTTTTTATCTTCCAGGTAGACCCGCATTTCAAGACCGGCATCCTGATAGGGTTGCTTTCGGCGCTGCTGGGCAGTCTTTTTCCCGTACTTAACAAGAGAATATTGAAACGGGTGTCTTCCGAGAATGTCACCTTATATGAGCTATCCGGCGGGTTCCTGGTGCTGACCCTGCTGATGCCGCTCTATCTCTGGCTTTTCCCTGCGCCCTCGTTAGTGCCGGGGTGGCAGGACTGGGTTTGGCTGCTGGTGTTGAGCTGGCTCTGTACGGTACTGGCGTTCAATCTCTCCATGAGCGCGCTGCAGCATATTTCGGCTTTTACGGTGAACCTGAGTTATAACCTCGAGCCGGTTTATGGTATCCTGCTGGCCTTTTTGTTGTTCAGGGAAGATAAATATCTCGGCAAGGGTTTCTACATTGGTTTTTGTTTGATCCTTTTGTCGATTATCTTGCAGACGGTGCGCCTGCGTCGGAGGCAGGTCAGTCGGTCGCTTGCCGAAAGCTAAAATTTTCCTAATGCGATCCATTTTATTATTGAGCTTACTGGCGGCGCAGATCGTTGTATCGGCGCAGCGTCATTATGTTTGTCATTATACCGCCAAGCCGCTGTCGGTCGATGGACTGGCGAAAGAGGAGGCCTGGCAGCAGGCTCCGTGGACAGAAGACTTCGTCGACATCTTAGGGGACAGCCTGCCCCGGCCGGCCTTGCATACGCGGATGAAAATGGTTTGGGACAGCACTTACCTGTATATCTATGCGGAACTGGAGGAGCCCAATCTCTGGAGTACGCTGACACAGCACGATGCGGTGATCTATCACGACAATGATTTCGAGGCGTTCATCGATCCGGATGGAGACGGGTTGAATTATTTTGAGCTGGAGATCAATACGCTGGGTACGGAGATGGATCTTTTTTTGTTCAAACCGTATCGCTTGGGGGGCAAGCCTCTGTTGAGCTGGGATGCGCAGGGTTTGCGCAGTGCGGTGCATACCTCGGGTACGGTCAATCTTCCTGGTGATGTCGACAAGGGGTGGTCGGTGGAGATGGCGCTTCCGTTGAAAAGCGTGCTTTTTTGGGGCGACAGGCCCGTGAAGGCGGGCGATACCTGGCGGATCAATTTTTCCCGGGTGGAATGGGATCTCGATGTGCGTGACGGGAAGTATTCGCCTGTGATGGACGCGGATGGCAAACGGAAGCCGGAGCACAACTGGGTGTGGTCGCCGCAGGGGGCGATCAATATGCATATCCCGGAGAAATGGGGATATCTGCAATTTGTAGAATAGGCGGCTGCTGCCGGGGCTTGCGGGGCGATTACGCGGCTTTGTTGCTGATATAGCGGACGAGGCTTCTTTTAGCGATGGGGAGGAGGGTCTCGTCCACGGGAAATTTCAATTCGGTTTCGATGGAATAGACGGCCGGGTTCGGCAGATCGGTTTTGATCCGGATGAGCTCGGCTTTGATGTTCTCGTAGGTATTGACGATGCCGCGGGTCCAGGTGTCGATGAATTCCGTGCGGATGCTGCGGTATTTTTCATCGTGTTTTTCGAAAAAGCTCAGGCGATATTGATAGACCCGGGTGTCGGCATGGGTGCCGGTGCTCAGGAAAAAATAACCCTCGATGGTGTCCAGGGGCACCAGGCCCACGGGGAAGATAACCAGCTTGTCCTCCACGAATTCATAGATCTCGGTGCCATTGCTGATGGTCTGCTTAATCTCCTGCGTTGCGTAGTTGATGATCTCTTCCAGCTCCTGCATGAGTTCGTCATCCTGGATCATCGCTTCATACAGGACCTGTAGTTTCTCGATCTGGATGCCCGTGAGTTTTTTGGGGAATTGTTCCTGGAGATATTTTTTATTCTCGCGGAAGGCGGCGAGGTTATTATAATGAAAGATGATATCGGCAAGCTGCGGATAGAGCTTGTTTGCATTGAAATAGCGATGTATTTCCTGCAGATAGGCGAGTAGGGTGTATTTTTTCAGTTCGAAATCGATATAACCGTCGGCGAACCAGGTTTCGGATAGCGTCTTCATGGAATTTCAATTAATGGACATTAGATCAATTTACGAAATTCCAATGAGAAATGCAAGCGGCTATAGCTGGTGGTCCGGCGGGGGCTCGGCTACAGAGCCCTGTCCAGCGCGAAGTTTTCCAGCTCGCGGGCGACGGCGGAGCAGAAGGTTGCACCCATGCTGCCATCTACGATGCGGTGATCGTACGAGAGCGAGAGATACATCATGTGGCGGATGACGATGGCGTCGCCGTCCGGGGTCTCCAGGACCACGGGGCGTTTTTTTATGGCGCCGACGGCCAGGATCGCGACCTGGGGCTGGTTGATGATCGGTGTCCCCATGAGGCTGCCGAAGGTGCCGACATTGGTCAGGGTGAAAGTGCCGCCCTGGGTGTCTTCCGGCTTCAGCTTGTTCTGCCGGGCGTTGTCGGCGAGGCTGTTGACCTGGCGGGCGAGACCGGTGAGGTTGAGCTGGTCGGCGTTGCGGATCACGGGAACGATGAGGTTACCGGAGGGCAGGGCTGTGGCCATGCCGATGTTGATGTCTTTTTTGATGATGATCTTATCGCCATCGACGGAGCTGTTGATCAGCGGATATTTTTTGATGCAGCGGATCAGCGCCTCGATGAACAGCGGGGTGAAGGTGAGTTTGGTGCCTTCTCTTTTTTCAAATTCCTGTTTGACTTTCTCTCGCCAGTGGACCAGGTGGGTGACGTCTGCTTCGGAGACGCTGGTCACATGGGGGCTGGTATGGACGCTGCGGACCATATGGTCGGCTATGAGCCGGCGCATCCGGTCCATTTCGATGATCTCGACATTGCCGCTATAGACGGGGATGGTCGTCTGCTGTTTGGCGGGGAGCGAAGTGCCGGAGGAGAACGATGTGCCGGCGGCAGGCTGCTCCGGGGTATGGGTGACGGTAGGCGTCACCGGTGTGTAGGCGGTGGTAGCCGTGGCTGTTTGGGTGGTATGGCCTGCTTTCCGGTCCGCAACGTATTGCAGGATGTCCTTTTTGGTGACCCGGCCTTCGTTGCCGCTGCCGGGGATCGACTCCAGTTCACCCAGCGGTACACCCTCATTGGCGGCGATATTGAGCACAAGCGGGGAATAGAAGCGGGAACCGCCGGTGGCGGCCCGGGGGGCTGCCGCGGGTTGGGCTGCCGCGGGTTGTGCCGCTGCGGGTTGGGGATGTGGGACTTCGGTATGGTTAGTCTGGACGTAGCCGGATGCGGGTGCCGCGGCATGGGTGTGGGCGCCGACGCTTGCTGCGCCATTAGTCCGGATACGGGCGATCACGGAGCCGATGGGTACGACGTCGTTGACCTGGTAGAGCAGTTCTTCCAGCACGCCTTCCGTCGAGCTGGGCACTTCGGAGTCGACCTTGTCGGTAGCGATCTCCAGCACCGTCTCGTCTTGTTTAACGGCATCGCCGGGCTGCTTGTGCCACTTCAGAATGGTGGCTTCCATGATACTTTCACCCATTTTCGGCATGACCAGATCGACAAGAGGCATACGTTAGAAGATTTTGATGGTTTATCGGGCCGGGGCCCGGTGGGCAAAGGTAGTTATATTTTGGAAATGAATTTCCTCAAGAAGTTCAGCGCACTTGTTGCCGTTAATTCAATATTTCGCTGGCGGTCGAACCGGAATGCGAATTTCTGGGTGAGAATATTTTGACGATCTCCAACTGCCACCCAGACGGTGCCCACCGGTTTTTCCGGCGTGCCGCCGTCCGGGCCCATGATGCCCGAGGTGGCGATGGCAAAATCGGTATCCAGCAAGGCCAGTGCACCCTGGACCATTTGGCGGACGGTGGCTTCGCTGACGGCGCCATCGCTTTTCAGGGTTTCGGGGGCGACGTGCAGGGTATTTATCTTGACGGCGTTGTCGTAGCTGACCACGCTTCCTTTATAATAATGGCTGCTGCCGGCGATCGAGGTGATGAGATGGGCGATATAGCCGCCGGTGCAGCTTTCGGCGGTGGCCAGGGTCTTGCCTTGGGCCATAAGGAGCCGGCCGATGGCCTCCTGGATGGTGATATCCTCATCGGTAACCATCCATTCCGCGACCAGCCCCTTGAGGGTTTCGAATTGTTTTTGCAGTTCGGCTTCCAGGGCGGCGGGGTCTTCGCCATGGATGGTCAATCGAAGGCGTACCATGCCGTAATTGGGCAGGTAGGCGAGTTTGATAGAGGCGGGCAGGGCTTCTTCGAAGATCTTGATGTGTTCTGCGAGGAAGGACTCGCCGATGCCGGCTGTCAGGAGGGTGCGATGGGCGATAAAGGGGAGCTGGAAACGCTCGCGGAGCTTTGGGATCACGTAGTCCGACATCATCCCCTTCATCTCATGCGGTACGCCGGGCATCGAGACGAAGATACGGCCGTCTTTTTCGAACCACATTCCCGGGGCGGTGCCGCGTTTATTGGGGATGACGGTGCAGGTATCGGGGACTTCGGCCTGGGCCAGGTTGCGTTCGATCATCGGGCGTTTGAGCACGCGTTCGAAGATCCATTTGACGTTGGCCAGGGCGCCTTCGTCGACCACCATCCTGCCGCCGAAATACTCGTTGAGGAGGGGTTTGGTGATATCATCCGCCGTGGGGCCGAGGCCACCGGTGATGAGGATGATCGAGGCCCGGCGGGCCTCTTCATCGAGGGCCTGCCAGATGTCTTCGCGTACATCCCCGACGGCTACCCGATGACCGACCCAGATGCCGTTCTTGTTCAACTCCTGCGCCATCCAGGCGCTATTGGTATCTACGACTTGCCCGATCAACAATTCATCTCCGATGGTGATAATGCTCGAAATGATCTTTTCCATCCCCTAAAGTTAGGATTCTCCGGTAAAATATGGTTTTAGCCGTTCCGCCATCTCCCCGGGCATGTCCGTCTTTTCCATGGTCCGGGACCGGAGAAAGTAGAGCAGTACTTTGCCGGTGGTGAGGAGTTTTCCTTTTTCGTCAAAGACCTCTTGCAGGAATTCGATGCGGTGGCCCGAAGGCCATTCCTTTAAGGTGGTGCGGACGGTGAGCAGGTCGTCGTAGTGGGCGGGCCGCAGGAATTTGGCCGTCCATTCGATCACGGGCATGATGATGCCGGTGGCTTCCAGGTCCTTATAGCTCAGGCCGAGCTGACGGATCGCTTCCACCCGGCCCACTTCGAAATATTGCGCATAATTGCCGTGATAGACGACATTCATCTGATCGGTCTCGGCATAGCGTACGCGGACCTGGTGTTCACTAATATACATATCGGCTGAAGTTGGGCAGATTTTTGCTTATTTCCCCATGGCGCCGTCGACGCTGATGCGGCCGGGGCCTACCAGCAGGATGGCGAAGAAAACTACGAGATATAGATAGGCCTGCTCGTGGATCATGCCATTTACGACCGCTACATGTCCTTTATGCGCCCAGAATTCGGCGACGGCCATACTAATGCAGGCTACCAGCGCGGCGAAACGGGTGAACAGACCGAGTGCTATCAGGAGGCTGCAGAGCAGCTCCGCGAAGATGACCAGGGCCAGGGCGATGCGGTGGCCGATGTGGAAGGGGTCGGGGAAGACGTACTGGAGATGGCCGAAGTTCTTGAGTTTATCGAGACCATAATAAATGCAAAGGATCAGACCGAAGGTCACCCGCAGTGCGAGGAGGGCGACGTTGAAGGCGCCTTCTCCGTAAGCGGTTGAAAAGAATTTTTTCATGTGCGATTGGGATTTGCGCTAAGATAATGGAAGAACGCGGACAATCATAGATTTATAAGGAAATGTTAAACGTGCCAGTTATCCACAGGTGTTTGGAACGCTATTTGGTGAAAGGTAAAATAATTAGAAACTTTAGCGCGTTACCAGCGGACAGCATTCCGGCCTGAACGGGCCGCTACGGTCCGCACACCCTCTGGACGAGAGTCAATAAATCAAACTATTTTCCAGTGAAGTATACAGTATTGTCGTTATTGGTCATCTTCTTTTGTTCTTCGTCCTTTGCCCAGCAGACCCGTTACTATGACGACCCGCAGGCCGAGTTCAGACAGGGAAAAGAGTTCTTCGAGCAAGATTATTACAGCCTCGCCTTCCCCATTTTTCGCCATCTCAACTATTCGCTGCGGGAGACCGACAAAAGCAATAACTCGGTGGAATACGCCGATGTGAGATATTACTACCTGGTATGCGCCCTGGAACAGAACGACAAGACAGCGGTGGTGGCGGCCGAGGACTATATCGAGCTGGAGAACAATGCCCCCCGGGTGGAGATGATCAGCTTTCATCTGGCGGAATACTATTTCCGGCAAAAGGATTATAATTCGGCCGTCAAATTATACCAGCAGGCGGATATCGGGAACCTGAGCAACCGGGAGATCGCCGACCTCAAATTCCATGAGGGGTATTGTTTCTTTACGCTCAAGCAATTCGACAATGCGCTGCCCCTGTTCAATGCCATCCGGCAATTGCCCAAGGACCCCAACTATGTCGACGCCAACTACTACTACGGGTTCATTTGTTTTTACCAGAAGAAATACGGCGATGCGCTGGAAGCTTTCCGGGTAGTGGAAAATAGCCCGACCTACGATAAGGTGGTGCCGTATTATGTCGCCAATATCTACCTGGTTCAGGGGCAGAAGGACAAGGCTATCGAGTACGCGGAAGCCCATTTGAAAAAGGGCAATCAATATTACGACGCCGAGCTACGGCAGCTGGTAGGCCATGGCTATTATGAAAAACAGGATTTCGCCAAGGCCCTGCCGTTTCTGGAATCCTATGTGAGCCAGAGTAAGAAAGTGACCCGCGGGGATCTTTATGAATTGTCTTATTGCTATTATCAAACCGGGAACTGGAACAAGGCCATCGACGGGTTGAAGCAGCTGGGCGGCAAGGACGATTCGCTGGCGCAGAATTCGATGTATCTGCTGGGGGATGCTTATCTGAAGACCGGTCAAAAGGCCAATGCCCGGAATGCCTTTTTGTTCTGTTCGATGAACAGCAGCAATCCCAAACAAAAAGAGATCAGCAAATTCAACTACGCCAAATTATCCTATGAGCTGGGCTACCAGGATGTGGCGTTGACTGAGTTACAGGGATTTTTGCAACAATATCCCCATTCCGACTACGACAAGGAGGCGAGGGAACTGCTGGTGAGCGTGCTGGCGGGTACGAGCAATTATAAAGATGCGTTGTCGCTGCTGGACAGCCTGGACCACCCTAGCGAGAATGTGCGGAAGCTGATCCCCCGTGTCTTATATGGGCGGGCGACGGAGCTGGTCAATGACGGGTTGCTTACGGTAGCGAACGATCTGCTGGACAGGGCGCTAAGGGATGCCAATAACGGACCGGTGCTACCTTATATCAAATTCTGGAAGGGAGAGATAGCCTACCGGCTGAGTAAGATCGATGACGCCATCCCGTATTTTATCGATTATCTGAAGAGTGGGGCGGTAAATGGTGAGGTGAATCCTACCGATGCCCGTTACAACCTGGGGTATTGTTTCCTCAAAAAAGAAAACTACCGCCAAGCGCAAGGTTTTTTTCAACAGATCGACCGCAATCCCCGGATCGGGGCGTCGTCCCTGGAGCAGGATGCCTATGTCCGGGATGCGGACTGTTATTATATGGACAAGGATTATAAGACCGCGCTGTCGATGTACAATAAGGTCGTCGATCTGAGCTGGCCGGCGAGCGACTATGCTACGTTTCAAAAGGCGATGATCGCGGGCGTCGGCAATGGCCGGCAGAAGATCGAGCTGCTCAATTCGATCATGCGGCGGTATCCTTCCAGTAGTCTTTCGCCCGATGTCAATATGGAGATCGCCGGCACCTATCTGGCCGGGGAGCAATACCAGGAGGCGTTGCCGTATCTGAAGAATGTCCAGCGTTCTCCCGATGCCGATGCGTTGAAGCCCAAGGCTTATCTGGAGTCGGGGATCGCCTGGTATAATCTCAACAACAACCAGCAGGCGCTGAACCAATACGATTCGCTGTTGCGGCAATATCCTAACTCTCCCGAGGCGCAGGATGCGCTGGACAATGCCAAGACGATCTATGTGGAAGAGGGGAAGACCAGCGATTATGTGAATTTCGCCAAGGGGATGGGGATCTCCGTGAGCGCCAGCCAGGAAGACCAGCTCGCCTATGAGGAGGCCGAGGTGCAGTTCAACAATGGGAACTTCGCCGGCGCGGTGCAGCGGTTCGAGTCCTATCTGGCCAAATTCCCGGATGGGAAATATTCGTTGGAGGCCAATTATTATAAGAGCGAGATCTATTTCTCGCAAAAGGACTATGCCAAGGCGGTCGTGGGTTATGCGGCGGTGGCGGACAGGGCGCCGAACAAATTCGGCGAGAAATCGCTGTTGCAGGCTGCGCGGCTGTATTTCTTCAACCTGAAGGATTATACCAATGCCGCGAAATATTACGGGAAACTCAAGGACTTCTCTTCTTCCGCGGAGAATAAATTAGAGGCGATGCGCGGGATCCTGCGCAGCCAGTACCAGTTAGCGCAATGGCCCGATGCGGTAGCCAATGCCAAGGACCTGCTGAATGAAAAGGGGATCAGCACAGATGACCGCGTACTGGCGAATATGGCGATCGCGAATTCCTTCAAGGCGGATAATAAGTGTGATCAGGCATTGCAATATTTCCGTACGGCGGCCGCCCTGACCAAATCGGCTTATGGGGCGGAGGCCCGGTACCAGATCGCCGCCTGTCTTTTCCAGGAGAACCAGCTGAAAGACGCGGAAAAGGCGGCGTTCGAGGTCGCCAATAAATCGGGTTCCTATGAAGAATGGGTGACCAGATCGTATTTGCTTTTAGGCGACATTTATTTTGCCGAGAAGGATTATTTCAATGCCAAGGCGACCTATCAGAGCATTGTAGAGAATGCCAAGATCGAGGATCTGCGTTTGCAGGCGCAGCAGAAGCTGGCGCAGGTAACGGCTGAAGAAAACAAGAATAGTAAGATAGATAGCACTAATTAAAGCTCCAGATACACTTATGGATAAAAAGATATTCTTTCTTGTGGCGGTGAGCCTATGCTGTATCAGCATGGGGCTACAGGCGCAGGATACGACCAAGCGGAAGACCATCGATATCACTTCTTCCTTCAAGCCCGTGTTGCGGGATGCCGTGAAGATCAATTTCAACGCGGCGCCGCCGGCCCAGGACACGTCGCGGCCGCGGTTGGGCTATACGATCCCGGCGCAATATCTTTTTCTGAGCTATCAGCCCGGGGAGATGAAGCCGGTGGCCTTGCAGCGGGATTCGATGAACCCCTGGACGAATTACGACTATATCAAGATCGGCGCGGGCAATATTCATATCCCGTATGTGCGGACCGGGTTTAGCTTTGGCGATGGAAAGACCACGTTCATCAACTTGTTCGCCGATGAGCAGAACTCCAAGGGGTCGTTGCCGTATCAAAAGAATGGGATGACGGATGTGAAGCTCACGGGAACGTTCAAGACCCCCAATAACCTGGAGTGGAACGGGGGCGTGGGGTTCAAGAACGACATCTATTATTTGTACGGGTTTCAGCCCGACTCGTTGAAGTTTACCGGGGATCAGCTGAAGCAGACGTTCCAAACTTTTAATGCCAATATCTCGCTACGGAATACGGTGCCTACGGAATTCGGGTTACTTTATCATCCCAATTTCAGGGTCTCGTATTTCACGGATAACCATAACCCTAAAGGAAACGAAGCCAATACCGTGCTGAACCTGCCGCTGGAGAAGATGATCGGCAAGCAATTCGCGTTCGATCTCGGTTTCACCGCCGATCTCACGCATTACAATCTGCCTTCCGGGCCCAGTGCGCAAAACAACAATATCTACTTTGTAAACCCGGCTTTTTTGGTAAAGACGCAGAATTTCTTTTTGCAGGCGGCGGTCACGCCTTCGTGGGATAACAAAGTT
>Ga0206897_1095_pt1 | contig 19558 bp, 19 predicted proteins | sample Alteio_BWOrgHeat_49_FD_152972 | JGI IMG/M metagenome (GOLD analysis project Ga0206897, IMG submission 152972) | Enriched cells from forest soil in Barre Woods Harvard Forest LTER site, Petersham, Massachusetts, United States -... | ecosystem: Environmental > Terrestrial > Soil > Temperate forest >... | reverse complement strand
TGAAATTAAGAATTTGGAAGGAAATCGCGAACCGCCTCAACCGCCAGTGCGATAGCTTACATTATCTCTTGCCGCAGCGGCGATCACGAATGTAGGAAATCTATCTTGTAGCGGCGATAGTCTTACGCATACCGGAATAAAATATTTATTTTTGCAACATAAACTACGGTTATGAGCATGGAATCTGATATACTTTTCGGTCGGGAGATTGACCAGCTATTTAACGACGCGCTACATCAGTCTTTCCCGGGGATACACCTGGATGGCAATTCGCAGGCGGGTCCCCAATTTTCTACCCGGCTGTATAATGAGAACCGGCATTTTGAAAATACCGAATACTTCTATAAAGGCGAGCTGAACTTCATTCATTTTACGTCCATAGATAAACTGTGGTCAATTCTGAACTCGCGCACTTTCCGCCTTTATAACTTGAATAGCTCCGACGATCCTGATGAGTATGGTTATGCTGCCCGGATCCTGGGGTGGCCCGACACGCGGATTGAAATCGGTAAAAAATATACTTATACGATATCCTTCTGCCAAGCTGCCGAATTGAAAAATGAGTTGTTGTGGAATAAGTATGGCCAACAGGGTGCTGGAGCCGCCATTCTTTTTTCGATAGATGGTGATCCCCGCGACTGGGAGAATTTTAATATGGCAGAGATGCAGTATGACACGCCGGCCTCATTTGTTAAATACCGAGAGATGGCTGCAGTTGTAGAGCAGACGAAGGGTGTTCAACTATGGTGCGATTTAAGCCAGTTTATTGGCTTTCACAAGGTACCTTCATTCGAAGGCGAACGGGAAGTGCGCTTACTGACGTATTTCCCTTATAGGCACGAGGAAGAGTATTGGAAATATGCAAAAACGGAGTTCAGAATTGATAGGGCAACTGGCCGAAATAGAGTCACGCAGTATATTGAGCTTCCTTTATGGGTGGACAACGACTCCAGCTATGTTAAGTGCGCCGACCATCCCGAACTCGACCGCACACTAAACTTGCCTAAAGATTATTTTGCTACCCGGCCCAAAATCAGGATCAGGAACATCGTTTTTGGACCGCAGATTGGAATTAGTCCATATGAATTCGGGGAGTACCGCCGAGAGATTGTGGAGGCCATCCGGAATAATTTTGGTTATGAAGTCGACATCGAACAAAATCTGGTGCCCCTTTAGGTAGAGCAACATTGGTTGTTTCCCGGTTTTAGGCACGGCAAATGCTTTATTTAATTTTCCTCCCCCGCTTTTAGGCCGCTTCGGCACCGGGCGAACACGACATTCTTTATAAAGATGGCGACATCGTGTTTAAGCGGCGGACAATACATTTAATTTTTCTAAAGGTGTTGAATTTGACGGATACCCGTTTCGAACTGTTCGCCTTCGCGAGGTCATCGCCTTCATATCCACGCTGGGGGGGTCCCTAGTATACAATTTTCGAACTGCTTAATGTTGTATATCAACCGATAAGCAAATCTAAACAATGCTCATTGAACGTTTCTAACAGCTGCCTCATGAGTTATTTCCCCCATCCCCCTACCCAACCCAAACGGGGCGCCAGATCGTTGCGGCCATCCAGGGACTGTGGATCGATACTCCATGCCCCGGCCACCTCCATCGTCATCGACTCATCGGGAAATTGCATCTTTTCAAAATACTCGGGATCCGTATCGGCCTCTTCCGAGAGCGTATTGAGGAGGCGGAAGCCTGTTTCGACCGGGGTCGGTTCCCCTTCCACGATCGTGTTCCCGCCATCGACAACGGCATACGCCCGCTCCAATATCCCGTTGCCTGCCTTCATCCAACAGTCGAAACCGACGACCCTGTAAGTACCAAAATACTGTGCCTCACCGAATTCCAGGCTCAGCTCGGAAAGAATCTCTTTCAAAACCACGATCTTATCGTCATCTTCCGCATAAGGCAGGCTCCTGCTGACAATAAAGGACCAGCCGTCGATGGGCGGAGAAATAAAGAAATGACCGTCATAGCCACGGGCCACGCCATTTTCCCAGTTGTAGGGAGTAGCATTTGTTAGGCGAAAGATCGACGCAAGCCGATCGGTATCAGTTGTTCGCACCGCCAGCCAGTTGCATTTATAGCCAAAGCTACAGGGATGATCCACAATGGCGGTCTCCGACAGCACCCGTGGGTTCGCGAATTGCGGTCCTTGCGCAGGTTTCGGGTTGAACAATCGAGTCCATATTTTTTGAAGCATTCTCGAAACTACGGAATTACAAGACACATCGGTTCTTTTGTCGAAATCCGAAACATGCATCCGGATAAAATAATATATTATTTGCTCGGGGGTCGCCGTCCATCCAATGTCCACAAAACTAACCTAGATCCTATCCCTCCTTAACTCACAGCCGTATGCTTTCGACCATTATAGCATTTAATTAAACCAATCTCCACACTGGGAAGCGGATTGCGGCCCGTTGGTGATTATTGATCCTTACACTTTCTTCTTGCAATAAGTCGTTAAACACAAATACATCGATCGGTGGCAAAGCCGATATATACCTAGTTGGCTATATTTGAAGTCAGCCTTCGCTAGCTTCCAGCCGCGCAGCTTATTGGAAAAATGATTCTGCCTTTTTGCTACCCGGCGGCACCGCATCGACCGGGTATTCTATGACTACATCAGGATCTGATATCTAAGTTGCAGGCGGAGTGGACAGCGCAGCTGCATATTGGAAGAGTGGGAATTTCGTGAGCCTTCGGCACTCGCCTGAAGGAGCTTTTGCCTACGCAATAGCAGTCAGTGGGCAGGATGTTTATATAACAGAAGGTTCTACCAGCTACCCAACTGATTCCCGTTTCTCCGCAGGCATTATAGCTTTTTTCGATCAAGTTTTTTATGGCCGGGTTCTCAATGCATAATTCGGTATGCATCTTCTTCAGTTCGGCATGCTCAACCTCTTTCGTTGGAAACGGAAAGCGGTTGGCTCACGTATTATAACGCCTACACTCTGCCATCTTAGCTGCATAAGCTATTGTTTAAAAAACTTATTATATTTACCTTTTACGACAAGTCTTTTCTACCATCTATATAAACAAACCCGCTAGCATGCCATTAACGCCAGCTCAGCAGTTTAAGCGAGATTTCTTTCATCCGTCCAAGGACAAACTATTAATGATATACAACCTAAAAAAAAGTGACAACTTTGATTTTATCTATAATTGCCTAAGTGAAGTCGTTAGCCATCCATACGTTCGTTCGACAATTTTTGCAAATCCATTCCCTAACACATTTAACGAATTGAGACGGCAGGCAGTCATTCCTTCGGCGGGCTCCATACAAGGGGAGCTAGCCTGGAACCTGTTACCCATAATAAAGGAAATCGATCCTATAAATGAAATACTCCAGTTAAGAAACAAATTCGAAAGACATATTCTATTAAGCGAATTTGATCATGCAGGGGACATCCTATCTGAAATCGAAAAAAATCACGGGAAATCATTATGGGCCGTTGAAAACAGGTTAGTCCTAGAAGAGCTCAAAAGCGGAACGGAAGCTAACTGGACAACCCTAAGCTATTTTGCTTCAGAAATCACAGACGGCTTGGTATTGTACCTAGCTGAAAATTTCAGCAAACGAATTGAACAGAAAATAACATACTCCCGTTACCGTGATATTGTCCTTAGTCAAATAAATGACTTGGCTGTCGACAACGCCTTCCGGCAATACTTGCTGTACAAGATGAATTTCATTCAGCCGAATGCTTACCGCAACCTAGACTTCTTTTTAGCCTTCGAAAGCACGTCCAGCCTTTTTGACCGTTATCTTTTGTTAAGAACCGTTCTAGTCGAAATCTCGACTCTAGAAAATGAAAAACTTGTAAGGAAAATAGTTCAAAAATTGCGCAATATCCAGGATCCGCTTTTAGATAGTACCCTTAACAGGCTACATTCCTTCTCGTTTACTATATCAACCTTCACTGAGAAAGCTTTAGACTTATTTGACATATATACCTCCGGAGGCTATGATCGATGTCTGTCGTTAATTCCGTCAGTTTTATCCGAAGCCCCTCAAATAATTGAGCTTTATGACCTGTATGCCAAATCGAATATTGAATTGGGCCTCGATTTTAAATCTCCCTCGGTCTCCCCTCTGGTGGACACGATCATATCTCATTTATACCGGATCTATAAACGCGACAGTTCAACGAGTGTAGCAACCGAACATTTATTAAAGATTATAATCGTTCACTATTCTGCCGATTGGGCAAAACAACTCTATGCCCTGGTACATAGCCTAACAAGCACTGAGATTGACGAAACCTCAAGAAATCAATATTATCTACTTTTCTCGGCCGTCAATAACCCAAAAAGTCTCAGAGATTTTGAAACATCTTTGCCCAATTCAAACCTCGCACAGCTCTCTGAGGTCTATCCCGACCGATTGTCCTTACGGGTTTTAAATGCCATACATGCCGGGAATAGCGAATTCTTTATCATAGACAATGGTATATCCAACTTGAAAAAAAACGCGTACAAGATAAAAGCGTTTTATAATGGCAAACGATACCAGGATGCTATTGAGACGGCCACCGAACTGCTCAAAAAACAGCCAACCCAGTACGTATACGAAGAGACTCTTTTTATAATTTTTCAGTCCTATTTACGCCTAAACAAAATTAAGGAGGCGCTTTTGCTATTTGTCGATCATTTCATATCAAATCCTTTTATTGTCAAACGCCTGGACGCCATCCATTTGCTGGATGAATTGAACCGCAGTGTCCAGAAAATCTCCAACCTGATCGAATATCCCATTTTTGTCGCCAATCAGAACCAGAATGATTACGACGTTTACGTGGCATATGACACATTTCTATCCACACTAGGCATTGAGAAGCCATCCCAAATTCACAGCCTCCCCTCTTATTTTTCTGACCAGAAATTAATTCTGTTTTACCGGGAAGTTTGCAAATTCGAAGTCCTAAAATATTCCTTCTATTTTGAGAACAAAGAAGAATTGGAGAGAGAAAGGCTTACACTATTGGACGAATTGTTGAAGCTCGACAAAAAAAATGAATCCATTTATATTTCCGAAATAACCTCCTTAACCCAAAACGCAGCGATCAAAAAAACGATAAACGAAGTAAACAAAGCTAAAATAACAATAAATATAGAGCAGTTGCGGCTCGCTGAAGCAGAGAACATCAAAGATGGCTTTTCAAGATATGTCGAATTAGCAAGTTTTTCCAGAAATCGAGCGATACATGGCATCGACGTTTCGGGTAAACAGTTATCGCAGTATTTTAAGAACATGAGTAATGAATTGAAGAACAAGGTTGTGTATACGAACGACCCGGCATTCATCAGTTTTAAAGTTATGCTAATTGAAATCAGAGACAAATTTCTTTTTAGCAAGGAATATGGATTAGACGGCTATTTAAGTACACGCATCCGCCATGGTACCTTTCAAAATTACATCAGAAGCGTTTTCGAGGTCGAAATATTGATATCTCAGAAAAATAAAGACGGCGACTACTTGGATATAGAATATTGGGCAGAAAAATTGCCAGCCAAATTAGCCGATCGAAAAGATGATCTGCAATCTGCTATCCACGACTTTTCGAAGAAAATAGACGAATATACCGAGTATATACTTAAAGAGCTCCTTCAAGTAAAGACCGAAAAAAACGAGCGAAAAGCCTCAGCACTCTTCGATTATAGTCTAAGTTCCTATGACTTCGGCGTTTTCTTCCATGAAATGAGAGATAAAATTCGGGATCACAAAATGTTTGTCTCTGTAGTATTTGAGTTTCTATTAGCAAAAACTGAAAAAATACTTGAAAATATTAAATATGTTTTATCGCACGAGATATTACAAGGATATACCGCCATCATTAATTCCTTCCAAGACACCATAAATTCGATTGTCGGAAAATCATTCACAGATATGACTACCGCGATTAAGCGCTGCAATACCCACCTGCAAAAGGAAATAGAAAGCATCAATGAATGGTTCAATATTTCACCCCGAACAGATACGACTGTCGATTTACCCACAATTCTTGGCACAGCAATCCAAATTACTAATAGAATCTACCCATACAGCAAAATTAACCCAAAGATACTGTTGCCTGATCTGCCAATATACGGGTCAATCAATTTGGTATACGTAGCAAGGATTCTTTTGGATAACATAATTCAACATTCAGGAGTACACGCATCAGATTTGCAAATAAAAATATCTGCAGAATATCAGAACGATTTGGCCCTAATTAAGTTCTATAATAATTTATCCACTACGATTGATCTGGAAAATCTTCGCATAAAATTGGACGCTGTGAAATCAGAATGGACTCACAAGGAGCCGGAACTAGACAAAACTGATATTGAGGGCGGCAGTGGCTTTAATAAGATCCGCAGGATTCTCTACTATGATATGAAGAATCCTGCTCATGGCTTTGATTATTCAATCGGAGAAGGGGAATTAACCATTATCATTTCGCTAAAAATAGTCATAAATGAAAATTAATATTTTATTGATCGAAGACGATCATAAAAAAATGGATGATATAAAGTCATTTCTGGAAACAAAATTTCCAAATACATCGCTGACAATAAAAGAATCATACCAGAGCGGATTGCGTACAATTATCCAAGATAAATTTGACCTACTATTATTAGACATGAGTTTGCCAACATGGAAATCAATCGAATTTGAGGACATGGGTAGCTTCGAAAAATTCGGGGGAATGAATATTATGAAAGAAATGCAACGGCGAGATATCAAAGTTAAAACGATTCTAATCACCATGTTTGACGATTTTGGCGAGAGCGACAGTTCGATAACATTACCTCAAATAGACCAATTCTTGAGATTGGATTTTTCGGATTTTTATCTCGGCTACATATTTTATAACTCCAGGTCAAATGATTGGACCGAAAAACTGGAAAAAGTTTTAGCCGCTTATTGATATGAAAATACTGATAGTTGACGATTCAAACTCGAAGGTACTGGACTTAGTCAGTTCAATTGCTCAATTTGAAAGCAATGTAGAGATTGATTCATGCCGCGATTGCATTACAGCATTTGGTAAATTAACGACGAAATATGACCTACTATTGCTTGACCTTCTACTTCCACTAAGGAGCGGAGATGACCTCAGTGATGGCGGAGGCAAATATATCATAAAGGAAGTATATCGAAACTTCAAATTGAAACCTCCGACATACATTTTATGCATTACTCAACATGACGAGCATTTTATAGATTTCCATCCAGTATGGAGGACGATTAAATATAGTCCAGGAGAAACTGAATGGAAAGACACCTTGACTGACCTATTGAAATACGTAGTTCGCCAGCATGCGTCGGACAATCGCATAATCATTGAGAAGATGCCCTCGATCTACTTTGAGGGAAAAGTTGATGAACAAATTTACCAAGAAACCCTCCGCCTCTACTTCCCGGAATATATAGACAAGATCCGATTGAAAGCAGAAAAAGGAGCGGGGGCTGATTGGGTAACCCGGCAGCTAGTCGTATGGGCTAGTTCCCTTCCTCGCGATGAAAATAGCGAATATATAAAGTGCGTTGGCATTTATGACGACGACAGCAAAGGAATAGAGGCAATTGAGCAGTTACATAAAACAATCCCAAAAAATAGTGCAGAACAGAATTGCATTAAGGCCCTAAAATATTCGACCCGATGTGCCAAACATTTAATTCCTATATATAAAAAGGGAATATCCCTGCCCATTACCCTCGAGGAAATGTTTGAGTACAAATATTGGATACATGCTCATGAAATGGGTTGGGTAGAGGCACGATCGAATCCTGACATGCTTCTTAAAGACCCTGGAGGCTGGGATAAAATGAAAATGTCGCTGGGTGACCATATTGCGTCTCTAGGTTTTTCTAAAAACGAAAAGCTTTACTTTTCCAAAATATCCGCTGAAAATAAACAGGCATTCTGCGATTATATACTTAGACTAGCCGAAGAAGAGAGAAAACATGCCCTTGAACCGATTTCGATCATGCTCCAAGACGCGATCGGGGCGATGTTCAAACCGACGAACTGACCAAATTTCCTCTGGCATAAATTTCTAGAACCATTTCATGTTGGATTTTAAATGATTCACAAGTGTTACCAAGATTACATAGCGTAAGGTAAGGCTTCAATATCAAAGAAGGCTTCATAAAATCGCACTTTAAAATATTATTTACAATCGTGAAAACTTTTTTCCGAATGCCACATTTTACTGCGCCCCTTTTACCAGGAATATAGGTGTGCAGTCTTCGCACCCTGTTAAGAAAAACGCACGCCAGGTGGGCTGCGCCGCACCTGTCATGGTTTTACCAGGGGCCCGCGAAGCTGCACTCCGCGGCCACCTCTGCCGGGCCTGGGGGCCCGTCAGGGCCGCTCCACCATGATGTCCGCCACCTGCCGCCGGCTTGCCGCTTTAATAAATGATTAGCCTCCGCTTCGCTACGGCTCAACAACCAATGCCGACCGCGGGTAGCTGCGCCCCAGCCTAAACGCCCGGGCTCGAAGTGGTTGAGAAGGCAAGTCCCAACCGGGCGTAAAGGCCTCCCGGCGCAGCACGGCCAGCCGCTGTGGCGAGGTGGCGGTGGCGCGCCGTCCCGTCCGTTTCTCTCCCGGGCCGCCGCTGCCGCCTCATCCGCTTTTTAGACGACAACGCCGCCGCCCTCTGTTTGATTGGGAAATGACGTACGTCATTTCCGGCCCCGTCGCCGGAGCTAGGCCAGGGCGGTGGCGAAGAGAACGGATACAGTTCAGCGATATTCGAATTCCATGTAGCTTTCCGGTTCGAAGATCGGCGTAGCGGATCGCGAGTCCCCACCCCCCCGAAAGCCCACCGACGAAAGCACATGCTGCCGCCGGCGATCAGCCTCACCACATCCCCCAGCTTCGGATCGCCGTTGGCGCCCCCGAGAGCCGCAATGAAAGCCCGGAAATCCTTGAAGAGAAAACCCTCCAAAGGGCTTTCAAAGCGTCTCCCGGTGGGATCGTTCATTCCCGATAAAAGATCCCCTCCAGCTCTCTTAATCTCCTCCTGGCAATCGCCACATACCGCTCATTCAGATCGAAACCCAAATAGCGCCTATTGAGGATCGATGCCTGTAAAAGCGCCGTACCCGTGCCGGCAAACGGATCCAGCACCACGTCCCCCTCGGCCGAGCCAGCCTTGATGCACAGTTGGGGAATAGCTGCGGGAAAACTGGCATAATGTTCTTCCTTCGACATGGCCGTAGCAATCGGCCAAACGCTTTTTCGGTTGGCTACCATCGGCACCGAAGGCATGGCCGCCCGCCGTTCGTTGAAACCTTCGTGTCGCCGCCCGTGACCATCCTCTTTGCCGACGGTAAACGACGCCTTCATGGGCCTGTTCTTCTCTCCCCAGACACGATTAGCTCCCTGCTGATTCGCGATATCCTGTTTCATCCTAGCCTGGGTGGACACAGACAAAGGCGTGGCAATCGCCAAATGATCGTAGATATACCGTTCACTTTTACTGAACATGAAGATATACTCATGGCTCCGCGTACATCTGTCCTTCACACTCTCCGGCATGGGATTCGTCTTATACCATATAATATCCTGCCGCAGATACCAACCATCTTGCCGTAGCGCCAGTGCAACTGTCCAGGGTATACCCAACATGTCCTTGCGTTTGACACCATCGTGTAAGCCTGGTGCCGGTCCATACTCCTGCCCATATCGCCGTCGATCCGTTTGACGAGTGCGGACGAGTGATGCATAAGAATCCCCGATCACCATCCATACGGTTCCATCGACCCGCAACACCCGGCGTAGCTCCCCGAACAATTCCACCAGGTGCTTGACATAAGCCTCCGGACTTTCTTCCTGCCCCCACTGTCCGGCGCAACCGTAATCCCGCTGACGGAAATAAGGCGGACTAGTCACTACTGTTTGCACCGATCCATCTGGTAAATCCCGAACACCCGCCAGCGCATCAATGATGCATATCCGATTCCACTGCATTCTTTTACCATTATCCTTTCAACTAATAGTCCAACGTCTCCAACAGAGGTAAAAACACCTTGTTCTTCGCCCACTCCCCCTTTGCATCGCCCGGTGTCCGGAACTCTGATGATCACTATTATACGGGAAATAGGGTATCACTAGGCAGTCCTTTCCAACAGATCTTCTTGTCGGTTTTGGGCTTAATCATCTTTCTTCCTGACGGCGTACGAAGCCAATCCATTTCATCAATCGAAAAGCACATCACATGCTCCTGTGCCCGGTTGAGTTTTTCAATTTTGTTGCAAGACAAAAATGTCGACGTTGCAACCATTGCCTACCTGATGGGATATAGCACCACCAAACAGGTACATGCTACCTATCGTCGCATCCGTCCCATGAGCCAGGAAGACGCCATCAGCAAGTTGCCGTCGTTGGAAGAACTACCCTATTCCCTAAAACTCTAACCCATGTATCTTCCAACAACTCAAAAGTTTCATCAAGACGCCGGCTTTAATGGGTCTCCCGTCAAGATCCTGTTCAGGTCCTCCCTTTTAAAATAGCCGCTGTTGTTCTTATAAACTCCAAACTCGTCGCATTTCTTGGCCAATTGCGTTCGCCCCAGATTGCAATAGATCATAGCCTCCTCGGGCTTTAAATAAGGTTTAAAACAAATGGCCACCGCCTTCATCACAACCTGGTCACTATGCCTAATCATTAATTACCTCCTCCTCATTAATTTCCTCTATACAATCCTATCTTTCCGGCCTATGCCTTCTTATTTCTCAAAAAGATAGCCGTTGATCCCTCTTCACCATAATTAGAATTGTGTTTCTACAAAAATGAATGAGGAAACCAGCATTTCCCCTAGAGTCGAGGACAGACCCTAGCTAAAACGTTCTTACAGAACGGCTATCCGCCGATTTTCATTAACGAAGGCCCGAAAATCGCCTGAAATTTTAGCTGAATGACGAATTTTTTTTATTATGGAAAAATATATTTTAACTTGCATAGTAATTGATTAATCAAGTATATGTCAAATATTAATCCTTCTTTAAAACTACTGATGAACCTGTTTAAGATACAGGCGATGATGGCGCGCAAATTCGATGGGTTGTCTGTGCAGGGCATAGGGTTCAATGATTTTCTCATCCTTTATCTTTTACAACAAGTGGATAAGGGAAGAATGAGACCTACGGACCTGGCGGAAAAAACAGGGCTTACTGCGTCTGGTGTCACGAGGATGCTGCTGCCCATGGAAAAAATAGGTTTGATCGCGCGGCAGGCCAGTGAACGGGATGCGCGGGTGAGTCTGGTGGTAATTACTACTACCGGAAAACGAGTCTATGAGGAAGAAATGGAAACGGCTAATCTTATCGCAAAGAATATTGTACCCATGGAATATAGCAAAAACAACCATCCCCTGGTGAACTTATTAAAGGCGCTGGGAGGAGATATCTCATAAAATACCGGCAATGAAAAAAAATCTCGCTGAGTTGATACCAGCATCCCGCCTGCCTGCGGTGGAAGCTGCCTTGTTACAGACCTTTCGATCGACTGCAATCGATAAGATCGATCTACTCTCGGGTGGCTTATCCGGTTCGACGGTATATAAGCTGACAGTGCATGGCCGGTCATATGTGTTAAAGCTGGATGCCCCTTCGGAGCACAGCGCTTCTGCCCTGGTGCAGGCGTCGGAGGCGGGTGTTGCTCCCCATTTATATCTTCGAGATGCCTCCTCTGGCATTACTATTACTGACTTTATCGAAAGCCAGGCGATAAGGGCGGCGTTTACGCCTGAAAAGCTTGTCAGTGAGCTGGCAAAAACCATTCGTTCCATTCACGCCCTTCCCTGTCACATCCCAGGACGCGAGCTGCAACAAACTATAGATGGGATGGTAAATGATTTTTTACAAACCAAAGTATTGACCGGACCCGTCATTGAAGAATGCTTTGCTTATTATGCGGCTATAAAAGAAAACTACCCCTGGGATGATCCGAACATGGTGTTTAGTCATAACGATATCAATCCCGGTAATCTATTGTGTGATGGAATGCGATTGTGGGTTATCGATTGGGATGCCGCCTACTCCAATGACAGGTATGTCGACCTGGCAACCGCTGCCAACTTTTTTGTGCAAACCGAAGAACAGGAACTGGATTTTTTGCATATCTATTTTAACGGGGCGGTGGATGAGTATAAAAGGGCCCGGTTCTATGTTATGCGGCAGATCTCCAGGATAATTTATAGCATGCTGCTGGTGCAGGTGGCTGTGCGAAGTAAACCTGCGGGACAACAGCTTGACCAGGAAATGGAGGGTAATACGCTGAAAGCTTTTGGCGAATTGATGACCGCCGGGCAACTGTCGATGGCGACCTATGAAGGACAACTTATTTACGGTAAGGCCCAAATGAATGAAGCGGTCCGGCAGATGCGATCACCCCGATTTACCGAGGAGCTTGGAAGACTTTGATAATAAGAGAGTATTACTTTGAGCCGTTGGCGCGTCTTCTGACCGGCAACCTTCGGGTTCCTAATGAAGAACCCAAGGGGACAAATACGAGGTCCTTTGTCCAAGAGACCTCGCAAAAGACAGAAGGGACAAAACCCGAAGAGATTACTCCTGATAATGCTCGTTGGTCAGAAAGATGCAACAAGTGCACTACCGACGGCATTAGAACTTTTAGAACGGCTTTAAAATCTTCAGAATGTCTAAAACGAAAAATAATGGAAGTAAAATTGTTCAGAAGGTCTAAAGCAGGGGAAGAATTGACTTAAAACTAAGCCCGTTCCCTGCACCTATTATCTATAGACCCATTGATCGCCCCCTTCCGTCCCCCTCCGGGGGAAACGGTTTTTTTAGGATATTGGGGAGGGAAGGGAGCCATTAGAGCGGCTATCCACCAGATCCTTGCACAACTCCAGGAAATCAGATCCGGAATATAGCTTCAGAAGTAAGTACGTCCCTTCTCAAGCGGCTGGTCTGGCTGCTCAGATCCGCGGAGAAGGAAACGCCATAAAGATCCGGATCGATCAACGCACCATTATCAACGCTTCACGCAATCGCTGTCGATATTCTGCTAGCCGCACATCTGCCATCTTGCTGCCCCTATTCCCAGCCACGTTCAGGACCTTAATCCTTTTTGCCCTTATAAAATCCACCAGGTCCTCCGCCCGGGGATTAACAATATGCGGTTTCTCTAACTCCCTGCAGAATTCCAAGGTAAGCCGGGTCCCGCCGATCAGATCCCCGTAAATGACCGTGCCATCTCCATCCAGCACATTCTTTCTCGTCCTGGCAGCATATTCTTTGTTCAGCAGGGCTACCAAGCCGAACGTTGCCAATGAAAGATCCGGCCCCTTTTCGGTCATGAAATCCCGGGGAGCCGATCCGCCCGTGGGTATGCCCAATTCCCTGGCTACTTCCAAGGCCATGCGATCGATTCCCGTCTGGCCGCCTGAAATAATCTTAATGAACATGCTGACTTTTTTCGGCAAAATTGATTGAGGAGAGAAATTAGAGCAGTATAAATTTACGAAATTCGGGTCAGCTTAAAAAATCATATAACCTAAATATATAACCGAAATAAAATCAGCTTCGTTATACTACTGACCACTTATCCCTGGATGCATCTAAATTTACGAACCCTTGCGCGCACAGACATATTCCCTTCCACGAATTTTTTTTGCGAGTCCACCCTTCCCACTAATTTTGTACTAGTATCGTATTTATCTCCCCATCAAGCCGAATCATATGTTAACGACCGAAACCGCTACCCCCGAAACTTCCATCGCCTACACGCCCGGCGCCCTGCTTAACGCTGTGGGCAATTCCCTTACATCCCCGCTGCTCAACAAGGTTTTCAAGGCGAAGGGAGTCTATCGACCTGGCAAAGGAGTGAACTATAACGGCGCCTATTATGATAACCTCAAGGATGAGTTCTCCGATTCTAATCTCGTTCTCGTAGTCCCTGAGCGTATCCGACCCCAGCTGCGCGATGGCCAGCTCATCGAAGCATCGGTCTATCTGTCGAAGCGTTTTCAAGGAAGCACGGGTAGGGTCGATCTTCTTCTCACTCTTAACGAACTGTTGGCGAGAAAAGAAAAGGTGATCGACGAAGAAGCTACCAAGGCCCTGGCTCTGCTGCAAAACAAGGCAAAGGCCGGCTACAAAGACGCCGACTCCCTCATCAAAAGAAGTCTTTTCGAACAAAAACCCATCCGTGTTACCATCCTTGTCGGCCTCGGCGCCATCGTGGACCAGGATATCAAGCACCAGGTACGGGAAGCGGCCGTAGCCTATGAGTTTCGCTATATCCGGATCAATCTATCCCAGGCAGCAGAGATCACCCAGGCGCTGATCACTCAGCAAAACACCGATATCCTGGTCATCGCCAGAGGCGGGGGTGAAAATATGTCGATCTTCGACAACCCCGCCATCAGTGAAGCAGCGCTCCGCCTCCATTGCATTTTTATTACCGCTCTGGGCCACTCCACCGACGAGCCGCTACTCCAAAAGATCGCCGATAAATCGTTTATCACCCCAACAGCCCTTGGGCAATATTTCCATGACCTATATAACAAGACCTTGGACGACCTCAATCATTCCAAGGCCAAGCTGATCGCCGACCTGTCCAAACAGATCGAGCTGAATTACCAGCATAAATTGCAGGACCTTCAAAAACAGCTGGTGGAAACCACTCGTACTGCCCAGGATGTCGCCCGGAGAGCCGAACAAGCAGAGCAAGAAACACGGCAGTTGTCGGACCGATTAGCCAGGACCAAGGCCGTGATCGCAGTCTTAGCTACCTTGGCTACCTTGATTACCTTGATAGTCCTCTATTTTATCTTCAAAAGCAAATAGCAGCACCCCGAAAGCAGCCAGTGAGGGCAGAAGTACATGCTGCCGCCGGCGAGGGGCAGGGTAAGATGGCCAGGCTGTAGTTCGCCGTTGCCGCCCCCGACCCCGCCCAAGAAAGCCCGGCCAATCCCTAAGAAAGCCAATCGCGAAGGCTTTCAAGGGCGGGGCCGGGGTGAACCTCCGGTACTCTTTTCCAGATAGACCTTACTGGGGATCTCGGGATCACAGGACGGTTGATAATGCAGATAGCCATATTCATGCAGCTGGCGGATGGAGCGGTGATAAGATCTGGAGCCCCCGATCTTGGCCAATGGCATCAGTTTCCTGGCACTAATTTCAACCGACGACCCAGTGTTTTGTGTGGACCAAAGGGAGAGGATAGCCAGGTACAGCCCCAGGTGCATCGGCCCGATCCGGGGATCGTCTTTTGCCTGCTGGATAAAAGCCCTCATTAACACCGCCATATCCACGAGTCATCTTTCCGCAAAATTGGGTGAAGATCCCAGTCGAACCATTAGAGTCCAGGATCGAGTAAAATCAAAAAGCCGCCCAATTGGCCGGCTTTATCAATAGCTTGGGGAACGTATTTATTTAGCTGCGAGATCTGCCTTTATCTTTTCGACAAAGTCTATCGAAACCTCCACCAGGGAAGCGATCTTTTCCACAGAAAACCCTGTATTCGACAACAGGTTTCGCACGGATTGCTCCTGACCTTTTAGTAATCCTTCCTGAAGCCCCTTTTGCAACCCTTCCTGAAGTCCTTCTCTAAGCCCTTCCTGAATCCCCAGATTCCTCCCTTCTTCCCGGAGATCCTGCTTCTGCCATTCGGCGACTTGTTCAAAGATATCCATAGCCTTCGTTCTGCAAGTTTATAGACAATCAGCTTTCCTAAATTTATTTTGCCGAAAGCTCCGCCTTTATCTTTTCAACAAAGTCTACCGGAACCTCCACCAGGGAAGCGATCTTTTCCACAGAAAATTTTGTATTCGACAACAGGTTTCGCACGGATTGCTCCTGACCCTTTAGTAATCCTTCCTGAAGCCCCATATTCCTCCCTTCTTCCCGGAGATCCTGCTTCTGCCATTCGGCGACTTGTTCAAAGATATCCATAGTGTTCTTTTTACCGGTTATTTGATCAACTTGCTCCCTAAAGTTACGAATTATTTTTTTACTTTTAAAGGGCAAATAATGTTCCATAAAGATCAGGATCGCCTGCAGCTTCCGCTGCTCGAAGAGCCCTTGTTCGAATAGCTTTTTAAAGATCAATACCTTTCTCTCCAGCCATCGCTGTTCCCGGCTTTTGCCTTGTATCCAGCCCAATTTTGCCGTCAACAGGACGTAAGAAAACGGGTTCCCGCTGGCGATCAGTTCCTCGTCCGAATAATCTGCAATATTCATCGTCTTATACGAGTACGGAATTCTCGTATCCATAAACGAGTAAGAATACCCACCAGGCAGCAAGTGACCATCGCCACCCGTGAAGATCGCAACAGCGGCCAGGGGTTGCCGATATTGGGCAAAAATTAGATTAAAGTAATGGAACATGCGCTCACCGAAGAACGGCCGGTCTTTCGCTTTCGTTCGTCCCTGGACCTCCAAATGGAAAAGGGCAGATCCCCCTGGTTTTTTTTTCAATTCAACTTTGACCAGTTTGTCGACGAAACGGACCGTGTGCTCTCCCCCCGGTTCAGGACAAAGCCGGGCCAATTCTTTATCCATAAAACTCAGTGGCGCCTGGAGATCAAAGACCTGGTCGGCCTCCGGAAACAGAAACCGCAGCAGGTCGTCGAACACCCACTCCAAAAGGCCCTTCCACAAAATATCTCTATTGTGTCCCATAAGATCACACCGAACAAAACACACCAACTCCGCCGTTCGTATGCGGTTTACCAATGAATGTTTAAAAGGAAAATGTAAGTGGGTTGGAAAGTACCTGAGAGACAGTACAAAGATACGACAGGAAGAAAGTCGAAAAAAATAAATCTAACGGAAACGAGTATCTAAAATTTGAATTTTTTGTGCGGAGAATTTTCGTTTGGTTCCAGTAGTTCCCTGACATCGCACGGAATAAAATCAGCGATCTTATATAACATGTTCCAGGAAGGTTGTTTCACATTGGTTCGCCAGACCGAAACAGTAACAGGAGATACCTTGATCCCTTTAGCCAGGCGCGCATTGGTGATATCATGTTCCTCCAACACTATCCCAAGTCTATTTTTCATTTTACAAATTTGAATATTCTTTAACAGATCATTAACTAAATAATTAGTCTATTAGATTAATTATTTAGTCTAATAGACTATATTTATAGTCTAAAGGACTGTCGACAAGAACAAGCCCTTTACTCGAATCTAACAAATATACTCACCCTATAGCTTATCACAATGGAAACCAAGCCTAGAATATTAACGGTCTCACTATATGCCGATCTACCGCGGATCATTTTACAAGGCCTCTGGCTGGAAAAATATGGCTTCAAACCCGGGGACAAAGTCATCGTCAGCTACATCGAACCCGGTCAGCTCATGATCAAAACAGAATCGCAAAACACAACCCTAACCATCGAAGATGCGGAAGACCAACCCGGGCAATTCAAAGCATCAAAAGCCGCAGAATCCAAGGCCCCCTACTACCGGTCTTTCTACCCCAGATCATCCCTTTAAAATCCTGCCATGACCTCGCTCAAACACTGGCCCAAAGGATCTCGCCCACAGGAAAGACTGTTTCAACATCGGCCGGCCAGTCTCAGCGTCCCCGAACTGCTGTCGATCCTGATCCGCACAGGAAACGCCCAGGCTAATGCCGTCGAGCTGGCCATGCGCATCCTGGATCATTTCCATCATAAGATGGATAAACTATTCAACGCCTCCGTGATAGAGCTAATGAAAATAAAAGGCATCGGTAAGGCTAAGGCGGCGGCTATCGCTGCCGCTTTTGAACTAGGCCGCAGGGTTAGAAACGCTCCCCCGCCTGAACGCTATTTTATCCGCGACAGCCGGGCCTCGGTAGACTTTATCCGTTCGCTACTTGGCCATCCCGAGCCTGGACTTTCCGGAGCGCTCTACCTTGTCCAGGCCGGCTGGGTTATCGATGCGGGAACATTTATATTAAAAAATCCTATGTCACAGACGCCTGATCTAAAGCAATTATTGCAAAAAGCCCTGGAAGTCATGGCCGTCAGTATTATCACCTTCGAAATCTATCCGTCAGGTACCCTATGGCCCACTCGTGAATGCCAAAACCGGATCACCACCATCCGCCAGACTGCGGCTAAGATAGACATCAAACTCCTCGACCACCTACTGCTCAATAACGAAAGCTATTTTAGTTTTGCTGACACAGGTCTGATCTGATCGTTCTAGCTTCTCTCATCCTAAGCACCTCCCAGCCCTTAACCCGTAGTACTAACTGCCGCCCATCCTGCCCAAGCAATTCCACGACCAGCCGCTTACCCATCGGAACGATAAAAGGCTCGAAACCGACCGCAAACCGCACTCGCTGGCGCCCAGGCACGCCCCCGAGCCCCCCATAAACAGCCGGCACCTCCACTTCCTGCACGGCGCGCCTCTTGATCCGCGCTTCATCCGAAAGGTACACCCTCACCCTTACCGGCCCAAAAGCCACCGCCGATCGATTCCTCACCGAGAAACAAAACCATTGCAAACTATCCCGCAACCAGATCCCGCGAAGCCGCAACCGCAATCCAGCTGATCGAACCCCGCCGTGCAAAAAAGCAGATTGCCTAACCAGCAAAGCCGTATCAGCCGCCAACCGGCTCTCACCCACCGGCACGCCGCTTAACCGCACCGCAGCCCCCGCCCCGCCCAGGATCACCCGGTAATTCAGCACCGCCGTATCCTCCACATACCGCAACACAAAAGAATAAAGCCTCCCATCCGCCCCATAAACCGATAGGTTCGTCGGCACCAATCCCCGCCGCATCGCCTTCAACTCGATCACATTCTCCACGCCCCGCACCTTCTGCGCCAGCACATCCACCGACACCTTCACGCCCGCCCGCACGGCGGAAGGGAACACAATATTCGTCATTTTATTCAGGGTCACGGGTATGGTAATCGATCCCTGTCCCTCCAACTGAAACCCCGCCTCCTGGGCAATCCCCGCCATCCCCCTCATCAGCATTATCAAAAAGATCCATTTTTTCATAACCCATTTTTTACATTCCTAAGCAACACCCGATACCCCGCCGGCACCGCTACCCGTACCGCCCGCAGCTTTCGACTCGTCAACGATTTCGCCAGCTGCAACCCCGCATTCGCCGCCTGACCCGTCAACGACGGGTCCATCGAAGCCAACCCCAGTCCGCTCATCGCCTCCGAAGCCGACTCCTTGGAAACATCCCTGGTCATCGCGCCAGGTACCCGGATGCCGGCGACCCCATCGAGATCATAGACCTGGATATCCACCGGCAGGATCAGCAACCCCACCCGCACAGAAGCAATATGCAGCCTCAACCGCTCGCCGCCGATCGACGCCTCACCATACACCAGCTGCCCCGCAGGAACCGGGATCCCATCCAAACTACCCGCATGCGTCAACCGCAACGCGACCGTCGACCCGCTCATCACCGTCTGATCATCCGCGATCACCGCTTCCAACGCTTCGTCCACAGAATGCCTGACGGAATCCGGTCTGCTCCCATCGCCAATCTCCATAAACCCCCTCGGCTCACCCGCCCCAGGTACCCCGCGCTCCTGCCGCTGCACCGTCTCCTCC
>Ga0206897_1093_pt1 | contig 19676 bp, 13 predicted proteins | sample Alteio_BWOrgHeat_49_FD_152972 | JGI IMG/M metagenome (GOLD analysis project Ga0206897, IMG submission 152972) | Enriched cells from forest soil in Barre Woods Harvard Forest LTER site, Petersham, Massachusetts, United States -... | ecosystem: Environmental > Terrestrial > Soil > Temperate forest >... | reverse complement strand
TGATCTATTGACAAATGTATTCTCCTTCGGGTTAATAAAAGGTTAAAGAAGCCTTCGTACCTCCCTACAGAGCTCGTTTTTTACCAGGCCGCAAGATATCAATTCTGTCTCAGAATAATGGAATCCAGCCCATAAAAATGCGCATAGGAGGGGTCGCCGATACCGGCGCCATCGTAATAAATCAGGAGGGGTGGTTTTTGCAACAAGATGTCATGAACGGATTCGAAGATACCATGCGGGAACGCCTGGCGGATCTTTTCCTGTAGAGCAGAATCGTAAGTAACCAGCACCGCACTATGGCGGTGTGCTTCCCGGGCGTCTTGCAATTGCCGGTCCCTGTCCGCAAGCACCGCATGGTGGAAATAACCGGAGACGACGCTTTTCCACGCGGCGAGATAGTTGCTGCTGGCCAGGGTTACCGCCACTACAACCACCAGCTGGATCGTCCGGGACGGTCTTGGTGTCGCGGAAAAAGGACGACGTCCGCCCTGATTGACGCCTGCCAGGAAACACAACGCCAGCAGACAACAGGTCGCCATATCGCTGAGGTTATTCAGGGTGCGTGGCGGTATCGACCCCCCGGAGCCGATGAGGAATGCCGTTAGGGAAAGCCCGAGCAACAGCAATATGGTCAGCAGACCCGGGAGAAAGATATTCTTCCGGCGAAAGGGGGCCAGCGCGAGCGGGGACGGCCAGTTTTGCGAGATGCGGCTGCCGAAGACAAAAAGCGAGACGGCGCCTAGCCAGAATAGCGGTTCCTTGAGGATATAATACAACACGGCGACGGTCTGGAAGCCGGTGATCGGCAGGAGGGCAAGATAGCCGGTATGCGCATGCATCTCTCTGTGCCGGTAGGTCATCACCCCCGATGAAAAAAAGATCAGGAGGCCCATGCCCAATGCCATGGCCACACAGATCCACAGCCAGCGCGGCGCGGGCCGGTCAAAGAACCGGCAGGCCAGGATCAGGGACACCAGAAATAGCGGGAGAAAGACGGCCATCATCTCATTACAGCCCACGATCAGCAGCGTCAGCAAAAAAAGCAGCAGGTCCCGTGGGGAGAGGCTGTCCGGGGCGACGAGTCTTCGTATCAGGGAAGCCGCCAGCAGCAGGAAAAGGATAAAGGCGGTTTGATAAACCACCATGGCGCTGAACCAATAAAATCCGGTCGCGATATCGGCCTGTACATAGAGAAAAAGGATGAACAGGAGTGTGCCGGCCGGGAGGATGCGAACGCTGGCGGTCACCAGATGTCCCTGACGCAGAAGCATATACACGGAAGAAAGCAGGTAACAGATCGCTCCCCAGGTGGCTGCAAAATAAAGCAGGGTAGGCAGCCAGGGACAACGTGCGGGAAGATCCAGCCGGATAAAACAGCCGAGTAAAAAGGTGCTGGTATACCTGCCGGCCCAATGGTCATACAGGTACCGCTGCGCTCCGAAAAAGCCGCTGGACCGGAATAGCTGATAATAGAAATAATCGTCCAGCGCCATGCTGTTCAAAAAAGACAAAATGACAAACGGCAGCATTCCGATGGTCACCAGGAGCCAGAATAAGCGCAGTCGGGCAGCGTTCATGGAGAAAAGTTAAGAATTGTTTAGAAAACCCGGCAACTGTGATTAATTTCACGGCGCAATTAAATCATTACCCATGATCTCGCCGGAGAAAAAGAAACTTGCAGGATGGGGCAATTACCCCGTAGCCGAATCCTTTACCGTGAGTCCCCGGGACGAAGGTGATGCGAAAGCGGATCTGGAAAAAGGTGCGATCATCGCCAGGGGGCTTGGCAGAAGTTATGGCGACCAGGCCGTTAACGAAGATAAGTATGTTGCCATCTGCACCCGGCTCAATCATTTTTTGCACTGGGACGAAAAAGAAGGCATCCTGGAATGTGAAGCAGGGGTCAGCCTCGAAGAGATCATCACCGTTTTCGGTCCCAAAGGTTGGCTGCCGATGATCTGTCCCGGCACCAAATTCGTGACCATCGGGGGGGCCATTGCTAATGATATCCATGGGAAGGCACATCATATCGACGGCTCTTTCGTCAACTGCGTGCTTTCTTTCTCCATATTGCTGGCCGACGGGCGGATCCTCGAGGCCTCCCGGACGGAGAATGCCGATCTTTTCTGGGCCAACTTTGGCGGACTGGGCTTGCTGGGTGTGATCCTCCGGGCCCGGTTAAAGCTGCGGAAGATCGAGACGACCTATTTCAAAATGAAGTCAATCGTAATCCGCAACCTGGACCATATGCTCGAAGCATTGGACCAGTATGACGCGGAATACAACTATTCCGTGGCCTGGATCGACGCCCTGGCCAAGGGCTCCAGGTTAGGCAGCGGAGTGCTTTCTCTGGGGAATGCGGCCGCCCTGCACGAGCTGCCGGAGAAGCTAAAGGCGCAACCGCTTAAACTGCATAAGACGGGGAAGCTGGCCGTTCCATTTTTTCTGCCCTCCTTTGCGTTGAACGGAATCTCGGTGAGGCTGCTCAATCGTGTCATCGCCTATGTACAAAATTCGCCCAAGGCGTTCGTACATTACGAGAAGTTCTTTTTCCCGCTGGATGCCATCGGTAACTGGAACAAGGGCTATGGCAAAAGAGGGTTTATTCAATACCAATTCGTGATCCCGGAAGATCAGGGCAAGAAAAACCTCACGGAGATCCTGCAGATGATCGCCGGCAGCGGGTGTACACCCTTTCTCAATGTCTTCAAACGGATGGGCGAAGGACAAGGCATCCTGTCATTCCCTTTCAAAGGATATACGCTGGCCATCGATTTCCCGGTGACCAAAGAGCTGCTCGAGTTCACGCCCAGGCTGGATGCAAAGGTGTTGTCGGCCGGTGGCCGGCTTTACCTGGGCAAAGACGCGTTGTTACAGGAAAGCACGTTCAAGGCCATGTACCCCCAACACGAGGAATGGATGGCCATCAAACGCAAATACGACCCCGACAACCGCTTCAGCTCGAATATCTCAAGACGGCTGGGATTGGACGTCTGATGCGTCTGATGCGCAGGATCAAGGTTTCGAAGAGAATTTTTTTCTTACCCGGCTCAGGGTCTCGAGGGTCATACCCAGATAAGAAGCTATGTACTTAAGGGGGATGCGGTTGGACAGGTGCTGATGGTGCAGGAGAAAATGGCGGTATTTGTTCTCGGCCTTTGTCAGCCGGGCGATAAAGGCGCGTTTTTCCGCGTCGGCATAATAGATCTCCAGTAATTTTCTCGCCAGGATATTGGATTCCGGAAATTGTTCATACAAGGTATGCAGGTCATCGAGGGTCATCGCGAGCAGCTCGCAATTCTCCAGGGCCTGGATGTTTTCGACGGCGGGGCTGCGCTGATGCAGACTGAAAATGGAAGAGACGAGCTGGTCTTCTACCGTGATCCAGGTGGTGATGTCCCGGTGCCCTTCCCGGACAAAGCCACGGACGGCTCCCCGGACAACAAAATAGATATGCTCACAAAAAGTCCCTTCTTTCAATAACATCTTTCGCTTTCGGACGGTAACGACGGTGATATGTTCCTTCAGATAGGTCTCAACGGCGGTGCTTGTCGGGTTGAGCGTTCGAAGTACGGCAAGCAGCGGTGTAATGTCAGGGGTGCGTGACTGCTCCCGACCCGGCCCGGGAGGTTCAGGCTGTTTCATGTTTTTGTGGGGTGTTTAGGGGTTTGGTGATTAGGTATAACAAATATAAACAAACCCCCAGGCATTATTGGGCTATTTTTGTGCTCTTTTAGGTTTCAGTACCACACGGGAATAATAGGCGCAGACCTTGTTCATCAGACACGCTTCACATTGCGGTTTGGGCAGACAGATCTCGCGACCCAGGAAAGACATAGCCATTCCGGCATCCCATTCATCCGTTGGAAGTATCTTCATCAGTTTTTCTTCAATTTTCTTTGGATCTTCTTCCTTTACGATGCCCAAGCGTGGAGCTACCCGCACGACGTGCAGGTCTACGATCACCCCTTCCGCCGGCTGGCCCATTTCCCGGAGGATCACATTGGCCGATTTCCGGCCGATCCCCGGCAGTTCGACTAGCTCCCCAAGAGTATGGGGAATACCCTTGTCGGTCTTTACCTTTTGCGCGATGTTCACCAGCCAGGTAGCCTTGTGCGCGAAATTGCGGACGCCGGAAAGATAGGGGAAGAGTTTTTCCGGGGTAGCGGCTGCCAACGCCGACATATCCGGCCATGCAGTGAAGAATCGGGGCGTGATCTGGTTGATCACGTCGTCCCTGCTTTGAGCGCTGAGCACTACACCAACCAGAAGTTGATAGACATTCCCATGATCCAGCGGGTGTCTTTTGTGTTTGTACTTTTCGATCAGGGGCAGCAGTGCCTTTGGCCAATCGATCCTGGTAGTAGCCATTGTCGAACCCGTTTTAGGCTATTAAGTTACAACGTTATGGTCACAAAGACGCGCCGGCGGCTATCCGTTGATCATCTTCGAGACCGATAAATACCTTTTGGAAGGGTAGTAGATAAAGAAGCAGGTGCCGTTCTTCAATACGGGAATGATCTGGGACGCCATGTCCTCCGGGACGGCCGGGCAGCCAAAGGTGGTCCCCAGGAGACCGTATTTGTGCAGCACGCGTTCGCTGACATAGTTGGCGCCGTGGATAACGATGGCCCTGGCGTTGGCCTTATCGTTGAATCCTTTTTCAACTCCGTCGATGCGTAGCGAAAGACCGTTGGAGCCGACATAAGTATCGCGGGTCACATAAAAGCCAAGGCTGCTTTTGTAGGAGTCGGGGACGTTGGAAAAAGAGTTCGCAAATTCCCGGCCGGAGCCCATGCCGTGGGCGACATAAGTTCGATAGACCACTCGTTTGTTTTGGAGGTCGAGGACATACATGCGTTTAGCGCTCGAGGGCTGACTGAAATCGCATACCGATAGGACATCGGTCTTATGGAGGGCGTGTCTTTTCAACAGACGGTGATAGCCCAGCAGGGCATATTCCAGCGCTTTTTCGTTAAGACCGGAATCCTTTAGCTGCATCTCGTAGTAGAGTTCGGCGGCTTCCAGCGAGATCAATTTCCTTTCGGCGAAATGAGCGGTAAAATGATGATGGCGATTTTTCTTTTTGGCCGCTGCCAGCATGGGCAGGAGAAGAACAAAGAGAGAAAAGAAAAACAGTTTACCAATGGAAACAGGTAGTGTTTTCATGAAGGGTCGTTTGCGGGTTACGGAATAGGAAGACTAACTTACCGGAATGTCATAGCCATTGGAAACAGACGGCCCTTACAGAGGATAGAAGAGATTGAAAATGGAGATAGGATTTAGCGAGATGGTATTTCGCGGAGATTGGGTACTGCAGGGCAAAAGTAATCTCCAATTTCGATAAATGCAAGCCCTGTAAAGGACAAAATGCCGTCCTGGCGCGGGTTTCGCGCTGGCAGGCGGGGGGATGACGGCCTAAAAGCCTGGTTTTGTGGATCCTGCTGGGCTCGAACCAGCGACCCGCTGATTATGAGTCAGCTGCTCTAACCGACTGAGCTAAGGATCCTGCCTGGGGCACCAACGTCGGCGCCTGGATTCCGGCGGGGCAAAAATAATGAAATTGCAGCATTTTCCTAATGATTGCTGTCAAATAGGGAAGTCAGTATTTTCGCTTAATATTGCTATCAGATCGGAGTTTTGCCTAGAGCGCCTCGTACCAAGACTTGCCAACATGATTACTGCCGAGCAAATTCAATATTTACAACAACGGATCGCTTGCCACGACGACCAGCAGGCCTATAAACTGTTGTACACGGCATTGTATCCCTACCTGTATCCCTTCGCCCGGGCGCTCGTGAAGGCCAAAGAACCTGCCGAAGAAGTCGTATCGGATGTTTTCATCAAGGTCTGGGAAAAAAGGCGGGAGCTGGAAAAGATCGAGAACCTCAAGCTCTATCTCTACGTGGCTACCCGGCATATCGCCCTCAACTACGTCGACAAAGAAAAACGCAAACCCACCAAACCGCTCGATTATTTTCAGCATTCGGAGTTCATCAGCGTCCACCTGGACCCGGAACAGCTATTGATCACGGCCGACATGATGGCCTTGCTCCGCAAGGCGATCGATCAGCTACCGCCCAAATGCAAGGTCATCTTCAAGCTTGTGAAAGAGGACGGGCTCAAATACAAAGAGGTGGCCGAGATCCTCGGCATATCGGTAAAGACCGTGGAAAACCAACTGGCCATCGCCCTGCACAAGCTGGGCAATGTGGTGGATTTCGATATCAAAAAGACCCTTCCTACGCCTGTCAAGTCCTATTAAAACGTTTTAGTGGGCTCTGATTAAAATTTTCTTAAAATTTTTTGGGGGTTTTTTCCTTGTTCGCCTGTCCGGTACAGATGTAATCATGGGACAAGAACAAAAGGAATACACCTGGCAATTAGTCGCCAAGATGCTGGCGGGCGAAGCTACCCGGCAGGAATTGGTGGAACTGGAGCTGTTGCTACGGGGCAACCCCGATCTGCATTATCCCTTGCAGATCATCACGGGGCTCTGGCGTCAAAGCGGTCCGGAAGAGCAAAAAAAGGCCGAGGAAGCCTTTTCCAAACATCTCGACCGGATGGCGGCGCTCCATATCGACTATGAAGACGGGGCAAACGGGAAGCGCGGCGAAGAAGGATATATAGCCGAACGGGACCAGGCAGGACATTCCAGAACCCGCAGACGCCGGCACCTGGTCGGGATTGGAGCGGGATGCGCCGCTGCCATAGCGCTGGTCGCCGGACTTTTTCTTTATCGACCGAGTCCTGGTCAACCGGTAAAGAGCAGCCCCGCGGTCGCTTCGCCGCTCAGCGAGGTCATCACGCATGAGGGGTCGCGGACCAATCTTTATCTCCCGGATGGAACACGGGTATGGCTCAACGCCGCCAGCCGGATCTCCTATGCCAAAGATTTCGGCGGAGGGGGCCGCCGGGAAGTAACGCTTTCCGGGGAGGGCTTTTTCGATGTCACCCATAATGCCGCAAAGCCTTTTGTGATCCATACGGCACGCGTGGACATCAAAGTGCTCGGTACCAGTTTCAATATTAAATCCTACCCCACGGAGAAAACCACCGAAGCCGTACTGGTGCACGGCAGCATCGAGGTGGACATTCATAACAATACGAATAAAAAGGTTATCCTCAAACCCAATGAAAAGCTGATCGTCGACAACGACGACAGCGGAAGCCTCCTTACACGGACGGTGCTCCACCGCGCCGGCAGCCTTGTGGGGCATTCGCCGGTGACGATCCTCAAGCCCAACTATGAACCTATCACCGGCGCGATGATCGAGACCTCCTGGATCGACAACAAGCTGATCTTCCAGGACGAGACCTTTGAAGACCTCGCGCGGCAGATGGAACGGTGGTATGGCGTTACGATCCGGTTTGCCCGGCCGGAGCTGGAGCAATTGCAGTTCACCGGAAGCTTTGAACAGGAGACGGTCAAACAGGCGCTGGATGCCTTGAAGCTGACGGCGGCCTTTAACTATAGTTTGTCTGGAAATCAGATTAGCATTTATTAAAAACAAAAAACATATGTAAAAATGGCTTAAAAAAACGGGAAATGTTGGCGCATTTCCCGCGAGGTTATCAGGAAACTAAGCGTCAGGTTTTGAGTCAGGCGCATGTTTCGGCTTATTAACAACCCACAATTCTAAAGTATGAAAAAAAATCTAACGATGGGGGGCGGGAGTCCTCATGCCGTAAAAAAAGTTCTTTTAATTATGAAGTTAACCTTTCTACTGGTATTTGTTGCGGCGCTACAGGTATCGGCCCATGTCAACGGACAGGGTAAGGTGTCACTCAAACTGAACGAGGTAGAAATATCAAAGGCGCTTAACTCGATCGAAAAACAGGGCACCTATCGCTTTCTCTACAACAGCCGGCTTGCTGCCATCAGCCGGAAGATCAGCATCGACGTCAGCGACTCCGAGATCAAAGCGGTCCTGGAGCAGCTGCTGGCGGGTACCGAACTAACCTACAAGATATTAGATAATAACCTTATTGTGGTGCTGGCCGCTGACCAGCCCCAGCAGGATATCAAGATCACCGGTAAGATCACGGGAGAGAATGGCGAAGCCCTGTCCGGCGTGTCGGTAATTGTAAAAGGATCGGATAGGGGAACGACCACGGATTTCTCCGGAAATTTTACCCTCCTGGCGCCGGACAACGCCACCCTGACCATATCTTATATTGGCTATACCGCCCAGGAAGTTGCCGTCAATGGCCAATCGGTCTTTAACATCAAAATGGTCACTTCGAACAAGGCGCTCGACCAGGTGGTCGTCGTGGGTTATGGCACCCAGCGGAAGATCGATGTCACCGGCTCGGTGGGCCAGGTCAAGGGCGATGAGATCGCCAAACAGGCTTCTCCCAACCCCATCAGCGGGCTGCAGGGTAAGGTCGCCGGTGTCCAGATCACGAACGTCGGTACCCCGGGTTCTTCCCCCGACATCAAGATCCGCGGTCTGGGGACCTATTCTTCCAACGCCAGTCCGCTTTATGTCGTCGATGGCGTCTGGGTTTCAGATGTCAGCTTCCTGAACCCCGCCGATATCGACAATGTCAGCATTCTCAAGGACGCTTCGAGCTCGGCTATATATGGTGTAAAAGGCGCCAATGGCGTCGTGCTGATCACCACGAAGAAGGGCAGGGGCAAGACCCTGGTCTCCTACAATGGTACCGTAGGCTGGCAGGTAGCCAACCATATTCCCAAGATGGCCGATGGGCATGAATATGCGATCATGTTCAACGAGCTGGGCAGGGCCACGGGTGGAACGAATTTCCTGGACTCTTCGCAGTTCGGTACGGGAACGAACTGGTTCAACCAGGAGCTGCGGAATGCGCTGATCACCAATCATTCGGTGAGCGTCAGCGGCGGTACCGAAAAATCTACCTATAATCTTTCGCTGGGTTACCTCGATCAGCAGGGCATCCTGAAGACCAATGACTACCAGCGTTATACCGCTACCTTTAGCAACGACGTACAGGTCTCCCGTTTCATAAAGGCGGGATATATCGTCATCGGGAAATATAGCAAATCGCACGATGCGCCGGGCGGTATCTGGCGTGATCTGTATACCGCGCCGCCGGTCATGCCGGTCAAATTCGCCAATGGCCGGTATGGTGATCCCGGCTATTACGGCCTGGGCCAGTCGGTGAGCAATCCGCAGGTGACCCTCGATTACAATAATGCCACGACGAAAGGTTACCATGTCAATGGCAATGCTTATATCGAGATCAAATTCCTCCAGCATTTTACTTTGCACAGTTCTGCAGGAGGCATCTATCAGCAGGATGAACAGCAGGGCTTCACACCGATCTACAATGCTACTTCCACCCAGAGCAGCACGCACACTACGTTGACGGAGGCCCAGCTCGAGACTCGTAATTGGATCATCGAAAATACCCTCACCTACGCCAATCAGTGGGGCGATCATAAAGTAACAGCCTTAGCCGGTCAGACCGCCTATCGCAATTACTATGACGAAACACATGCCACCGCGCAGGACGGCGCCATCACGTCCAACCCCAATACCTGGTACCTGGGGCTGGGCTCCGGCAACTCGGCCAGCAACCTCTATGATGTAACACCCAGCAGTCAACCGCCGCAGGCTTATCCGGTGCTCGAACGGGTGAGCTCGTATTTCGGCCGGGTTACGTACTCTTTTGCAGATCGCTATACGGTCACGGGAACGCTCCGCTCCGACGCCGACTCCAAATTCACGGGTGCTCACGGCCGTGCCCTTCTGCCCTCCGTAGGCGCCGCCTGGGTAGTCAGCAACGAAGATTTCATGAAGGGGCAGCATGTGTTCAACTACCTGAAGATAAAAGGCAGCTGGGGACGGGTAGGAAATAGCGGCGTTCCCACATATGTCGCCACGCAGACGACGACCACCGCCAATAGCATCATCTACAACAATACCGGCGTCATCAGCAGCAGCCAGGGCCTTGCCTCGCCTATTCCGCCGACCCTGAACTGGGAGAAGAGCGAAGGAACCGATGTTGGTTTCGAGGCGACGCTGATCAACAATCACCTCAACCTGGAAGCGGATTATTACAACCGGACCACGCTCAACTTTATTTTCCCTGTAATATTCGGTGGAACGCTGGGGTATACTTCTTCGGAGCTGGAACAAAACGTCGGTGATCTGCGCAACCGTGGGGTGGAGTTCTCCGCTACGTGGCGCCAGAACATCAACCAGGACTTCTCTTTTAGTATCGGCGGCAATGTGGCATATAACCAGAACAAATTTGTGAAGAATACAGCCGGTCCCCAGAAATTGTATGATGGCGGTACGGCATCCACCGGGGGGCAATTGGGGACCGTTACTACTGTTGGTCAGCCGCTGGGTCAATTCTATGGCTATAAGGTCATCGGTATCTTCCAGAGCGCGGCCGATGTAACGTCTTATGTCGATAAGAATGGTACCCAATATCAGTCGAGCGCGCAGCCCGGTGATTTCAAATACGCCAAGACGTCCAATGGCGGGATCGGCGCTATCAATGGGAACGACCGGGTCATACTCGGCAATCCGAATCCCAAGTATATCTATGGCATCAATACCAGCTGGAATTATAAAGCCTTCGACCTGGCGCTCGACTTCAACGGCGTAGCCGGTGTTCAGCTGTACAACGCCAATAAGGGTCTGCGGTATGGGAATGAGAACTGGACAGAGGATTTCTATAATAATCGCTGGCATGGGGCCGGAACATCGAATACCAACCCTTCCGTCAATATCGGCGGCAATCAGAATTATTATATCAACTCCTGGTATGTCGAAAGCGGCGCTTATTTCCGCATCCGGAATATCCAGCTTGGCTATTCCCTGCCGAATGTCTATACCTCCAAACTGGGCATCCAGAAGCTGAGGGTCTATGTCAACGCGCAGAACCCGGCGATCTTTACGAAATACAAGGGCTTTACGCCGGAAGTTGGCGGCAACCCGGGAAGTATCGGTATCGACAACAATGTGTATCCGATCTCCGCGATCTACAATTGCGGGGTGAACGTAACCTTTTAATCAATAAATTCTATTGCTATGTCACATCAATATAAAAAAAGCCCGCTAAGAAATCTGCGCGGCTTTACCCTATATCTGGCTTTGGGCAGCATGGTTTTCGGCGCCTGTTCCAAGCAATTTACCAGCACCAACGATACGCTGATCGGTCAACCGGCCGGTACGGCATTCTGGAAAACCGCCGATCAGGCCGCCAGCGCCGTGAACATCATTTACGGCAATCTCCGTACCTGGAACAACACGGCTTTTGCCGCCATTTGCGTCGAGAACATGGGCTCCGACGATGCTATCAAGGGCAGTGTCGCCAGCGATGCTACGTTTATCAACGAATACGACCAGTTCACCATCGATCCCTCGGAAGGTCAGCTGGATGGTTTCTGGGGTGGACAATATCAGAACATCAATTTCTGTAACCAGGTGCTGGATAATGTCGATACCATGTCGACCGTAGATCCTACTTTGAAGGCCCGGTACCTGGCCGAGGCGAAATTCCTCCGGGCCTACTCGTATTTCCGGTTGGAAAGGGCTTTTGGAAACATCCCCCTGCTCCTGCATGTTCCCTTGACCGCGGCCCAGCAGAATCCTGGTCAAAGTACGCCGGCCCAGGTCTGGGCGGCTATCGAACAGGACCTCACCGATGCCGCTTCCGTGCTGCCCGCTACGTATGGACCCTCCGATGTCGGTCGCGCCACCAAGGGCGCCGCGCTGGCCCTGCATGCCAAGGTGGCCATGTACCAGCAGAAATGGGCGGACGTGCTCAACTATACCAACCAGGTGATCTCTTCGGGCACCTATAGCCTGTTCCCGAATTATTACCAGCTATTCCGGTATGCCAACGAGAACAGTTCCGAATCCGTCTTCGAGATCCAGTGCGACTATGTACCGGGTAACGACGATCTCAATAGCAGCCAGTACTCGCAGGTGCAGGGCGATCGCGATGTCAGCCCTTCCGTGGGTTGGGGTTTCAACGTGCCCACGCAAAACCTGGTGAACGAATTCGAGAGCGGCGACCCGCGGCTTACCGGTACGATCATGATGCAGGGAACGACGACGCCCAGCGGGGATGTGGTTCCCATGGCTTCGGCCGGCGCGCCTACCATGTACAATATGAAATCGTATGTGCCTTTTGCGATCGCAGCGCTCAGCCCCAACCAGGGTTGTGGCCAGAACGTCCGGGTGATCCGTTATGCCGACGTGCTGCTGATGAATGCGGAAGCCAACAATGAGACCGGTAACAGCGCCGCGGCGCTGACCTCGCTGGAGATGGTGCGGGCCAGGGCAAGGAACAACAGCACGAACCCCGCGACGACCCTGCCTGCCGTGACCACCACCGATCAGGGTCAGTTAAGGACGGCCATCTATCATGAGCGGCGCGTCGAGCTGGCCATGGAGAATGACCGCTATTTCGACGTGATCCGTCAAGGCAGGGGTGCCACCGTTTTCGGTCCCCTGGGCTGGACAAGTAAAAACCAGTACTGGCCGATCCCGCAAAACGAGATCGACATCAGCGGCGGCAAGCTGGTTCAAAATCCCGGGTACTGATCTTCAAAAACGCGGTACATAGTATCATTTAAACCGATCAAACATGCACACCATAAAATTATCGATAAAGCCGGCCCTGGGTATCCTGGCCGCTCTTTCCCTGTTCGTCGTTTCCTGTCAGAAAAAATTCGACCCGAACAGCTATAAACCGGAAGAGACCTTTGGCGGTTTCGCTTCCTCCAGCCAGATCGAATCGAGCGCGCTGGTAGCACATTTTAGCTTCGAAAGCAGTCTTACGGACAGCGTCAGCAAGACAACGGCTTCCAACTACGGCACGACATTCGGCACCGGCATCAAGGGGCAGGCGCTGCAGATAGGCCTGAACAACTATGCGATCTTCGCGCCTACGTCGGGCATAACGGGCCTGCAGAGCATGACCGTCGCTTTCTGGATGAACACGGCGGAAAATACCACTGGCACACAGGAGCTCATCGACTTCGTCGACAGCAACCAGTTCTGGAGCAACCTGGATATGTTCCTGGACGGCCAGACGGCATCCGGTGCGGTATTCAAGATCCATTGCTTCGGCAGCGCCGGCACCAAGGAAGCGTGGCTCACCAGCTGGAGCCTCACCAATCCCTGGAGCGTTTGGACGCATATCGCGTTGACCTACGACGCCGGCACCAATAACTTTACCTTCTATGTCAATGGCAATGAGATAGGCAGCTCGACGATGGCCAATTTCGGAAACCTGAATTTTGCTAATTTTCCCGCCATCGTTTTTGGCACCACTCAGTTCGAAACGACACCCAGCCTGACGAGCGGGGCTACTTCGCAACCCTGGGCCAGCTATGTACTGGGGTTGATGGACGAGCTCCGCATCTATAACAAGGCCCTTACCGGCACCGAGGTGAAGGCATTGTACCAGCTGGAGAACATTGGTAACTAATATTCCTATGGAGAGGCGGGACCTGCCGCCTCTCTTTTTTTTATGAAAATGCGTTTTTTCCCTCTGTTAGTCCTTATTGCTGCCTGCTCAAAAAGCCACAGCCCCGCGCCGGTGACGCCTACTCCGCCGGCTTCTTTTAGTTTCAACAGTCTCAAGGTAAATGGAGCCTATAGTGGAGTGACGTATTACAATGTCGATCCGACACCCGTAATCCAGCTTTCCTTCAGCGCACCGCTGGATCAAAGCTCGGTTGCCGGAGCCATCTCGTTTAAAAGCGCCACCGGTGGCGCCGTCGCTTACAATGTCTCGTATCTGAACAGCGACAGCACCGTGGTCGTGCAGCCTACAGCGAACTTACAACCCATCACACAATATACCCTTCAAGTCTCGACCGATCTGTTGTCACAAGCCAAGGGCAATCTGCAATCGGTGATCAATGTAAATCTGACCACGGCCATCGACTCGACGGATAAATTTCCGCAGATCACCGACAGCGCCTTGTTAGACCTCGTGGAGTCCCAGACGTTTCAGTATTTCTGGGGGTTCGGTCATCCCGTATGCGGCATGGCGCGGGAGCGTAACACTTCCGGGGATGTGGTCACCACCGGCGGCACCGGCTTTGGCATCCTATCGATGCTGGCGGCCATCCAGCGGGGATTTATCACCCGCACACAGGGGTTGGGCCGGATTTCCACCATCGTGAATTTTCTTACGGGCCAGACCACGCGTTATCATGGCGCCTTTTCGCATTGGATCAACGGTTCTTCGGGCGCCACCGTACCCTTTAGCACCCAGGATGACGGCGGCGATATCGTAGAGACCTCGTACCTCATGCAAGGACTGCTCTGCGCCCGCCAGTATTTCAACAATACCACCGATCCGGCGGAGACGGCGCTCCGGACGGCGATCAATCAGCTCTATGCGGGAGTCGATTGGGGCTGGTACCGCAAAAACGGGCTCAATGTACTTTACTGGAACTGGAGCCCCGACTACAACTGGGCGATCAATGTCCCCGTGCAGGGTTGGAATGAAGCCCTGATCACCTATGTGCTGGCCGCTTCGGCGCCCACGGACCCCATACCTAAATCGACCTATGACAGCGGCTGGGCAGGCAATGGATCGATGCGCAACGGCAATACGTATTATAATACTGTCCTTCCGCTGGGTCCTTCCTACGGCGGCCCGCTGTTCTTTGCCCATTATTCCTTTTTGGGGATCGACCCCGACGGGCTTACGGACGCCTATGCGAATTACTGGACGCAGAATACGGCGCATACGATGATCAACTACTCCTTTTGCGTCACCGATCCCAATAACTACAACGGCTATAGCTCGCAATGCTGGGGACTCACGGCCAGCGACGACAATGTCAGCGGGTACGCCGCGCATTCACCGACCAATGACCTCGGTATCATTTCGCCCACGGCCGCGATCTCGTCCCTGCCGTATGCGCCGACACAGGCGATGAACGCCCTTCGCTTTTTTTATTATAAATTAGGAGACAAAATCTGGGGTCAGTATGGATTCACCGATGCCTTTAACCTGACCAAGATCTGGTTTGCTACCTCTTACCTGGCCATCGATCAGGGGCCGGAGATCGTCATGATCGAAAATTACCGTAGCGGGCTGCTCTGGGATCTTTTTATGAGCTGTCCCGAAGTACAAAGCGGTATGAAAACACTGGGATTCTCAAGCCCGCATTTTTAAGATCAACGATTATGAAAAAACTATTTCTATTCACAGTAAGCGTTTCCGCGTTCATGTGGATGCACGCTCAAAGCCTTAGCGATTCGGCCTTACTCGATCTCGTCGAAAAACAAACCTTCGAATATTTCTGGAAAGGCGCCGAACCCAATAGCGGGATGGCCGCCGAACGCGTCCACACTGACAACATCTATCCCGAGCATGATCAAAGCACCATCGCCACCGGCGGCAGCGGCTTTGGCCTCATGGCGATACTCGCCGGCATTCATCGCGGGTACATCACCCGCACACAGGGGCTCGCGCGCTTTAACAAGATCGTGAGCTTCCTGGAAAAAGCGGATCGTTTTCACGGCGCCTGGCCTCACTGGCTGAACGATAGCACAGGCCATGTCAAACCCTTTGGCCGCGATGACGACGGGGGTGACCTGGTGGAAACCTGTTATCTCCTGCAAGGTCTCCTGTGCGTGCGGCAATATTTTCAAAATGGTAACCCCGAAGAAAGACAACTGGCGGCCCGCATCGACACCCTCTGGCGCGGCGTGGAGTTCGACTGGTACCGTAAGGACGGCCAAAATGTGCTCTTCTGGCACTGGAGCCCTTCGCATGGCTGGAAGATGAACTTTCCCGTTCATGGTTACAATGAATGCCTGATCCTTTATGTCATGGCCGCCAGCTCGCCCACGCACCCGGTTCCCGCGGCGGTGTATCATGAAGGATGGGCGCAAAATGGCTGGATCGACTCTATTACCTTTTATAAAAACGACACGCTCCATCTCCACATGCAGGGCAATCCGCCGCATGGCGGCCCCCTCTTTTGGTCCCAATATTCCTATCTCGGTCTCGACCCGCGCGGACTCAAAGACCAGTATGCCGATTACTGGCGGGAGAACCGTACTCAATCGCTGATCAATTATCAATGGTGTGTCGACAATCCCAAAAATTTCAAGGGCTATGGCAAGGACAATTGGGGTCTTACCGCCAGCTATTCGGTAAAAGGCTATGCCGCCCATGCCCCGGACGAGAAAAACGACCTGGGAGTGCTATCTCCGACCGCTGCTATCTCCGCCATGCCCTATACCCCCCGACAATCCATGGCCGCGATCCGTCACTGGTATGATCATCTTCACGGGAAGATCTGGGGCAAATATGGTTTTTATGATGCCTTTAGCGAACAGGCTGGCTGGTACCCGCCGCGCTATCTGGCCATCGACCAGGGACCCGAAGTGGCCATGATCGAAAATTATCGCAGTGGGCTTTTGTGGCGGCTTTTCATGAACTGTCCCGAGGTGCAGGGCGGATTGAACACGCTGGGTTTTGAAAGTCCATGGATCGGGTCGGCCGCGTCGCCCCGGCGGGATCATGGCGCGGGGCCGGTGACGATACCCGCCGTAGGCATCATCCGGGGACTCACCGATTCCGCCTTACTCGATGTCGTACAGCGGCAGACCTTTCGCTATTTCTGGAACTTCGCCCATTCCGTAAGCGGTCTCGCCAGGGAAAGGGACAACACCGTACAGGCGGAATACTATTGGGATTATATCAACGAAGCGGATGGCCAACCCAACTTCAGCAAGGATACCTTTGGGCCGGAGGCCTGCGCCATCGGCGGCACGGGCTTCGGCATCCTGAGTACCATCGTCGCCGTAAACCGGCAATGGATCGGCCGCGATACCGCGTTGCGGCGACTGATCAAGATCGTCGATTTCCTCACCCGCGCCGACTGTTACCATGGCATCTATCCGCATTTCATCAATGGCGCTACGGGCAAGACCATCCCCTTTGGCCGGCTGGATGACGGCGCCGATATCGTGGAGACTTCCTATCTGCTGATGGGGCTGCTCTGCGCCCGGGAATTCTTCAACGACAATACCCCGCTGGCCATCTATTTCCGCAACCGGGTCACGGCCATGTGGAGTGATGCAGACTGGAACTGGCATAGCCATGGAGGCGATAAACGCCTCTACTGGCACTGGAGCCCTACCAATGATTTCGATATGAATTTTCCGGTGTATGGCTGGAACGAGGCGCTGATCACCTATGTGCTGTCGGCGGCTTCACCCACACATCCCATCTCCAAAGCGCTCTACGAATCCTGCTGGGTGAACAGCACTTCCTGGCGGAACGGGAAAACGTATTACGGGATCAGGCTACCCCTGGGGAATTTCGATTACGGCGGACCATTATTTTTCGAGCAATATACGTTTATGGGGATCGACCCCCGGGGACTCAAAGACGATCAGGGGATCGATTATGCCGAGCAGACCTTGAACCATACGCTGATCAACAGGGCGTACTGTATCGACAACCCAAAAAAATTCAAGGGTTATGGTTCTGATTGTTGGGGACTAACGGCCGGGGACAGCTACAAAGGGTATGTCGCTCACTGCCCACAGGACGATCGGGGCGTGATCCAACCTACGGCTGCCCTGGCCTCGTTCCCGTATACGCCGGAATACAGCATGCAGGCGCTCAGACATTTTTACTATGATCTCGGAGACAAGATCTGGGGACCGTATGGTTTTGCCGACGGGTTCAGCGAATCGAAGAACTGGTATGCCGAAACCCATTTGGCGATCGACGAGGGGCCGATCGTCGTGATGATCGAGAATTACCGCAGCGGACTTATCTGGAAGCTGTTCATGCAGATCCCCGATGTGCGTTCCGGTCTGGAGAAATTAGGGTTTACTCTCCCAGCACAAAAAAACTAAACGATATGAATGACTTTCAACTGACGCCGCAACAGGTATCTGCCTATGACAGGGACGGATATGTTTTTGTACGCAATTTCCTGAGCCGTCCCGAAGTCGATAAACTATACGGGATCGCTACCGGCGATGCGATCCTGCGCAAACATGCCTTCGATCTCAATGACCAGACCGGTAAAAAAACGAAGCTGACCCTGTGGTATAACCCAGGCGACGATGCTTATGGGTTGTTGACACGCAGCAAGCGGATCGTCGAGGCTGCGAACCGGTTGCTGGACGGGGATTCGCCGGTGTGTCATTTCCATAGCAAGCTCATGCAGAAAGAGCCGCGTGTCGGCGGCGCGTGGGAATGGCACCAGGACTATGGCTATTGGTACAAGAATGAATTTTTGCTCCCCGATCAGATGCTATCGGTTATGGTAGCGATCACCAGGGCGACAAAAGAAAATGGATGTCTACAGGTCATCGGCGGGTCACATAAGATGGGCCGGATCGAACATGGGTTTGCCGGCGAGCAGGTCGGCGCGTCACAGCATTATGTCGATCTGGCGTTAAAGACGATGCCACTGGTGTATGTGGAGCTTGAGCCGGGGGATGCGTTGTTCTTCCACAGCAACCTGTTGCACCGGTCTGCCGCGAATCTGAGCGACGCCGCGCGATGGTCGCTGATCTCCTGCTACAACCGGCAGGCCAATACCGGGTACAATGAGCCCAATGGCTCGCATACCGTTCCCGTGCGCATGGTGCCGGATGAAGCCCTGCTGGAGTGGGTGACGAGTGGCGTGGAGGAAAGCTCGGGTTTTTTGGAAAAAGACAAAGACGAGGCGTTAAAATAAACATATGAAGAAATTTCTCCGGTTGATCCCGGTGATCTTGATTTGGTGCCAGGCGACGACCCGACAGGCGACGGCGCAGCAAAAGACCTATTGCAACCCTATGGATCTGGATTATGGCTATACGCCGATCCCCGATTTTTCCCAGTGGGGGCGGCATCGCGCCACGGCCGACCCGGTGATCGTCAACTACAAGGGCGACTATTATCTGTTCAGCACCAATCAGTGGGGGTATTGGTGGAGTTCCGATCTCTTCCATTGGAAATTCCTGTCGCGGAAATTCCTGCGTCCCTGGAATAAAGGCTATGACGAGCTCTGTGCTCCCGCCGTGGGGATACTGGGCGACACGATGATCGTTTTCGGCTCGACCTATACCCGCAATTTCACCATCTGGATGAGCACGGACCCTAAGGGCAATCAGTGGAAGCCGCTGGTCGACTCGTTCGATATCGGCGGATGGGACCCTGCTTTTTTCACCGATGACGACGGCAGACTGTATATGTATAGCGGCAGCAGCAATGCCTATCCTCTCTATGGCATCGAGCTCGACCGGAAGACCCTGCAACCTATGGGCACACGAACGGAATTGGCCCTCCTGCACCCCTGGCGGTTTGGCTGGCAGCGTTTTGGCGAGTACTACGACAACACCTTCCTCGACCCCTTTATAGAGGGGTCCTGGATGACTAAACACGACGGGAAATATTATCTGCAATATGGAGCGCCGGGCACGGAGTTCAGCGGCTATGCGGATGGCGTCGTGGTAGGAGACGGCCCGCTGGGACCTTTTGACAAACCGCAATCGGACCCGCTGTCTTTTCATCCCGGAGGATTTGCCCGCGGCGCGGGTCATGGCAGTACGTTCGCCGACAATGTGGGACACTACTGGCATATCTCGACGATCGCCATTGGAGTAAAAAACAGCTTTGAACGGCGATTGGGATTATGGCCGGCGGGTTTCGACAAGGACGGGGTGATGTATATGGACGCGGCCTATGGC
>Ga0206897_1090_pt1 | contig 20114 bp, 18 predicted proteins | sample Alteio_BWOrgHeat_49_FD_152972 | JGI IMG/M metagenome (GOLD analysis project Ga0206897, IMG submission 152972) | Enriched cells from forest soil in Barre Woods Harvard Forest LTER site, Petersham, Massachusetts, United States -... | ecosystem: Environmental > Terrestrial > Soil > Temperate forest >... | reverse complement strand
ACTGCAGGTGTTACACCAGTAGATATCATAAAAAAATCTGTCTTCAAAACTAATAGAGGTGGAATTGTGGTAGATGAGTTTCTTCAAGCAGTTGATTTTCCTGAAGTTTTTGCAGTAGGAGATTGTTGTTATCTCATTGATCCCAAGACAAACAGGTCTCTTCCACCAACAGCACAGAATGCAGAGTCAGAAGCAAAAATTGTTGCAAAAAATATTCAGGCTCTAATCAAAAATAAAGAGAAGGAAAAATTTGCATATACACCCAAGGGTCAGATGGCAGTAATAGGAAAACGAAGTGCAATTGCAAGCATATTTGGTATTCATTTACATGGACTTTTTGCCTGGTTACTCTGGAGAATAATTTATCTCTCAAAGATACCACGTTTGGATAAAAAAGTAAGAATCTTTCTTGATTGGACAATAGACATGTTCTTTGATAGAGATATTGCCAGATTGAAGGTGATGCGTGAAAAGCCCGTTGAGGAATTCAAGGAACTTGATGAAGTTGACGATGTATGGTAAAAATAGTAAACTAGTTTTACATTTTCATATTTTTAAATTGAATCAAAACTATGATTCAAACTCTTGTGTTGCCCATATAGTTTCTAAAGTAAACAGAAATACAATGACTTAATACGACACTGACTTGCTAGTTGCGATGAACAATACCGAACTAATTGTTGCAGGAATAATTGCAGCTGCAATTGGTGCCATCGTATTTTATATGAAAAGTAAGAAAAAAATACCTTCACAAAAAATACAACCACAAACAAGTACAACAAAACCAGATACAACTAAAGAATAACTGTATCTTGCATTTTTTATTTCAAAGGTATTTTCTTGCAAATCAAGTACAACATTAGTGAAATATATTGAACATTACAAAACGGCATTTATGGGAAAGGTCTTTGCCGTAGGTGTTGGACCAGGATCACCAAAGTATGTAACTGAAATAGTAAAGGAAGTAGTACTAAATTCAGATATTGTGATTGGTTACAAATACACGCTCAAAACGATAGAGGCGCTGTTGAAAAATAAAGAGATACATGAAATCACCATGAAAGACCAGGAAGACGCATACCAAAAGGTCTCAAAAACCCTAGGAGACAAAACATGTGTTGTTCCATTCACAGGAGATGTGAATTTCTCAGAATCAGAAGTTGTAGACAGATTAATTGAGATATTTGGAGATGTACAAATTATTCCTGGAATTAGTTCCACACAGGTAGCCGCGTCAAAGGCAAGAGTGCCGACAGATAAAAGCAAGGTCATCACCATGCATATTTCTACAAGCATAGAGGAGAAGAAACTTGAGCTTCAAAAGGCGCTCATTGACGGATTTAGTGTCATACTTGTGCCAAGACCTTGGCCAAAAGAACCTTCCAAGCATTTTATGCAATCTGAAATAGCAATATACTTGAGAGAGCATGGTTTTGATACTTCAAAAATAAAAGTGCATGTCTTTGAGTTTTTGACTACCGAGAAGGAGACACATTTTATTGGTAAGGTAAAAGATTTGGAAGGAAAACAATTCTCTGATCTTTCCGTAATGGTCTTTGATCAGACAAAGCTAGAGTCCTACATTAATTTCAAATAATTTAGTGAAGAGCCGAATTATGTGATGATGCACCAATTGTATATGATTGGGTGGGGGGCATTGAAATTATCAAACCATTCATCCAAGTGTACTGTGGATCATAAAATCTGACAATTCCAGTATCGTTTACAATAACTGTGAATGTCTGACCTGGTGCAATTTTGCCACTCGCTATTTTTCCATCAGGCTTAAACGGATTTGTTGCATATTGCTGAGTGCTTGTTCCACTAAGAATGGTGTGTTCTATAGAATCATTGTTTACCCAAATGATTGGAGTACCTGGAACTATCTGTATAGTCTCTGGTGTATAGTACGTATTGTATTGATTATACGTTTGTTGAGTTGCGCTTCCCTTTTGTAACGATGATCCTGGGTTTATACTAATTGTAATTGGAGCAATTTGTCCTTTGGTTGCAGTAGATGAAATGATAATTCCATTTATCCATGTATATGTTGGATCAAAGATTTGTGTAGTACCAGTGTTGGTAAATGTGATTTGATAATGTTGTCCTGGAGCTATATCACCACTATCAATATTATTATCTGACACAAAGTGGGGGCTGACTGGTTTTCCAGTAGAACCTTTTCCACCAGTACTGTCTGTGGTGGATAACAGTTGACCACTCATTATTCTGTGTGGAACAGAGTCGTTGTTAGTCCAAACTATGGTTGTACCAGGAGTAATTTGAAGCGATGATGGTGTAAGGAACTGTCCACTATTGGGATTAGATGCGCCTGATAAGATATTCATCTGAACTGTTTTTGCTTGAGTAGGTTGCGATTGTGGTGCAATAATTCCTATCATGAATTGGTATGTAGGATCAAAGAAGGTGATATCACCTGCTGTTTGATCTGGTGGAATGTTATAACGTGCTGCAATTTTTGGATCCAAGGATTGTGTAGTATCAAAACTAGTTATTGTATATTGGAATGATTGACCTGGTGCAATAGTACCGCTGTCAATTTTGCCATCGGAGGTAAAGACTGCAGTTGATTGATCAGTGACAAGTGCTTTTGCAACACCACTCATTATTCTGTGTGGAACAGAGTCGTTGTTAGTCCAAACTATGGTTGTACCAGGAGTTACCTGTATGTTTGACGGAGAGTAATGCACTTGATTATTAACACTCGATGCACCAGATACGATGCTTATACTCACTTTGGTTGAAGATGATGGTTGCTGAGTTGATGTAGTGTTTGTAGTTGGAATTGTGGTTACAGTATTGGCAGATATTATTTTAGAGCTATAACTTACTTTCAGAGTTTCAGAGCTAGTTATCTTTCCTGATATGCTAAAGACAGAACCGTCTTGGTTGCTATTGATAATTCTACCAAACAAATTGAGATGGATTATGTTTCCATTTTCATCCTGTGCATCACCTTGGATGACAAAATATTTGCCGTCTCGTAAGATTGAGATTTGCCATAGCCCAGAATTAAGATAATGTGCACCTGATATGGTGACAAGTCCATTATCAATTGTGGCTTGCATGTTGCTTCCACTCTTAGCTCCTGCTGTAATCTGTAAAGCAATATTTGAATCAAAGATGGTTTTATTTCCTGAAAGATATCCCGAGGCATCAATCAAGTATTTTCCGTTAGTTGAAAAATCAGAATAGGCATTAGGCAAATACAATGCAGTAGCAGTAAATCCTGCAATTACCATTAGAAACAGGAATACGTATTTCACTAGATTACACATCCCCTTATTGCATATTTAATACTAGGTATAATTTATCACACAATTTAGCAATTCCCGGTTAATTTTCTTTACAAACTAGATTTTGGATTAACTACATTTGATCCAAAATGTTGAATCATGAAATATTCAATGAATCCTCCTGCAAGAAGGAGAGCCAAAACTATCCCTATCTCTATAACAGTCTGACGGAGCTCAGCTTTTAGAGATTTTTTTCTTATTATTACAAGTATTAACAAAAGACTTCTTGACATTCCAATCGAATAGGCTACAAGCTCCATCACACCAAAAGGAGACAAGTAAAGCAGTGCAAGTGGAGGAACCTTTGCAAGTGCAGGAGTTGTTGATACTAATGCAGCAAATGCAACCCCTGTTGACCAGGCTGCAAATGTACCCCAGGCCAACCCAAAACCCGGAATAAACATGGGCAGTGCAACTGACGCATTATGTTCAAAAATTCCTATAGCATTAATTCCTTCAACTACTTTCTGAAATTCTTTGAGAAATGTTTGTGATTCATCATCAGATAATTTACTTTGAGTTCCAATTAAATAAGATAAAGAGAAAATTCCAATGAAAACAACAAATACTAGAACTCTTGGTTTCCTAAACAATAATCCATTTTTAGGTGAACTATATTTGAGGTTGACGATTGGATCAGATTTAATTAAAAGTCGCATTATGAGACCTTGTTGAAAGAAGAGGTTTCCTCGGCCATAACTTATGCATTAAGCAAAGGATTTCAGATTCATCCTGATGCGTTTAAAATATTAGAAAAAATTGATGTAAAAGAACTTCAGAGTATAATAAAACAAGTAGTTCGAGAAAAAGCTAAACAAAATATGTTTTTAATTAATCAAAGTGACCTCAAAATGTTTGTAGAATCTGAAATAGACGACAGCATTGAAAATAACCATGTAATCATATCTGATCCTACAAAAAAGGTCACATCTGCAGAAGGAATAGAGGGTTTTCACGCATTATTTCGAGATAGATATTCAAAACTACTCAAAATCATGATGCAACGTTCACAGTCAAAGAAACTAACTCCTATTTCGAACGTGACAAATGGCAAGTTAGATGAAGGAACCTACATTGCAGGCCTGTTGATGGACAGAAGAATAGACAGAGATGTCACAAAGCTTGTCATAGATGACCCTACCGGCTCAATAGAACTATTAATTTTCAATAAAGAGATACAGGACACTGCAAATTCCCTGCAGATTGATCAGTTTGTCATGGTATCAATTGCAAGTGGAAAGAATGGAGGATTTTTTGTCAAAGAAATCCTCGTTCCAGACATACCTGATCACATAGCAAATCGTTCAAAGACTGAGACCTATGCTGTCTTCATTTCGGATTTGCACGTGGGAAGCAAGTTCTTTATGGAAAAAGAGTTTGCAGAGTTTGTTTCATGGCTTTCAAGCCCTGACCCTATAGCAAGAAAGGTCAGGTTTGTACTAGTGGGAGGAGACATTATTGACGGAATAGGCATCTTCCCAAACCAAGACAAGGAATTATTGCTGCTAGATGTGGACCAGCAGATGGCAAAGGCTACTGAACTTTTAGATAAAATTCCAAAACACATCAAGGTCTTCATCATTCCTGGAAATCACGACCCGGGAAGAAGAGCACTTCCTCAGCCAGCAATTCCAGAAAAGCATAACATGCATCTCTGGAACAGGGAGAATTTTTTCATGTTGGGCAATCCCTCAATGGTTGAGCTAAACGGTGTAAAGATACTGATGTTCCATGGCCAAAGTCTTGATGATGTTGTTGGCAGCACTCCAGGACTGAGTTATGCACAACCTGCAAAAGCCATGCGGGTTTTGCTAAAAACCAGGCACCTCAGTCCAATATATGGTAAAAGGACGCCGATTGCACCCGAGTTGGAGGACATGATGGTAATATCTGAAGTTCCTGACATTTTTCATTCTGGCCACATACACGTTGTTGAGCTTGACATGTACAAAGGGACATTGATTGTAAACTCTGGTGCATGGCAAAGCCAGACCCCATTCCAGGCAAGTGTTGGAATCAGTCCTACTCCCGGAATTGCTATTATTGTAAACCTTGCCACAATGAAGGTTTTTACAAAAGACTTTACAGAAAATTCCAGCTAAGATTACACAAGATCTTCCAAAGTTAGATCTTCTTTGAATGCTTTTTTCACAGTATCAGCATTTAGTGTTAGATTGAATTTTTTAGTTCTACCATGCATTCCTTGATGAATAATTTTTCCTGTAATCAGTCCAGTCATTTCTATCTCGCTTAACATTTGTGTAATTCTGCGCTGTGTGAGTTCTTTTTGTCTTGTAATTTTACAGAGGTTTTTGTATGATTGGTATATTTCGCCGGTGGTATTTCCACCTGCCTTCATTACTGCAAGTATTAGCAGTTTTTCATGTAATGGGTATGAGTTTAATGCCGTAGTTTCCTTATCTTCTTCCATCTTAAGGGAGGCTCTTCGTATGTGATCTTCTTTTACAGTATCAGATTGTTCACGCTCGGCCATCTCACCTGCTACTCTTAACAGGTCTATGGCCCTCCTTGCATCGCCATGTTCCTGACCTGACATGGCAGAACAGAGGTTTAGGGCTGCTGCTTCTACGGAATTAGGTATGAAGGCTACCTTGATACGTTCTTCAAGGATCTCCTTAATTTGCTCAACTGTATAATTTGTAAAGACAATCTCTTCCTCACTCATACTGCTTAAAACTCTGGGATCTAGTCTTTCTTTGAATGTAAGATCATTAGAAATTCCTATCAAGGTCAATGTGCCCTTTTTTAGTCTCTCATTGGCCCTTGTTAGAGAATATAGTATATCCTTGCCTGATTTTGAAATAAGTTCTGCAAGAAAGTCGATTTCATCCACTACAAATACTGTATTTAGTTCATCTTCCTCAATTTTGGCAATAATTCGATTGAATACTTCACTAATAGAAAGGCCAGTAGATGGTAATTGTTTCCCTTTCAGACCTAACTGTCCACCCAATTTTACTAGTAACCCATAGAGTGTAGTCTCTTCTTTTGAGTTTGCATAAAGTAAGTGAATAGGAAAGGAGTTGTCCTTTACTCGTTCTTGTATTTTATCTAGAACTTTTTTTACTACAAGAGTTTTACCGACTCCAGGTTTTCCATAAACTAACAGGTTGGAAGGACGAGATTTTTTTAATAATGGTAATAATGATTGGGTGACTTTTTTTTGTTCATCTTCTCTATGTAAAATTATGTTAGGAATAAATGAATAATGTAGGACCTCACGATTTTGGAATAATGATTTACCACTCTGTGCATCATCAAGTAATTTATCAATCGGATCCTTTGTCATAGACCCACACACCATTGTTTCGTCTCTATCCACATATGGACTCTACCATACTAATTAGATTAGAATAGAATAACTAAACCAAATTTAGTATATCATTAATTATTTTTATTTTATTTTTCATTAAAAATATTTTTAATAAAGCTAGAGTGGAAGTATAGGTGTGTGGGTCTTCCTAGGATGATCTTAACAATTAGTGAACTTTTTGTTAACTTTTGGTCCCGAAGAGCCCAAAATGACCCCTTTGTTTCCAGTCTAGGCGTGAAGATGGGTCTTAACATTGTTAATATCCTGAAGAATACCCCTTTATTTCCACTCCAGGCATGAATTTTAGGGATATTTGGATATAAAACCTAGAGGGGTTGTTAATATGCTAAAAACACCCCTTCGTGGGCTAGGCAGTGAATGTTAACAAACCTAGGTGTTAACAATTCTTCTATGATCTATTCAAGTGTTAACGGGTTACCAGATCGATCTCAATGGCCCGAAAAAGAATCAGAATAGACTTGGAAGACTCGGATGGAGCCAAGTACAACTTTAGTCTAGAGGGTAATGTTACCCGTGAAAAGATGCTAAAGATATTCGAATTGATGAACCTAATGAATATAGAAGAGCCAGAGGCTGCAACCCAATTGGATTCTATCGGCGCCAAGATATGGAATGTTATAGACAAGAACTTTCCAATTGGCAAGTTTACCTCCTCAATGATATTGGAAAAGTATGAGGATGAGTATGAAGAACCAATTAAACTAAGCGTGATTTCGACATATCTCTCCAGATTTGCCGTAAAGGGAAGAGTGGCTAGGGAAAAACAAGGGAAAGAGTGGGCCTACCAGATACTAAAGATAGCCCAGAGAGAAAAGAACGCGACTTAGGAGATTACTACCTTTTTGACTACTAGGTGGTCACCATCTATTGTGATCTTGACATAATCCCCTTTCTGCAGCTCTAGGAATTTTCTAAAGTCTTTGGGAATTGAGATTGTTCCTGCAGTGGTAATTTTGATTAATTGCTCGTTAGGCATGTTATAATATTATAAGAACAATAATTTAAGAATTTAGTATTAACTAGGATTATTAATTTATAATGATTTTGGATGACTTTGACATAAAATATAGGGCTAAAGATCTGATCAACTGAAAAATCATTTAGAAGGATATCCTAATTTCTTGATTTGAAAACTATTGATGCTCTAAAAATTACTGGGCTGGAGCCATCTTGATGACCCCTATCCTTGTAAGGCCTTTATCGGTTATTTTGTAGGAAAATGGCTTTGTTGACATATCTCTCTCGACCACACCATCCTCAAACAGCTTCTTTAACATGCGTGATGTATGTTCCCGAGTCCTTCCTATTGTGACCTGGATGTCACGTGATGTCATGGGTTTCTCTGTGATTAATCGCAGAACATGATCAGTAGCACTGGCAAATTGCATATTCTGGATTCTTTCCTTTGGCTTCTCTTCTTTGACCATTACCTGCGGCTCCTGCTGTATTTTTTGCTCCTTTGGCTTTGGAATTTGTGCCTGAGGAATTTGCTCTGTTTCCTGTGTCATTTCTAATGAATCTAAACGAATTTTCATATCAATAAGCAAGTTTTCGTAATATTGTAAGCGCTCTGTTAGAATTTTTGCATTTTCAGACTCTGATACTAGCCGTGGCTTTACCTTATTGTAGACTGTAATAGCTACAAGCCCACCAATAAATGAAGCAAAGACGCCTAGAATGACACCTACATCTGGAATGTCTACTAACATCACGGTGTTACATTAGATGATGTGATTTATCATATTTGAGTAAAATTATTTCACACCTTACACATCAATATCAAACGTATTGTATCACAACTCATCACAACACCTACATGAAATCATGCCTATTTTGAAGCCAAATCATAGTTTACAAGTTCGTTTTAGTAACTCTCGTATCACAGACATGATTTCTTCCTCACGTTCAGGAAAAACATCACTACTTTTAATCACAGAAACTTGCTCAGAGAGGCGATTTATCACATCCATATCATCATCACTAAGCACGCCTAGGCCTCTAAGCAGGATCCACGAATAGCATAGTGCTGTCAACTTGTCTTTACACTGAGTTACTTGTCGATAAAATGCCCCTTTACTGATAGTAAACTGGGAGTCCGCAAGGTTCCTACGTTTTAAAATAATTTCAATTTGTCTTTCAGTAAATAATGATTTTTCTATTATTTGCCTTGTAATATTATTAAAATTATCATCTGAAGGATTGCTCATAGCTATACAAATCTGTATAACTATATTCAATTAAACTTTTAATCAATAGGTATTCAACCACTCCGTATGCAAAAGACAGAAAATTATCTTCATGCGACCAGGAAGAAAAAAGGCACACTTCTCCTCGTATTAATCGACTCTGAAAATTCTGCAGGTCATTCTGCTTCAACTTTAGCAAAAGAAGCAGAAAAGAGTGGAGCATCTGCAATTTTGGTTGGTGGTTCATCAGCCACAGATCAGCTCACCATGACTGAGACCGTATCTAGCATAAAAAAAGCAGTCAAGATACCTGTAATCCTCTTTCCTGGCAACGTTACAGGCGTGGTTCCTGGTGCAGATGCAATACTATTTAGCTCACTTTTGAACTCGGATAATCCTTACTTTATCTCACAGGCGCAAGCCCTAGGGGCACCAAGTGTTCTAAGATTTGGCCTTGAGCCTCTTCCTACAGCCTACATCATTATTGGTGAGGGAACTACCGTTTGGCATGTAGGTTCAGTGAGAACAATTCCCTTTGACAAGCCTAGCCTAGCCGTCATGTATGCCTTGTCTGCCCAATTCATGGGAATGCGATTTGTATATCTTGAAGCAGGTTCTGGAGCCAAATCTAATGTAAAACCCGAGATGGTTGCCGCAGTAAGGAAACTTTTCAAGGGATTTCTTATAGTGGGAGGAGGCATTCGTAGTCCAGAAACTGCTGAGGAGATAGCCAAGGCTGGTGCAGATGCCATAGTGATTGGAACCTTCATTGAGAAGGGTGGAAGTTTCAAAACGATTTCCGATATCGTAAAAGCCATCCAATCTGTAAGGAAATAACATGTCTGAGAACCTAGCATTGAGACTCAAAGAAGTCCCAATGCCTCAAGATTATTTTGATTATTACACCAAACTATCAGAGGAAGTCTTTACTATTTTTGAACATGCTGCATCTGCCAAGGCAACACTTGCAGATTCTTCTGGGATGGTAGAACCAAAGATCGCTTTTGATCTTGCAGATCGTGTATCTAAAATGCACGACATTGACGTGACTGACAATCTTAGGTCTCTCATTCAAAACACTACCAAAGAATTAGCTGCCCTCAAACTTGCAGAAGACATTGCACAAGGCAAGTATTCTGGGCCTGATACTGGGCTTCAGGAAAAGCTTGACCTTGCTGTACGTGTAGCTTTGGCTATAGTTACAGAAGGAGTTACTATTGCTCCCCTCCAAGGAATAAGCGAAGTTCAGATCAAGAAAAATGCAGACGGTTCTGAATATCTATCTGTCTCATTTGCAGGTCCTATTAGATCAGCAGGAGGAACAGAAGCTGCCTCTACCATGCTTATTGCAGATCATGTACGAAAAATAGCTGGACTTGCAAAATATCAGGCAAATTCATTTGATGATGAGACTGGCCGGTTTGTAGAAGAGTTACGGGTATACGAAAGAGAAGTTGGAAGCTTTCAATTTCATGTTCCAGATCAAGATGTGATAAATGTCATCTCTAATCTTCCAGTTGAACTTGATGGTGTAGATACTGACATAGTTGAAATTGTAAGCCACAGAAACATGGTACGAATAGGTACCAATAGAGTACGAGGAGGAGCCCTTCGTGTGCTAAATGATGGACTCATTGGAAGATCCCGTAAACTGCTCAAACTAATTGAATTGTACAAACTCGATGGCTGGGATTGGCTTAAGGACCTCAAAGGGGCCATCCAGACAGGCGATGCAGATGCAGCAGCTCACAGAATGAGAGAGGTAATTACGGGAAGATCAGTACTTTCCATGCCTAAAAAACTAGGTGGATTCCGATTAAGATATGGCCGTTCATGCAATACTGGATTTGCTTCAATTGGCATTCATCCTGTAGTTGCAGAAATACTTGATCATGCCATAGCTGTGGGTACTCAGATTAAGCTTGATGTCCCTGGAAAAGCCTCCACCGTGGCCTTTGTGGACTCGATTGATACACCAATTGTCAGACTAACCAACGGCAATGTTGTAAAAATAAAAGACACTGCACATGGAATTCATCTAAAACCCCAAATTGCAAAGATTTTGCATCTTGGCGACATTTTGATCAGTTACGGAGACTTTTTAGAAAACAATGCCGAGCTTGTACCGACAGGATATGTGGAAGAGTTTTGGGCTCAGGAACTACAAGACAAAGTAACCAAGTACGAACCAAATGACACTGAACTTCTAAGTTATGTAAACAAGATACCAGAACTGGAAGAAGCATTTAGGATATCACTGAATTTTGGCATTGGCCTTCATCCACACTATCTCTATTATTGGGATCAAATTACAATTGAAGAATTTGAAAAAATTCTCAAACCCACAAAATCTGAATCAGATCTCATCATTTATCCAATTGAGGCAAAAGATATTCTGGAAAAATTGGGTGTTCCTCATGAAGTTGCAGGCAGCACAATTCTCCTAAAAGACGTAGAGGCAAAAGTCTTCTTTTATTTATTATTTAGAAAGCCAGTACAACTTGAAAAAGATCTTTCTGTTCCTCAAATCATAACAAAATCATCTGGCATAAAAATACCAAATAAATTTTCAACCTCTATTGGTGTAAGGGTCGGAAGACCAGAAAAAGCTGCACTACGAAAAATGAAACCTCCGGTCCATACTTTATTTCCAGTTGGAAACAAAGGTGGAGCGTCCCGTGATTTGCTCAAGGCAGTCAAACAACCAAACTTTTACTGCAACATATACAACAGATTCTGCAAAAACTGTAACGTACCTTCCATTAGCATAGCATGTCCTAAATGTCATACAAAAACAAGTACGATTTTCATATGTAACAAATGCAGAGATGAGCTTGAAACAGATTATTGTGCAAAATGCAAATCACGAACACATGCACACTCATACCGCTCATTTCCCCTCAAAGATCTACTATATGCTGCTCAAGAGAGGACTGGATTTAGGGCACAAGAGCCATTCAAGGGCGTAAAGGAGCTCATAAACCAAGACAGAGTACCAGAGCCACTTGAAAAGGGCCTGATAAGACAAAGTCTTGGTCTTAATGTCTTCAAGGATGGGACAATTAGATTTGATACAACAAATGCCCCACTCTCACACTTCAAACCTTCTTGGATTGGCACAACACCAGAAAAACTAGTCAAACTTGGATACACTCATGATACCAACGGCAATCCACTTGAAAATTCTGATCAGCTTGTTGAACTCAGAGTACAAGATGTAGTAATTCCTAAAGAATGCGGAGATAGTCTTGTTTTTGTTTGCCAATATATTGACCGAGAGCTTGCAAAACTATTTGGACATCAACCATTTTACAATGTAAAAAGTACGGATGATCTTGTAGGTCATCTTATCATTGGTCTTGCACCACATACATCTGTAGGAATTGTGGGCAGAATAATTGGATACACCAATACCCAAGTGTGTCTTGGAACTGCAGTATGGCATTCCGCAAAAAGGCGTGATGCTGACGGTGACGCAGATTCTATAATGTTGTTAATGGACAGTTTACTTAATTTCTCAAGATTATTTTTGTCTGATAGAATAGGTGGATTGATGGATGCACCATTGCTTGTTCAGCCTATTGTAATTCCTCAAGAGGTGCAAAGACAAGCTCACAACTTTGAGGTTGTAAAGGCATATCCACTTTCATTCTTTGAATCTACTCTTAGAAAGGAAAAGGCAAGTGAGATCAAAGACGTTGAGATCCTAAAATCAAGATTAGAAACAGAAAGGCAATTTCTTGGACATGATTTTACACATTCTACATCTACTTTGACCACATCAAAATCAAGGAGTGCCTACTCTACACTTGGTTCATTGCTTGAGAAGCTTGACATGCAAATCAGAACTGCAGATATCATAAATGCAGTTGACCCAAGTGAGGTGGTATCAATGGTAATGACCACTCACCTTCTTCCTGATATCATGGGTAACCTCAGAGCCTATTCGGGCCAATCTTTTCGATGTACTGCATGTGGTGCAAGTTACAGGAGAGTTCCTCTCATAGGAAAATGTCTTGAATGTGACAATAAACTAATTCAAACCATGACTAGGCCATCTGTACAAAAATATCTCAAGCTTGCAAGAAGAATGCTCAACAAGTATACCATCACACCCTATCTTAGAGGACGTGTGCTCTCTCTCTTGGATGAACTAGAACTAGTATTTGGTAAAGAAGAAAGTAGTCAGTCTATTCTTACAGACTTTGCCTAGCGAATCTTGATGTAATCGTAACCGCCATGCTTGCTTTCAAAACAATAGCGGACTTTTTGAAAGTCTTTTCTAAATTTCTTTACCTCTAATGCCACTTTTTTCTTGTCTTTTTTATCTACCACTACTTTTTTGATAAATTCAGCTATTTGTTTCATGTCTGATTCTTTCATGCCAAGTCGTGTGAGTTCTGCAACACCAAGTCTCATTCCACCTGGATGGAAATAGTTGCGTCCTGCCTTGATATCTCCTGGTATGAGCTGTCTGTTTACGATAATGTTTGCCTTTTCAAGATCTGCTTCAATTGATCCACCGTCGCCAAATGAAAGTACGTTTACAACTATCTGATGAGATTTTGTAAATCCTCGTTTTTCACCAAGTACTGAAAAACCAAATGAGCTGAGGGCCTCTGCAAGTGCCTTTGCATTCTTTATGACTTGGACTGCATACTTTTTACCAAACTCTAACATCTCTGCATAAGCAATAGCTTTTCCTGCCATGTGGTGCAAGTGATGATTACTGGTCATTCCTGGGAATGTGGCCTTCTTGATACTTTCACCATATTCTTCAAATGAGCAGACCATTCCACCCTGAGGACCAAACAAAGTCTTGTGTGTACTCATTGTCATTGCATCTGCACCTTCTCTTAGTGGATCTTGGAACTGTCCACCTGCAATTAGGCCTGCAACATGAGCACCATCATAATTGACAAACATATTGTAACTTTTCAGAAAATCTGCAAGTTCCTTAACTGGGTGTGGGAACAAGAACACAGAACCTCCAAACATTGCTAATTTAGGAATCTTTCCAGCTTTTTCAAGTTCCCTGACTTTTTCTTTTGTCTTGTCAACATCAATTGTCATCTCTTCTACATCAAACGGATAAAACTCAATGTCTAATCCATGGACAAGACCTGCAGTACCTGAATGTTCTTTCTTTCCATGTGATATGTGACCTCCAGATGGGATAGAAGGAGCAAGCATTGTATCTCCTGGATTTGTAAATGCTGAATAGATAGCTAGATTGGCAACAACACCGGAAATTGGCCTTACATCTACAAATTCTGCCTTGAATAGTTTTTTTGCAAGTGCCATGCACTTGAATTCTACCTCATCAATGTAGATACAACCTGCATAGACTCGCTCACCAGGCCAACCTTCTGCATATCTGTTGGCAAAGTCTGAAATTGTTGCCTCTCGGACTGCCGGACTTGTGACATTCTCACTTGCAATTAGAGGAATTGAATTTGCAAACCACTGATTGTGAGTCTTTAGCAATGAAAGTACTTCATTGTAAGATGATCGCGGTGAAGAACGAGACATATCTAGTCCCGCCAGTTTTCCTAATTTAAAAACATCGTTCGACAGTGTTGAAAATTATCTGTTTCAAGTGTAAAGGCTTTTGATCTCATAAGACATAATAAGGGAAAATCGACCTCTTGCAAATATGTCAATTCAGTCTTCTTCTGGTGGTATACCAGTTGTTATTCTAAAGGACGGTGCTCAACAGACCAAGGGTCGTGATGCCCAGAAAAACAATATTGCAGCAGCAAAACTGATTGCCGAAATCGTTCATTCTAGTCTTGGCCCACGTGGAATGGACAAGATGCTAGTGGACTCCCTAGGTGACGTTACAATTACAAATGACGGTGCTACTATTCTAAAAGAAATTGATGTACAACATCCAGCTGCAAAAATGCTAGTTGAAATCTCAAAAGCAACCGATAATGAAGTAGGAGATGGAACAACATCTGCTGTAGTATTAGCAGGCGCATTATTGGAAAACGCTGAGATCTTAATTTTGCAAGACGTACATCCAACAATTGTCGTTGATGGTTATAGAAAAGCTGCTCAAAAAGCAGTAGAACTCTTAGAGAAGATTGCAGACAAAGTTTCAGCAACTGACAAAGATGTGCTTGAAAGAATTGCAAGAACATCTATGCAGACAAAACTTGTAAGAAGAGATTCTGCAAATCTAGCAGATATGATTGTAAAATCCGTAATTGCAGTAGCTGAGAAGAAAGGAGAAGGATATCTAGTTGATATTGATGATATCAAAGTAGAAAAGAAAGCTGGCGGCTCTATCAAGGACTGTGCAATTATCAAAGGGATAGTGCTTGACAAAGAAGTTGTGCACAGTGGAATGCCAAAGAAAATTGATCATGCAAAAATCGCTCTAGTTAACAATGCACTTGAGATTGACAAAACAGAGTTTGACGCAAAGATAAACATCACAAATCCACAACAGATGAAATCATTTCTTGATGAAGAACAAAGAATGATCAAAAATATGGTGGATAAAGTAATTGCTTCTGGCGCAAATGTTCTATTCTGTCAAAAAGGAATTGATGACATGGCACAACATTATCTTGCAAAAGCAGGAATACTTACAGTAAGAAGAATAAAAGAAAGCGATATGACAAAACTTGCAAAAGCAACAGGTGCAAGAATGATAAGTAATTTCGATGATTTGTTTGAAAAAGATCTCGGTTCTGCTGAACTAGTAGAAGAAAGAAAAGTAGAGACTGACAAATGGGTCTTCGTTGAAGGCTGCAAACACCCCAAGGCGGTTACCCTTCTTCTAAGAGGCGGTTCTCAAAGAGTAGTTGACGAAGTAGAAAGATCAGTTCACGATGCAATAATGGTTGTAAAAGATGTAATGGAAAAACCATTCATTGTGGCAGGCGGAGGCGCACCAGAAACCTATGCTGCAACAAAACTACGTGAATGGGCAAAGACACTTGAAGGCAGAGAACAACTTGCAGTAGAAAAATTTGCAGACTCTTTAGAAGTAATTCCAATCACACTTGCTGAGAATGCAGGAATGGATCCAATTGATACATTGGCATCATTGCGCTCAAAGCAACTCAAAGGAAACAAATGGACAGGTATTGATGTTATGAAAGGCCAAGTTGCTAGCATGCATGCTAGTGATATATTTGAGCCACTCTCTGTCAAGATCCAAATAATCACATGCGCAACAGAAGCCGCATCCATGATACTAAGAATCGATGATGTTATTGCCACTGCAAAATCTGCAGGAGGACCACCGCCAGGAGCTGAAGGCATGGGCGGTATGGGAGGCATGGGCGGAATGGGTGGTATGGGCATGCCTGGCATGGATATGTAATAGACTAGACTACAATATTTCTCTCAAAGTTTATTTGACTATTCCAGATAGGAATTCTATGCAAATAGGCGGAACCAAAATTCTAGCTGGCGCAAAATACGTCTATCTTGTAGCATTCTTTGCATTGCTTTCTGGAATGTTTTATCCTGTAATCACTCACAGCACATGGGATCCAGTAATTTCTGGAACGCTGATTCTCTTTGTTGGCCTTGCAGGAACTGTTTCTATATACAAAGCAACTACTGCTGAAAAACACAAAAAAGCCTATCTTATCATCGGCTTGGCTGTTACCTCACTTGCATTGTTCCTTGTATACGGTGCAATAGGAAGAATTTAGATTCCCAGATTTTTCAAAAATTTAATGTCCGTAGATTTTATGTTTTGAGTATATCTAGATGTCAAAGTAAAGATAGAATTCATGTGGATGAGGTCTTATTGAGATCTCATGATCATCTGCCCTTTCTATCTCGATTATTTTATCAATAGTCTCATTTGAAAATATTGGCGCAAGGAATTTTCTGTCATTCTCCAACTCATCAAGTGCCTCTCCCAAAGTTGCAGGCAAGTCCTTGATTCCTTTTGCAACTCGTTGAGCTTTTGTCATCTTGTAAATATCCTCATAAACTGGGTCACCAGGATCCATCTTCTTTTTAATTCCGTCTAATCCTGCTGCCTGTACTGCTGCAAACACTAGATATGGATTTGATGATGGGTCAGGTGCTCTGAATTCAATTCTCTTAATCTTTGCATATTTTTCTCCCTTGAAATGAGATGGAATTCTAATTATTGCTGATCTGTTGCTTGGGCTCCATGCAATATACACTGGTGCTTCATAACCTGGAACTAGTCTGTGGTAAGAGTTTGTAGTTGGAGCAACAATTGCAGATAATGCTCTTGCATGATTCATGATTCCTCCACAATAGTATCTTGCAATTTGACTGATCTCTTCCTTGTCATCTTTGTCATAAAACATGTTCTTCTCACCTTTCCACAAGCTTACGTTTGTGTGCATTCCAGAACCTGCATCCATTGAAATCGGTTTTGGCATCATGGTTGCAACTTTATCATATTTTTTAGCAATGTTTCTTATGACATACTTGTATGTCTGTGCTCCATCAGCAGAATTTGTCAGGTTGTCATATCGTATATCGATCTCACATTGTCCTGCTGTAGCTACTTCATGGTGATGATTGTCACATAAAATTCCAAAATATTCGTTCAAACACTCGACACAATCGTTTCTAAATTCTGTTAACGTATCAGCTGGTGTACTTGGGTAGTATCCTTTCTTTAATGCCATTGGATAGCCCTTGCCCTCTTGATTCCATGGTGCTTCCTTGGATTCTATTGAATACGACTGTCCCTTGTACGGAGTAAGTACATCCCATGTAATTTTATCAAATACGAAGAATTCTACCTCTGGACCCCAGTAACTATTGTCAAATCCTTGAGTTTTTAGATATTTTTCTGCCTTTTGTGCAATACCTCTTGGGTCTGACTCTAATCTGCCCTTGTCTTTTCCCCAATAAACATCACAAATCAATCTGGCAGTCTTTGCATTTCCCATCCAAGGAATTATTGCAAAAGTGGTAGGGTCTGGTTTTAGGATCATGTCAGAGTCTTCTATTGATGCAAATCCCACAATTGAGGAACCATCAAGTTTCGGCAGTCCATCTTGCATCTGTTGTGGAGTAAACAGATTTGCAGAAATTGTAGTGTGATGGAACCTTCCTCTAAGGCCAGTAAATTGTAAATCGATAAATTTTATCTGATCATGCTTTATTTTTGAGAAAACATCTTCAGCAGAATAGGATACGGGTACTGGCTCTCCACCAATCACTTTATATGGCAATTTTGCACCTTGATCATAACACAAAGGGGTCTATGATTTAAGTATTGTTGGATATGGAAATGTCAGAAACAAAAAAAATTGATGTAAATTCATTGTATGCTATTCTTCTTCGCGAAGTAGAAAACGATACGGTTCAAGAGGTAGACCCTAACTTGTATCATAACATTGCAGAATTTCTTGGCAACATAAAGAATCATGATTACGATGGAATAGAATCCAAGATTACTGAATCGCTAGTAAAAATGATAACAGAAATGACTTCAATTCTTTTGAAGATTAGAATTGAAAAGGTAACATCACTAGATGAGATCGATTATTCTAATCTACTTGATGAAGAGAGATTCATTTTGGATTCTGAAGATGAGCTGAGACAAAGAAAAGAAACCATTCTTTCTGCAACACTCAATGGACGGCTAAAACTTTTAGAGACTGTGGGAGAAAACCACCGAGCCAGATCAATTGTGGTACGATTTCTCAAACCCATGGATCAGATAATGGGCACAGACCTGCAGTCATATGGGCCATTTGATGCAGAAGATGTTGCTACCCTGCCCTTTGAAAACGCACGGTCTCTGATTGGTAAGAAAATCGCAGTAAAAGTAAGCTGGGAAGACTAGAAATTAGACAGCCAATATCGTGAAAACTGTATGCATAACGGGATAGATCTAGATGTCTACTTTGAAATCATACTGTATCCCGTTGCTGGATTGTTTATCATAGAAATGATTTGTAGAATAGCCAAGATTGCAAACTGGGTAAAACTTTTGACTCAGGCCGTAATGTGTGTGGGATTTGGCATAGCATATCTTGCAATGCAAGTAGCTCACTGGTTCACAGCTGGTGTATTGCTTGCACTGGCAATAGCTCTGTTTTACCAGGCAAAACGCTCAAAACTTGATCCACAAAAAGCCCTGTATTAGCCGAACTTTCCAAAAATTCTCTTGATGAAACTCTGTCTGCCTATTCCCTTTGTTCTATGAATCTTTTTTTCTCCAAATTTCTTTGCCCTTATTTGGAATAGCTTGACACATCTATGCGATTCAGGTAACCTGTGTTCTGCACAAAACTTGTCGTTACAGTAATTGCACTCAAAAGGCAAGTCTTGAGTTTCTCCACAATATGCGCAGTCAAATTGCTCCATAATTGTAATCAACTGAGATCCTAAATTAGTGTTAGTGAGCAAAAATACTTTTCATTAATTAACAAAACGTATTTACGCAAGACAGGGTGATGAAAAATAGTTTTCAGTATGATAAAAGGTCAAGTAGCTGTAGTCACAGGCGCCAGTAGCGGAATAGGATATGCAACTGCCATGGCAATAGCAAAAGCTGGTGCAAAGGTTGCAGTTGGTGCAAGAAGAGTTGACAAATTAGAACAACTCAAAAAAGACATTGAAAAAATTGGCGGAGAATGTATTACGATATCATGTGATGTAACAAAGCGCGGTGATTGTGAAAATTTGATCAATGCTGCAATAAAAAAATGGAATAAAATCGATATGCTTGTAAATAATGCAGGACTTATGCCCTTGAGCTTTGTCAAGAACCTCAAAATAGACGAGTGGGAACAAATGATTGACGTAAACATCAAAGGTGTGATGTACTGTACTGCAGCTGCAATTCCTCATATGATTCAACAAAAATCTGGCCACATCGTAAACATTTCATCAATTGCAGGCAGAGTGGTCTTTCCTGCAGGCAGTGTTTATTGTGCAACCAAGTTTGCAGTATGGGCTTTTAGCGAAGGACTCAGACAGGAACTATCTGTCAGAAACAATATCCGAGTTACAACAATAGAACCTGGAATCGTAGACACGGAACTTACCAATACTATAACTGACAAATCTCTTGAAGCATTTGTGACACATTCAAAAACAATTCAATCTCTCAAGGCAGAAGATATTGCAAATTCCATACTTTTTGCACTTGAATCTCCACCTCACATGAATGTAAACGAAATTACAATCAGACCAACTACACAAGAAAAATAATGACAAATGCTCTGACATGAGACCAATAAACATTGTAATTTTGGGAGGAGGCTTTGGAGGCCTTGCCGCTGCAAA
>Ga0206897_1086_pt1 | contig 20652 bp, 16 predicted proteins | sample Alteio_BWOrgHeat_49_FD_152972 | JGI IMG/M metagenome (GOLD analysis project Ga0206897, IMG submission 152972) | Enriched cells from forest soil in Barre Woods Harvard Forest LTER site, Petersham, Massachusetts, United States -... | ecosystem: Environmental > Terrestrial > Soil > Temperate forest >... | reverse complement strand
CAACGTTCTTTGTCGGTGATTCTTAGCAGCATTATCTTTTTGGGTGTTTTTTATGCCGTGTCTGATCGTGTTGGACCCGATAGCAATAGCGAATATTTTTCCAGAATTTATTCTGATTTCAAGTGGTTTATTGGCGAGAACGATCTGGTGGGCTCAGATCACCCTATTTTGCCAGCTGATTACCTCGCATACTATACGCACTGGAAAACAATTTGTATACCTTCTAATACTGATACGCCTGATGAGAATTTTGTGGCGTGGAAGCGGCATTTTAATGTCCATTATATCATTGTGCCCAGAGCATCAGAGTTTACCCGTTATCCCGAGCTAAAACAGATTGCCATTGCCGGTGAATTTGTGCTTATTGACATCAAAGGGTTATAACTTTCTCTAATAATGCACTCAGATGTTACCAAAGGTTGTTCTCCTACTACCCACATTAAATGAGATTGATGGGTTTAAGGCCATTTTCCCTCTTATTGATCGCACATTATTTGACGATATTGTAGTGGTAGACGGCCGCTCGACAGACGGAACTGTTGAGTATGCGCTTGCACAAAATCTATGTGTGATGACTCAATTGCGTAAAGGTTTGGGGCCGGGTGTGTTTGATGCGTGCATGGTGCTGGATACCGATTATGTAATTGAATTTAGCCTGGATGGTAATTGTCTTGCTGAGCATTTGCCTGCATTGGTGAATAAGTTAAGGCAGGGATACGACGTAGTGGTAGTTTCGCGGTATCTCCCGCCTGCCCGCTCTGCTGATGATACCATCGTCACTCGTTTTGGTAACCGGATGTTTAGTCTGATGATGCGGTATCTCGGGCCATTTTCTATTACTGATTCTTTAGGCATGTACCGTGGGTTTCGCACCTCGATTGTACGCTTGCCGGAATTTGAGAAATTGCTTTTTGGTCCAGTGTTTGAGCCTTTGATATCGGCACTATCCAATACGAAGGCGATGCGTATTGCAGAGATACCGGGCGATGAGCCCTTGCGTATTGGAGGGGCAAGCAAAATGTCCGTCTGGTATAACGGGTCCTGTATTTTGTGGATGGTTTTTCGCTGCTATCTGTTGAAGTTTGGACTAATTCGTTTTAGATAGTAGTTACGCAGCTTCTCCCAGCAGATCGATATTGAAGCAGCGCTGATAATATTCAGCGACGATAGGTTTTTCGGTTTCATCACACTTATTGAGGAACGTCATACGGAACGCGTTATCGACATCGTTGTCGAATATTTTGGTATTTTCTGCCCAGGTAATAACCGTGCGTGGTGACATGACAACCGAGATATCACCGGCTTTGAGTCCTTCGCGCGTGAGATTGGCCATAGAGACCATCGCTTTAATAATCGCTTTGCCTTTTGTGTTATTATAGGAAGGCGCTTTAGCAAGAACGATAGCAATTTCCTCAGCTTCCGGCAGGTAGTTGAGTGTGGCAATGATATTCCAGCGATCCATCTGACCTTGATTGATGGGTTGTGTGCCGTGATAGAGTCCGCTTGTATCGCCAAGACCCACTGTGTTGGTGGTAGCAAATAAACGAAAACAAGGATGTGGTAAAATCACACGGTTTTGATCGAGCAACGTAAGGCGTGACTGTGCTTCAAGCACCCGTTGAATAACGAACATAACATCGGGACGTGCCGCATCATATTCGTCAAGCACCAGGGCAACAGGACGCTGAATTGACCAAGGCAGAATGCCTTCCTGAAAAGCGGTAATCTGTTTGCTGTCTGAGAGCACAATGGCGTCTTTACCGATGAGATCAATGCGGGTGACATGACTATCAAGATTGATGCGCACGCATGGCCAGTTAAGGCGTGCGGCGACCTGCTCAATATGTGTAGATTTGCCGGTACCGTGAAAGCCCTGCACCAGCACTTTGCGGTTATGCATGAAGCCTGCGAGAATGGCGCGTGTAGTATCTTCATTGAAGCGGTAGGTTTTATCGACTTCAGGCACATACGCGTTGGCATGTGAGAATGCAGGTACTTTAAAATTGGCACTTAAGCCAAAAGTGTCATGCGTGGATACGGTCGTATCGGGCGCATCCGTAAATACGCTACCATCGCCATCTTTCTTATTCTTCATGTGTGCTTCCGTAGGTTTTGGAAAGGAACGTATAGGCAGCGGTAATGCGCTTGAACGTTTCTTCCGATGTTTTGTCGCCCCTATTAACATCGGGATGGTATTTTTTGACAAGCTTTTTGTACTGCGTCTTGATAATGGCAAGCGTGGTACCGGGTTCTAAATCGAGTAGTGCCAGCGCCTCACGTTCTTTACGTGAAATACGTGGGCCGATGTAGGGCGCGGCAGGAGGTGCTTCGCCCAGCATTCTAAAAAAACTATCGCGCAGTTTTTCGCTGGTAAAAAGCGGCTGATTCACGCGCGTACTCATGCTCCAGGTGGGGCGGTGGCCGTAAGCAGCATCATGCATAAAGGATTCAATTTCCTGCCGGCTCCACCCGTCGAAATAATCCCATGCCTGATTGAATTCACGGATATGAGTAAGACACAGATATTGGTAGTTACCTGTGTCATAACGCGACTGCGGCGCTTTATACTCGCCGGGTTCCTTACAGCCGCCTGCTGCGCAAGGCTGGGTGGTTACTGGTTTCTCTTTAGGTTTAGTCTTCATAGCCATATTATGCTGAAGCAAAGACAGAAGCGCAAATGAGAGTTTGCAGCTTTCGAGTTTTATACGTTATATTTATTTTATGACTCCTTTGGCACAACTGCGCGCAGCGCTTGCTACACAGAAACTGGACGGTTTCATACTGCCGGTGAACGATGAATTCATGGGCGAATATGTGCCGGAATCAGCCAAGCGGCTTACCTGGCTAACCGGATTCACCGGCTCGGCGGGTATGGCGGTTGCGCTTAGTGACAAGGCTGCTTTTTTTACCGATGGCAGATATACCTTGCAGGCAAAAACAGAAGTACAGGGGTTTGAATTATTCAATAGTGGTGATGTTACACCTGAGAAATGGATTAGTGAGTATGCCCCTAAAGAAGCAGTCATTGGTTATGATCCGAAGCTTCATACCTTGCAGTCACTCAGGCGTTATGAGCAGGATGCAAAAAATGTAGCCTGGAAAGCGATAACGCCTAATCCTATCGACGCATTATGGAAAGACAGGCCTATCGCACCTGCAAGTGCAGTGCGTATTCATCCGCTGCAATACGCAGGCGAAGCATCTTCCGATAAGCGCACGCGCATAGCAAAACAGATTGAGGTGTTGGGCGCAGATGCGGCAATATTGACTGCGCCGGATTCTATTTGCTGGCTACTCAATATTCGCGGCAGTGATGTTCCGTTTACGCCGTTTATATTGTGTTATGCGTTGCTTGCCAAATCAGGTGCGGTGACAATATATCTGGATGAAAAACGCATCTCCCCGGAAGCAAAAACACATCTGGGTAAAGATGTTATCGTGAAGTCTCCGGCGCAGCTTACTGCAGATATTGCGGCATTTGCACAACAGCGCGTACTTTATAGTTCCACCAGTTCACCGGTTTGGTTCTATCAGGAATTAAGACGTGCTGAGGCGTTGATTGTTGAAGCTTCTGATCCATGTGTGCTGCCCAAGGCGCGCAAGAATAAAACCGAGCTAGAGGGTATGAGGCAGGCGCATATTCGTGATGGTCGGGCGGTAACAAAATTTCTCTACTGGCTGGAAAAATGTAAAGAGCCGCTGACTGAAATGGGTGTTGCTGCAAAACTGGAAGAATTCCGTAAGCAGTCGGAACTCTATCTGGAGCCAAGCTTTACAACTATCTCAGGTAGTGGTCCCAATGGCGCTGTTGTGCATTACCGTGTGACGGAAGCAACCAACCGCCCGCTTGATACGGATTCATTGCTGCTGATTGATTCAGGCGGGCAATATTTAGATGGCACAACGGATATTACGCGCACTGTGGCAAGAGGAAAGCCCAGTGCAGAAATGAAAGATAGTTTTACGCGTGTGCTTAAAGGCCATATTGCACTCGCACGTGCGGTATTTCCAGAAGGCACCACGGGCGCGCAGCTTGATGCGCTGGCCCGTCAGTATCTCTGGCAGGAAGGGCTGGATTACGATCATGGTACCGGCCACGGTGTGGGAAGTTACCTCTCCGTGCATGAAGGACCCCAGGGCATCAGTAAACGCGCAAGCAGTGTAGCGCTTGAGCCGGGCATGATACTTTCTAATGAACCCGGATATTATAAAGCCGGCGAATACGGCATCCGTATTGAAAATCTTGTGGCGGTGGAAGAAGTCTTCAAAGATGAAAACGGCAAACGGTTTTTTGGTTTTGAAACCATTACGCTGGTGCCGATCGATATGCGATTGGTGGATAAGGCTTTGCTTACTGCGGAGGAAAAAAAATGGCTAAGGGAACATCACTGGCGAGTATATGAGGCACATGCGACGAGTTTAACCGCGTATGAAGACGATTGGTTGGAGCATCAGTAATCAGGATTCTAGGCAAAGTATATTAGCTTTGGGTCTTGCTGCCTTTGTAGCAAAAGAAAAAGCATGGTTAAAAGACTATCACCGTCAGGTTTTTGAGGTGCATGCGCCATTTTTAAACCCAAAAGAAATAAGCTGGATCAAAGAGATAGTAGCTTAGCGGATTCTTAAGGTTTTTGGGTTACAATGGAGGATAGTTGCAACGGAAACTGTCCTAGTGCCATGAAAATTGATTCTGCAAAATGGTCAAAGTCTAAACGTAATGGATACCCAGCGCTTGTTGCTAAATTTTTGCGCAACAGCGATTATTTGGGAGCAACACAGCATTTGAATAGTATGGGAGGGTTCATTTGGAACAATGGAAAGAATTATGTTGAGTTTCATAATCGACCCCAAACTATCGAAATTGTAGGAGAAAGAAACTGCGAACGATTCATGAATTATTTGCGTAAATATAATAAAAAGTTATTTGCTATAATTGAAACTCCTCCCAAAGCTGAAGACAAAACTCATGTGCACAAGCCAGTTGAAGCTATTTCATTAACGCCCCCAATAGTTCCTGCAAAAACAGAGCTATTGATATTGGAAGGCGAGACTACTATTGGCGCGCGTTTACAGCAGGCAACACTCCCGTTTACATCATGGATATTGGTGGGTGGAGGAAATAGTAAAATTCCTCCAGCCAAATCATAAATAACGCTAAATAATAACGCTAAATTTTTTACTTCCTTGCGACCTTACGAATCGGAGCTACTTTTTTAGTCTGCGACTCGATAGCATCCATGGCTGCAATAGCGGCGAGATTCATGATATCAGAAACGCTTGCGTTCATCTGCGCAATCTGAGCAGGTTTTTCAAGACCCATGATAACCGGACCGATAGTCACACCATCCCCCAGTTCTTGCAGCATTTTGGAAGAAATATGAGCGGAATGCAGTGCTGGCATGATGAGGACGTTGGCAGGCGCGGTTAAGCGGCAAAACGGATACAGCGCCAGAAGGTCTTTATTAAGAGCGACGTCTGCTGACATTTCACCGTCATACTCAAAGTCCACTTCCAGCGTATTCATCACATTTATGGTGTCACGTATGCGTTGTGCTTTCTCACGCATTGGATTGCCGAAGGTGGAGAATGAAAGGAACGCTGCGCGTGGTTCATGCCCTAGCTGACGGGCTTTTTCAGCCGTGCGGATGGCAATCTGTGCGAGCTGTTCAGGTGTGGGGAGTTCATGCACTGTGGTATCCGATAAGAACACGGTCTTGCCTTTGGCAATCATAATCGTAAGGCCAAATACCAGATGATTTTTCTTCGTTGGTATAACGCGCATGATGTCCTGCATGCACACATTGTAGTTGCGTGTAACGCCGGTAATCATCGCATCACCATCGCCGCGTGCGAGCATGGCTGAAGCAAAGATATTGCGGTCGTTCTTCACAGCACGTGCACAATCGCGGCGTTGCCAGCCCTGGCGTTGCAGGCGTTTGTATACGTAGTTGATATAGGGTTCCAGATCGCCAACGAGCGACGCATTGGTTATTTTGATACCGGAAGCATCTACCACGCCCATATGCTTCATAGCGGCTTTGACCTTTTCAGCACGTCCCACAAGAATAGGGGTGCCGTAGCCGTTATCACGCCATTGTATGGCTGCACGGATGATTTTTTCATCTTCGCCTTCGGCAAAGATCATACGCTGCGGATTATTCTTAAGCTTGCCAAAAATCAGGTTCATGCGGCCTGCGGTTGGGTCACGACGCGCTGCCAGTTCCATACGGTATGCATCGAGATCCTTTAAAGGCTTGCGCGCTACTTTGGTTTTCATTGCTGCCTTTGCCACTGCAATTGGGATGGTGGTGATAAGGCGCGGGTCAAACGGGGTGGGGATGATGTATTCAGGACCGAATTCCATCTTGCGGCCGGAATAAGCAGCAGATACTTCGTCCGGCACTTCTTCGCGTGCGAGGGCAGCAAGCGCTTCGGCAGCAGCGATTTTCATTTCGTCATTAATCTCTGAAGCGCGCACGTCGAGCGCACCACGGAAGATGTAGGGGAAACCCATGACGTTGTTGACCTGATTGGGGTAGTCTGAGCGGCCTGTGGCGATGATAGCATCTTTGCGCACAGAGAGCACATCTTCGGGGCGGATTTCCGGATCGGGATTCGCCATGGTGAAAATGATCGGGCTCTTGGCCATGGATTTGACCATTTCTTTGGTCACGGCACCTTTAACCGAGAGGCCCAGGAATACGTCAGCACCCTTCATGGCGTCTGCCAGAGAGCGTTTATTGGTTTTAACCGCGTGGGCAGATTTCCACTGGTTCATCGATTTGTCGTTACGGCCCTGAAAGATGACGCCGGATTTGTCGCATAAGAATGCGTTTTCATCCTTCACGCCAATCTTCTTAATGAGTTCCAAACATGCAATGCCTGCAGAACCGGCACCGTTGACCACGACTTTCATGTCGGAGAATTTACGACCGGTGATGTGCGCAGCGTTAATGAGACCGGCAGCGGTAATAATGGCGGTGCCGTGCTGGTCGTCATGGAATACGGGAATGTCCATTATTTCGCGCAGCTTTTGCTCAATGATAAAGCATTCAGGTGCGGCGATGTCTTCTAAGTTGATCCCGCCCCAGGTTGGGCCCAGGAATCTTACGCAATTTACGAACTCATCAACATCGGTGGTATCCACTTCAATGTCGATGCCGTCAATGTCAGCAAAACGTTTGAACAGAATAGCCTTGCCTTCCATCACGGGCTTGGAAGCAAGCGCGCCGAGATTGCCAAGGCCAAGTACGGCAGTACCGTTACTGATAACCGCAACAAAGTTGCCTTTAGCTGTGTAGTCATAGGCTTTGCTGGGATCTTTTTCTATCTCTAAGCAGGGGATTGCAACGCCGGGGGAATAGCCCAGTGATAAATCACGGGCAGTCATCAGCGCTTTAGTGGGGGTGATTTCCACTTTGCCGGGTTTGCCTTCGCTGTGGTAGGCGAGTGCTTCTTCATTAGTGATAGGATCTTTTTCTTTTGCCATATGTCTCTCTGACGTCGTAATATGATGACGAAAATGTTAGGGGTGCTATGAAAATTCAAGCAGGACTGCCTACCTTCCACACCGACACCGCAAATTCAAGTAAAAAGCGCAGTTATGCTGCGGTGCAGCAAAGAGTTATAAGTTTCGTTCAAGAGTTGTACAAAGGGGATTCAATGACATTTTATGCACGATATTTTTTGATATTGCTGCTTTTATTACCTTGTAAGGCATTTGCGGAAATTGAGAAAATTGCTATTCCAAATGACAAGGGTATTTCTTTTTATTGGTGGCCTAAGATAACTCCACCCCAAGGATGGGTACAAGATAAAGCATACAGTTATCATTATGCGGTAAATGCTATGACTCCCGAAGGATATACCTTCGCAAATGCGAAAACCGTGATGTACGCTAAAGCAAATTATAAGCCCCGTGATCCTGATATAAAGTCTCTTGAGGCTTTCATGGAAAGAGATAAAGAAATCTTTTTAAGCAAGATGCCTAATATTCGGATCATCAAAACTGATTCGTTGCATACTGCAGATAGAAAAATATTTATCTCTTATAATTTCTTTCCAGAAAAAGCAGGTAATTGGGAAAAAGTGGCTTATGGTGAAGAAGGTGACTTCTATATTGTTTTCACTATAAGCGCTCGTTCAAAAGAAGAGTTTGATTCCTCTGAGAGCGCTTTTAAGGCCCTAGTAGAAAACTATACAGAATCTCCTGAGAATTTTTATAAGAATCTAATAGAAAGAAAGCATAAGGAATAATGAATCCTTCTCAGATAGAGCCAAAACTAAAAGCTGATTCTTCGGTGCAACAACCCACGCCTGCCATGCAACAGTATCTGGCAAGCAAGGTGGAGCATCCCGGTTGCCTACTTTTTTACCGCATGGGAGATTTTTACGAATTATTCTTTGAGGATGCTGTTAAGGCATCTGCAATTCTGGATATTGCATTAACCAGGCGCGGGAAGCATCAAGGAGGCGATATCCCGATGTGCGGCGTGCCCGTGCATAGTGCGGATGAGTATCTGGAGACATTGATTGCCAGCGGCTGCAAGGTGGCTATCTGCGAACAGATGGAAAGCCCTGTCGAAGCAAAGAAGCGCGGAGCTAAAGCAGTGGTGCGCCGCGAGGTAGTGCGGATTGTTACCCCCGGTACAATTACCGAAGATACGTTACTCGATGCGCGACAATCGAATTATCTTTGCGCACTTACCAAAGCGGGCGGTGAATATGCACTTGCCTGGCTTGAACTTTCCACTGGCGAGTTTCGTGTAAACAGTCTTCCTCTGGCGCTGCTTGCTGCAGAGCTTGCACGACTTGCGCCGCGTGAGATTGTGGTGAGCGATCTGCTTGCCGGAGAACTCATTGCCCAGGAATTTTGGCAGGAATGGAAAGACATTGCGACGTTACAGCCCGCCGTGTTTTTTGATTCACAAAAAGGTGAACGCAAGCTCAAGGAATATTATCAACTCGGGGCGCTGGATGCGATTGGCGATCTCACACGTGCAGATGTTGCCGCGTGTGGAGCGCTCATTGAATATATAGGTCTTACACAAAAGATAGCGTTGCCGCGCCTTGACCTGCCACGCAAGCAAAGTGTTAATGCGGTGATGGCGATTGACCCGGCGACACGGCGCAATCTTGAGCTGGTGGTAACATTATCAGGAGAGCGCAAGGGTAGTTTGCTGTCTATTATTGATAAGACGGTTACGAGTGCAGGTGCGCGCATGTTGGCATCGCATCTTGCAGCGCCACTGACTGAGCCGGAATCTATTTCTGCGCGGCTGGATGAAGTGGAATATTTTGTTACCCATACGCCGCAACGCAAAAATCTGCGGGCGCTGTTTATGCAATGCCCCGATCTGGAACGTTCATTATCACGCGTATGTCTGGAGCGCGGAGGCCCGAGGGATTTACTTGCAATTAAAGCAGGGCTTGAAGTGGCTGCGCGCATTCGCATGGATTTTTCTGTGCAGCAAGAGGAGTCATTGCCACTCGAACTCACTGCGCATCTGACCGGACTTGGTAGTCATGATGAGCTTATCCTCACGCTCAAGGGAGCGCTTAAGCAGGATGCTGGACTTTTAGCGCGTGACGGCAATTTTATCAGCGATGGGTATTCACCGCCGCTGGATGAATTCCGCATGTTGCGTGATGAAAGCAAGCGGTTGATTGCTGGGCTTGAGACGCGTTACCAGCAGGAGACGGGCATTAACACGCTCAAGATACGCTATAATAATGTGCTGGGCTATTACGCAGAAATTACGGCGCTGCATCAGAAGAAAATTACTGAGACATTTATCCATCGCCAGTCGCTCGCCAATGCGCTGCGTTATACCACTACGGAACTGGGTGAGTTGGAACGCAAAATTTCTGAAGCAGCGGACAGAGCATTAAAACTGGAGCTTGAAATATTTGCCTCACTCGTTGCCGATATTAAAGTGCGGGCAGAAGTGATTGCAGCAACAGCACGTGCGGTTGCTGCGCTCGATGTAGCGGCAGGGCTTGCCGAGCTTGCGGTGCAGAATCGTTATGCGCGGCCGGTGACAGATAATAGCGTGGCGTTTGATATTAAGGGTGGTCGTCACCCGGTAGTAGAAGCAGGGCTTACAAAGTCAGGGCAGGGAGGATTCATCAGCAATAATTGTGACCTCGGAGAATCTCAACGTTTGTGGTTGCTTACCGGACCTAACATGGCAGGTAAAAGTACGTTCCTGCGCCAGAATGCACTCATTGCCATTCTCGCACAGATGGGATCGTTTGTGCCTGCTGACGCAGCGCGCATCGGCATTGTCGATAAGTTATTCAGCCGCGTTGGCGCTGCCGACGATCTGGCGCGCGGACGCTCCACCTTTATGGTGGAGATGGTGGAGACGGCAACGATTTTGAGTCAGGCTACCCAACGATCGCTCGTGATACTGGATGAAATCGGACGCGGTACTGCGACGTTTGACGGGCTTTCTATTGCCTGGGCAGTCGTAGAACATCTTCATAACGCGATTGGTGCACGTGCATTATTTGCCACCCACTATCATGAAATGACGGCACTTGCTTCCACGCTTTCATCACTTTCGTGTCGGACGATGAAGGTCAAAGAATGGAAAGGCGATGTGGTGTTCCTGCATGAAGTTGCACCGGGCACGGCTGATCGTTCATACGGTATTCATGTTGCAAAACTTGCAGGGCTGCCAGAGGTGGTACTGGATCGCGCTACACAGGTGCTGCATATGCTGGAGGAAACTCAGGGAGAGCATGTGGCGGGTAAACTTGCGGATGATTTGCCACTTTTTAATACTGCTTCGCGCAGCTCTGCTCCTATCGTTTCACAGCGCGATCAGTTGCTCGCTGAGATTAATCCTGATACGCTTTCACCGAAAGAAGCGCTCGAATGGATATATAAATTGAAAGATATAGGTGCCGAATAAGTTACTTACTGAGGCCGCCCTTTTTATTGGCCAGATGAATTGCAAGATAAGCAACGCCGGCTGCAGCACCGCCTATTACTCCCATGCGCGTTACTTTCTCGGTCCATGATACAGGCTTCTTATTGGGATCATTGCTTTGTGTGCTTTTAAACCCAAGCCATGCACCCACCATACCAATAAGAGTACAGCATGCGACGGTACTGTTAACAAAACTTATCTTATCATTTTCGGCAGATTTATTTGCTGGCGTTTCTGCTTGTTGTGGCTGATGTTCTGGTGGCCACCAATGCTCAGCATCTTTAGGATGTGTGTTTTTTCTGTGTTCCGCAGTTTTTCTTTCTGCTTCTGCGTTTGCTGCATCTTCTGCATTTTTTCTTGCTTCTGCTGCTTGGTTGGCTGCATTAACAGCTTCGGATTGTTGATGGTGAGCTGTCTTTTTGGCGGCAACAACGAAGTCAGCTATAGAACCCACAGGAGGGTTGGCAGGAAAGCTGGGAGGAAAATCTTTTCTTAGCTCTTCAGCATGTTTAAGAAATTCTTTATCCGGCATGGAATCTTCGTTGAATAAAACATCAAACCATGACGGTGCTTTTGCAAAACGTTTGAGGATATCTTCATCCTTCTCACTTGCGGTAAAGGCCTGTCCTGCGAATGTGATAAGAAATTTGTTATCGTCTATACGGATGGGTTTGAATTTAGAGAAAGGAGATGTTTTTACGTCTGCCTTAACCCATTTTGTAGAGCTTGATAGATATTCAAACCATTGTGTGGGTTTACCTTCTATTTCACACCCCACTCTCAGCCTGGGGGGATTGCTTTGCTCATCTATAAATGCCACTAGCTTTGGGCGCGTCTTTGTTTTTGTGGAGTGGTTTAATGTGGGTCCGACTTTTTTTAAGCTCTTTGCATAGTAGTCTGTTACAAAACCGGGCAATGTTCCTTGATCGGATTCTTTAAGGCCAATTACTGTAGCATCGCTGGTTTCAGCCGCTTTTAATTCTTTTATGCTATGAATCGCTGTGGTGTTATGGATAACTTTTGCAAGTTCATAACCATACACACCTGCTTTGTCTTGAGGACGTACAATAAGTTTTTGATTCTTTTGGAGTTCAAAAGTGACTTTTCCATCTGTAGCAGTAGATTTAATGTATAGTTCAAACGGGCATGAGGTTGGTTTTGTACTATCAAAACGTGCCACAATAAATAGCCGCTTGCCAATCTGGTAGAGCGTATTGGTTTTAAAATCTTTGATATTGATTTGATGTATGCCGCCCGCTCCAGCAACTATAGGAATAGGAGCAGGGGAAGTTGTTGTCGATGCATTGGATGGTGCAGTTGTTGTGCTCATAGACCCAGCATTGCCTGATTCTGATTATAACTATCCATTTCAATATGTAGCATAAATCCTAGCCTAATAATGTTACAATTCGGTTAAGATTTACTATTAAAGGGAACGCTGCCAGCGCCATTTCCGACTATTGACGTGTGCATAAAATTAGCGTATGGCTACGCCCCTCAATAATGCTCCCTTTGGGAATCATTATAATTCAATGGATTAGAAGAATAAGGAACTCAGCCATGGCTGTACCTAAAGCGAAAACCAGTAAATCATGCCGCGGAATGCGCCGTTCGCATAATGCGCTCAAAGTCGTCAATGTGGTTGAAGATAAGACCTCAGGCGAACTCAAGCGCCCGCATCACGTATCACCCGATGGCCGTTATAATGGTCGTCAGGTAACGACTGCCAAGGTTAATAAATAAGCCTTTAACATCAGGGGCTTAATTTGTCTCCTATCCTTACGATTGCTCTGGATGCTATGGGCGGCGACAATGCACCGCATTGCGTCGTTGAAGGCGCGCAACTTGCGCTGCGCCGCTATGATAATATCCGTTTTATTCTGTACGGGGATCGCGCAAAGATAGAGCCGCTTTTTAAGCTCTTTCCGACGGTTGAGCCGTACTGCGAAATTATCCATACCGATGTATTTGTTGCTCCGCATGACAAACCTTCCGTGGCGCTTCGCCGTGGTGGTCAGTCTGGTATGCGGATGGCTATTGATGCCGTCAAAGAAGGCAAAGCCGATTGCATGGTTTCTGCTGGTAATACTGGCGCACTTATGGCTATGGCCAAACTGGTATTTAGAACATTACCCGGTATTTCACGTCCCGCGATTGCGGCATTAGTGCCAACAGTGAAGGGTGACTGCGTGATGCTTGATTTGGGCGCTAACGTAGAATGTGATGCAAATGATCTCGTCCAGTTTGCTATTATGGGTGATGCGTTTGCGCGTGCAGTGCTGTCGCTGCAAAGTCCCAAAATCGGATTACTCAATGTCGGTTCTGAAGACATGAAAGGCAATGACGAAGTCAAACAGGCAAGTCAGATGCTGCGTAACCCTGAACTGGGGCTCGACTTCTACGGATTCGTTGAAGGCAATGACATTGCTGAAGGTACGGTTGATGTCGTGGTGACGGATGGATTCACTGGCAACGTTGCACTTAAAACGGCTGAAGGTATTGGCCGTATGGTGAGCCGTTATGTAAGCAATGCATTTAAAAGTTCCCTGGGATCAAAGCTTGGTTACCTGCTTGCCAAGCCAGCGATTGCGCAATTGCGTAAATCGCTCGATCCGCGCAGACGCAACGGTGCTATGTTCTTAGGACTCAACGGCATTGCAGTAAAAAGTCATGGCTCAGCCGATGGCTATAGCTATTACTTCGCATTGCGTGTGGCTGCTGAACTTGCATCCAGCCGTATCAACCACAAGATTCTTGAAGAGTTAAAACTCTCGCTGACTCTGCCGCCAGCCGCACCTGTTGTGGATGAGGAATGAGCGCTATGACACTGCGTTCGGTGGTCAAAGGTTACGGTGCCTATTTGCCTACTAAAATAGTGACCAATGCCGATCTTGAAAAAACGATCGATACGAATGATGCCTGGATTGTAGAACGCACCGGTATCAAACAACGTCATATTGCAGCAGAGGGTGAACTTACTTCTGCTATGGGAACCAAAGCGGCTGCCTTAGCACTTAAAAAAGCTGGTATCAGCGCGCAGGATATTGATCTGGTGATTCTTGCGACCTCAACGCCGGATGATACTGTGCCTGCCACCGCCACAAAGATTCAGCATCAGCTCGGCATGACGCGTGGCGCAGCGTTTGATATTAATGCCGCTTGCTCGGGATTTATTTATGCAATGGCCACAGCAGATGGTTTGCTGCGCAGTGGTCAGGCAAAACGTGCATTAGTAATTGGCGCAGAAATTTTCTCACGCATTGTTGACTGGAATGATCGCTCCACCTGTATTTTATTTGGTGATGGGGCAGCGGCAGTGGTGCTTGAGGTAGTTGAAAGCAAAGGCAATACCAGCGATCGCGGCATCTTATTCACGTCACTTTATTCCGATGGCCAGTATCACGGTATTTTGGGAACGAACGGTGGCGTGGCTTCTACAAAGTCTGCTGGTGTGTTGGCAATGGCGGGTAAAGAAGTATTTCGTCACGCAGTTGCTAAAATGGCAGATGCGGTAGATGAGGGGCTAAATAAACTAAGTCTTACCCATACCGATATTGACTGGGTTATTCCGCATCAGGCCAATAGTCGTATTTTGCAAGGAGTGGCTAAGCGCCTTGAGTTATCAGAAGAAAAACTGATTTCTACAGTAGCGCTTCATGCCAATACCTCCGCTGCATCTATTCCGCTGGCGCTAGCGGTGGGAGCCGATAAGGGGCAGATAAAACAAGGCCAGCTTCTGGTGTTACCGGCTCTTGGAGCGGGGCTTACCTGGGGGGCTTGCATTCTTCGTTGGTAAATGTTAGAAATGGTTATTCATTAAACTATTGAGAAGCAATCACAATGGACAATAAAACTCTTACCCGTGCTGATTTAAGTGCTGGCGTTTACCGCGAAATCGGGCTCTCACTCTCTGAAGCAACGGCTGTTGTTGATGCTGTTATTGAAGAGGTTATTGAGGCGCTTGCTGCTGGTGAAGCGGTTAAATTATCGTCCTTCGGTACCTTTAGCCTGCGTAAGAAGAAACAGCGCATTGGCCGTAATCCAAAGACGGGTGTAGAAGTTCCTATTACTCCGCGCACGGTACTCTCGTTTAATGCTTCTAATATTCTGAAAAAAGAAGTGAATGATTCGCTCACGGACAAGAAGTAACCAACGATAATCTGCTTTACGGATTGTCGAATTCTTAGGGAGACGCATGGCCCAGTTTGAGCTTCTAAACTCCATAGCCAGCGACGAAGCGCCACATAAATCAGAAGGTGCTTACAAAACCATCAGTGAAGTATCAGACGAAATTGATGTGCCGCAGCATGTACTGCGTTTTTGGGAAACCCATTTTCCGCAGGTGAAGCCTTCGCGCATGCGTGGTGGTCGCCGTTATTACCGCCCTGAAGATGTGGATTTGCTGAAGAAGATAAAGACGCTTCTTTATATGCAGGGCTACACTATTAAAGGTGCTAAAAAAGCAGTGCGCGGTGAAGATAAGGCTGAAAAAGTGGCACAGATCGAGCAGCCTAAAAAACGCCGTGGGTCTGATGTGCAATCGCTTGTCAATGAACTGCGCATACTCAAAGCGATGCTTACAGCACTAGTCTAAGTTACTTCCATATAATCTTATTGCCTGAGCGGGGCATTTTCTTTAAGAGTCTGCCCAGTGTCGGGGCGTAGCGCAGCCTGGTAGCGCATCAGTCTGGGGGACTGGGGGTCGCAAGTTCAAATCTTGTCGCCCCGACCATTAATTATTGTTGTATATCAATATTTTAAGTGATTTCGGTGTGTGCGGCGGTGTTGCCGCCACACACGGAACATAACGAACCCGGAGATATTACGTTCAGGCGGTCTTTGGCTCTAATTAAGGCTATTCTCTCTGTTAGGCAATTCCGAGGTGTCGTTTGAGGGAAGAGTATATTCTTCAGAACTCCAAAAAAGACTGCGTCACCACCGGTAGTTAGAGCCAAAAATTTCCTTCACTCCACCACAATCAGACGGCTGTCTGCATTGCCAAGATCATCAATCACCCGCACGATAAAGCGGCCACGCTTAAGCGGCCAGAATAGTGGATCGTCAGGCTTAGCCTTGCCTACGGGTTCATTATTGATAAACCAGAATACATTCTGCACTGCGCCGTCGAGCGTCGCTTTGAGTGGTAGGCGGTTATCACCACCATCACGGATATGATAGGCGAGCCCCTTGGCAGGTGAGAGGATATGCGGAGCGATATTTTTATGAGCAGCCTGTTTGCCTTCGCATCCTCCCTCCCAGGCGGGAGGAGGGGATTTGACGATGCCTGCTTTGGCAAATACTTCGCTCAGATCCGATGGCCAGAATTGCAACACGCGGTAAGAGGTTTCGTCGGGGCGAAAACGGCAAGCCAGTTTGCCCGTGGCGTTTTCCACCAACACCCTGCGATAAATATCGGTAGATTTAATGGGCGATACACCTGGAATAATCCATACGGGCTGGCGCGACTGGCAATAAAGATTATCAATATCACCGGTATCGCTACAGGCAAGTTTGCGTGCAATACGCAGATGTGTGGTCTTGTCGCCAATAACGTCAACTGTTTTTTCCTGCGTGGCGGCAAGCCGCATGATCTCAAAAAACAGAGGCGCTGCGCTGGTGATGCCAACATATTTACCGCGTGTGGAGCCATGGAAATCGCCGACCCAGACGGCGAGGGTATAATTGCCAAACACACCGACCGACCACGCATCGCGCATGCCGCTCGACGTACCGGTTTTCCAGTAGACCGGCACTGGCAAATGATCGCTTAATATTGCACCACCGGGCACCGGTGTATCGCGAAGAATATCAAGGGTAAGGAACGCCGCTTCTGGTGATAGTAGTGGTTTGCCGTCATAAAACGAGGCATCGGTCGTATAGCGCAGTGTGCGTAACATACCGTCATTAGCAAGCATGGCATAGAGCCTCACCAACTCTTCCATCGTTACTTCTGCGCCACCCAGTACTAAGGATAGCCCGTAGGTTTCTTGCAATTTAAGGTGTCCGATCACTGCACTGGTAAGAAAATGGTAAAAATCAGGAGATTTCATCTGCTCTGCTAACCAAAGGGCGGGGATATTGCGACTTTTGATCAAGGCGTCATGTGCCGAAAGCGGTCCTTCATATTGGCGATCGAAATTATCCGGGGTGTAATTGGCGAATGCAATCGGAGCATCTTTCAGCAGGCTCAAGGGATGGATAATTCCCTGATCGAATGCCAACGCATAAATGAAGGGTTTAAGCGCTGAGCCAGGTGAGCGGCGAGCATGTGTGCCGTCGAGCATGCCAAGCTGGCTCATATCAAAAAAATCGACCGATCCGATGCTGGCCAGTACATCCATCGTGCGGTTATCCACCAATAAAGCTGCTGCATTGTGAATGCCCAGCTCCATGTGATGCACGGCGTAGCGCTGCACTAACTTGGCAAGCGGCTCCTGCAATTTACTATCGATGGTGCTCTGAATCGTATCATTTCTGTTTTCCTTGAGCAGACGCGTGGTGAACTGGGGCGCAATAAACGGGAGGTCAGATTTATGTTTGTAATGCATCGGCTTGGTCAAAAGCGTAGCATACGTCTTATCGGCCGGATGGGTTTGAATCCATCCGCTAAACATGCGCAAACGTGCCGTAGCAAGCGCAGCACTGCTGAATGTGCTCTTTCCCGGGGTACGTTTTGCCGGGCTTTGGGGGATCACTGCCAGCGTCCACACTTCCGGCAAGCTAAGATTTTGTGGCGGTTGTGCAAAATAGATATAGCTCGCAGCACCAATGCCTTCGACGTTCGTGCCGTAAGGGGTAAGGTTAAGATACGCTTCCAGTATCCTGTCTTTGCTATAATGCAATTCAATGCGCAGCGCCCCTATCATTTGCCAGAGCTTACCTGCTGCCGTTTGCGATTTAATGCCGTATTTTATGCGTGCCAGCTGCATGCTAATAGTCGAAGCCCCCCCACGCCCGCTGCCACTTATATGTCGCCACGCCGCGTGAACAATGGCGACTGGATTGATGCCTGCATGATCGTAAAAATACCTATCTTCATAAAGCAGTACGGCTCTAGGTAATGCAGGAGCCATACGTGATAATGGCACGAACAAGCGATATTTACCGTCCTGTGATAAAGTAAGACGCAGCAGATTGCCGTTACGATCAAGCACTGCGCGTGAGAAAGACACATCCGAAAGCAACGCAGGGGGAATAGCGAAAAATATCAGCACCAACAACAAGGCGATTAGCAAAAGCTGGTGCCGCCACGAAAGCGCGCGCCATTTCTTAAGCCCGCGCTGCAGCTGAAGTTTATTCAACGGTAATCTTATCAGCAAGGCCACGAGCCTTAAGCGTATGATCGTACATCGATTCACCGTAAGAAGGCGGTACGATAAAGCTACCGCGCGAAGTGGCTTTAATGCGGTAGCTGTAAGTCATTTTCTCAGATTCAAACGTGCCGTAAAGCACAATACGATCATCGCGGCGATCAACCGATTCCGGCTGCCAGCGCGGCAGTATTTCCGGCTTTTCAGTGGTAGGGGCAGTTGGCGCATCAGTAGTGGCCCGAGCTTTGGCAGCTTCTATTTCCTTAAAATCTTCGCCCGTTTCGGGGATAGACTCGTCTTTTTTATCGCTATCCGCTTTTGCACTGTCATCGTTTGCAGGCTTCTTCACTTCCGGTTCCAGTTCAAAGCCACCTGGCAATAAATCGACAATAGCGATATTCTGCTGCGTATCGTTACTGCCAGAACGCAAAGTCAGCTTCACCTTTATCACATCGCCGAGCCTTACTTTCTGCACTGGCTTACCATCAGCCCCAAGATAGGATTTACTGAGTTCGAGCCCTTCGCTAATGGGCTTATCAGGCAAAGTTTTGTCATAGCCGGAACTTGCCACCTGATAGAAGAATCCAGGTTTATCGGAAGCGAACGTAAGAGCGCGGATTGGGGTAGTGATTTGCGCTGTCTTCAGCTGCTCACCTGATACAGCAAGCGGTACGCTCTTATCGTCAGTGCCCATGGCCTTAAGGGTAATGTTGGAAAGTTCCCCTTTGGTTGCAACGATATAGGCATTAAGTGCCATCACTGCATAGGATGAGGAAACAGTATTGTACGATCTTTCGCCAACGAAATTGGCAATGCGATAAATAACGGATTTATCCATTTTGGCAAGACGTTCGGGGAAATGGCGGGCAAGAATATACACGTACTGTGAATATTTGGTCAGGCTGTCATAAAATGCATAGTGGTTATAGAAGTTTTTATATCCCACCGGCTCTTCAAGTGTAAAGTGATCGAGCAACTGCTTGGCCTCGGGGTCCATTTGCATCAGCTTATATGTAGCAGCGATATAGACCGCAGCCAGATCGTTATGCCAGACAGCGGCGTGGTAATTATCAAGATAATCGGTCAAATGCGGAATATAATTTGTGGTGACTTCACCAGCGCGCGTCAGCAGATAAATGGCATACGCTTTCTCACGTGCGTCTTCAAGTGAATGCGGCGCTTCGTTAGACTGATTTTTAAGATAGGTAATGCCTTTTTCAAAAACGTCTTCTGATACAGGCAAGCTCTTCTCTTTGGCTTCGAGCAGGAAATGCATTACATAGGCAGAAACGAACCCATTGGCATTGCTATAGTAGCTCCACATGCCGAATCCACCTGATTCTCCCTGGCGTTCACGTAATTGGTTGAAAGCGCTAACGATGCCTTTCTCCATATTATCAGATTTCCAGCCGAATGATTTTATGAGCTCACTATTTCCGTAGAGCACAACGTCTGGAAATGTTTCACTCGTCACCTGTTCGGTGCAGCCGTAAGGATAAGTGACTAGGTAATCACGTAGCCCACCGATAAGACTCGTCGGCATCATTGAGGCAGAGGCATGCATGTCGGCAAACTCGGGATAAAGTGCGCGCAGACCATTAACCGTTATTTGCGCATCTTTGGCAAAACCGCTTGTAAGCGCGGTGAATGAGGGCAAAGGAGGACGGATGCTGGTAGTTTCAGCAATGGTAAAATGCGCATCTCCTTCACGTGCAGTAAAACGCAGCGTGCCGGAGCCAAGTTTATCCGTGGCTTTTAATGTCACCGGAACAGTAACATCTGTACCTTCGGGCACCAAGATAGCTTCTTTGGGTATCGCAATGATCTCAAACTGCTCCGATGGCTCTATAGCCAAAGTTATCTTGGCGTTTTTGCCGGAATCTTTGACATTGTTGGTAAGGGTGGCAGTAGCGGTAAATACGTCACCAGGGGCTACGAATAAGGGCAGATTGGGCGTGACCATAAGCGGGCCATGCACCGCAGTGCTGGTTTGCGCAGTACCCATTGTGTCGTCTGCAACGCTGACCGCAACAATACGTACTCCGCCATTGAAATAAGACGGCACGGTAAAGGTCCAGTCCTGTTCCTGTGCGCTGCTTTCAAGAATGCCTGACCAGTAGGCAACCGGCGGCTGGGTTTTACGCTTGAACGGATTGAGGTTCTTACCATCATTAGCAAATCCATCGCCACCAATCTGCGAAAGCGAATGCAGGATTGAATATTCTGGCAGCAACAGATCCATGATTTGCGAGGTACTAACTTCCAGCCCACGTTTCATCAGGAAATGCTCTATCGGATTAGGGTTCTGGTAGTGGGCATAGAGCAATATACCCTCATCTACGGCATAGAGAATAATTTTAGCAGGTTTCTTCGTCTGGTACCCTACACGCACTGCACTGCCGGGC
>Ga0206897_1022_pt2 | contig 20938 bp, 21 predicted proteins | sample Alteio_BWOrgHeat_49_FD_152972 | JGI IMG/M metagenome (GOLD analysis project Ga0206897, IMG submission 152972) | Enriched cells from forest soil in Barre Woods Harvard Forest LTER site, Petersham, Massachusetts, United States -... | ecosystem: Environmental > Terrestrial > Soil > Temperate forest >... | reverse complement strand
GGCGCCTTTACACTTGGCCCCCCACCCGCACTTTCCGCGTTTTTTTTGACTTCCGAAGAAGTCATGGTTGGCACAACACCGGCTGGTTTCGGCGTTTCACCGGCGGATGTTGTTTTTTTGGCAACCCCCTCTGCAGCAGGGGTTTTTACAGCCCCTTGCGGTGGTGGCGATTGTCCAGGTCGGGATTTTTTAAGCCACTCGCTTAATTTTGAAACAATGTTTGGCAATTGAGTTACCGCTTTCCTGAAAAGATCCCTTAAGGGAAAAAGACAAAGCCATAAAATCGAAGGCCGGTGCCATTAAGACCAAGCAACAACCCGATCCGCTTTAGGGGGTATGGCCAAATACGGTGTCTATGTTTTTCATACGCAAGACATGCTTGGTTCCATTCTGCTCAAACTCGACGCTTGTCGGTGTAATCATGTTCACCGTACCAAGGGGCGGCACCTGATCGCCGATATGCACAACCTTGCTTTGTCCATCCAGCAGCTTGATGCTGGCGCTATAGCGACCGCCGCCACCATAAATGCGGCTAATTTCAACATTACTGTTGGATATAAAAGGACTTGGCATCCCTGATGGCATAGCATTCATGCCATTCGCCGTTGCATTAAGCATGGACAATGGCGGGCTAAGCGCGCTGGCTGGAATCGCCGATGCTAGAGATTTTCCTTCTCTCTCTGACCGAAGCTTTTCAAGTTCGTTAAGGTGTTTTTCAACTTCAATCAACGCTTCAATTTTGGCAACCGCCTGATGCGCGCTGTTGAGGTCGTCGAGCGTTATATTATCGGTGGTACCGATATGCTTGACAATATTTTTGACGGAGTCAGAAACTTTGTCTTCGGCATTCGCAAGACCCTTTTCGCCTTTATCCGCATCACCGGGAAGCGGTGGTGGGGCAGACACAGCATCGGCACCCATTATTTTTGGCATCGCATCTGGCATAGGCGCAGCTGCGACCGCAGATGTTGGTGCGCTTGGTGGTGACGAAACGACGGGGGGAGCGCTTGGCACAAGAGGAGTGGGATTTTCCGCCAAAACATAGGGGGCATGCATAATTAAAAGTGCCGCAAGCAAAGCTGAACCAGCAGCTGCAAGACGCGAAGATCCGATCTTTTTACGTGCGATTTTCATAGATCACTCCTCCGATCGTCCAAGATGAACCTGAATAGCTAAGCGAGTCTATAACAACTCCGGGCAAATCGCCAAAATACAATGGCAAATCCGACGGTAATTCTGGGACCGTAACAGTAAAGGAACGCTTAAGCCAGGGCGCAGGCGGTGGTGCCCAAGTTCCATGATAGCCCTCCGGTGGGGGTGGGGGCGGATCGTCCTGAGCACGACTTATCGACCCCGGCCAATCTTGGGCCAAATACCGATGGGTGACTTCAACGGGGTTTACAAGGTTTTCGGCTCCCCGGGCCGGAATTTTTGAAAGCGGTATGGTCAAAGAGGCCTGTGTGCCGCTGTCATTAACGACGGCCTTTTCAGGTGGTCGTGAAAAACTCTTTTCATGAGACCAGCCAAGATTGATGGAATCGCCACTACACTTCAGTTGCGTGAGATGCCAACCGGCAATAGCCGCAGGAATTTGTCCTAGACCTACCCGACAAGCATCAATAATGGCCATGGGCTGAGGTTGTTTTTCCCATTTACGTTCCGGGGGTGGGTATTGGATTGGTTCCTGAAAGGTAATCTGTTTGACTTCATGCCGAACTTTTTCAAGTTCATTTAACTGGGCGATACGACGCGCCTCTTCTTCGGCTTGCTGCTCCTGATAATACCACCCGCCACCCAGCGCTAACAACAGAACGGTCGCGGCAACACCACCGACGATCAGCATCTTTTGCGGAATTTCGACAATCTGCAAACGGACATCATGCCGCTCATTCAGAAGCAGACTGACCGGCATCGTATCGGCACCAGAAATCGCCCAGGATTCGGGGGCATAAATGCGCTGCAATCCACCGAAACCTATTTCCTGCAGAAGCCGATCGCGCGCTTCGCTTTCATTGAGAAAAAGTTGGTCGCCATCGGGAACGATAAGATCGTCACGCACAATCGTAATAACTGTGCCTTCACGTAAACGAAACGCGCCGCCCCATGAACCAAGCTGTTGATTGGCGAGACATCCGGCAAAAGCGGGCATGCCACTTTTATGGCCGACGCCGCCTTGTCCAAGGCCAAACTGGGGAACCCGACCGCCCTTATCGCCGGGACGAATCGCATAAAAATCGGCTTTTTGGCCAGGTTGACGCGCGGCTTCTTTCGCGACTTGCGAGACGCGCCCTGTCGGGCTGTTTTCCCAGTAAAGGCCGACGGCATAGACACGCCGGCCGACCGTTACGACGCCTGCGCCCATTACTCCTGCTCCGAATGGGGCTCATCAAGAACCTGGGGCGTGATCGCCATAAAGAGCATCGTGTGCGTTTTTTGCGTCGTCGATCCACCGCCAAGGGCGTAGTTGAAAGGATCGCCAACACCCTGGGAGTTTTGTGATGTATCTTCCTGGTCGACACCACCGAGAAGGAGCATCGATCCGCTCTTGAGAACCGATTGTTGAACGAAATTGTTGCTCTTCAAGTTAGGCAACTGAACCGTCGCACCCGCCGAAGTAAAACTCGTAAGCGCCGTCAAAGAACTGAGGTTCAGTGAATACTGCAACAAAATACGACCATCATCGAGCAACCGCGGCGTCAGTTGTACTGTAAAGCCGGGATTGATTGTGCCAGTCTGAATCGTTGTTGTTGGCGTCACCGAACCGCCCGAAATCGATGTTGTGCTCGACGAAGCATTTGCAACATAGGCGATTGTATCGCCGACAAAGCGCGAGACCGGCCGGTTGTTAAGCGTAACCAAAGGAAACTTTGCAACCTTTGTCGTGTCGCCAATAATGGACAGTGCTTGAAAAACATTGACGACTTGACCAACGCCCTTGGTCAAACCTCCGGAGGGATCTGTTCCAAACGAATTAATTCCATCCCTCGTATTGGATGGCGTTGGATTAAGAATGGCGATGGAAAGCGAGCCAGCCGTAGAGCCAGCCGTTACACCGTTGAGGCTCGCGGGTGCGGCTTGGCTCGTATAATTAATTCCAAAGTTTTTAAGGCGCTTCAATAATTCGCTAAACGAAACGCTGAAATCCTGACCATCCTCGAGACTGACGGTATAGATTTCAACCGTAATGGCGATCTGCCGCGACATCCGCGCGTTCTCTTGCGCCAGATAGTCGGCGACTTCATGCATAATTTCTGGCGTCGTGGTAACGGTTATCGACCCAAGCGATGGTGACACAACAACAGTTCCTGTTCCGCCCAACATCGCGGTTATGACCTGATCGAGTTCTTCCCAATATTTTAGCTCGCCGCTCTTAAAACTGGCATTTTGAGTCATGGCGCTCGCCTGACTTGGACCGCTGCTCGATGACGATCCGCTACCGCCAGAAGAGCCGCCACCTCCGCCAGAAGAACCACCGCCGCCGCCTCCGCTCGAACTTGAACTTCCCGCTGAACCGCTGGCAGCGATAGTATCTTCGGTATTTGCCGACCCCGGCAAGGCTTCAACGGCAAAAACACGTGTTGTAAATCGCGTCATTGAAATAGTCGTTCCGTCATAACGCCAATTGACGGCAAAATAACCAGCAACTTTTTCCATAAGACCCGACAAAGGACCTTCATAAGCAACCTGCATGGATGCGGCCGGCGTTGCTGTTTTGCTGGCCGCTGAAGCCCCAGGGGCAGAAGCAGGGGCGCCGGCGTCGGCCAGATGCACGGGTATACCCGTTTCTACGCTTATGGCTTTAGCAATGTCACTAAGTGACAGAGGCTCGGCCGAAACGATGGCAATACCGCGATCATTTTCGTATTTGGCTGGCAACGGCATGCCGCGCTGCATGCGAAGTGCTGAGTCCCCGCCCCAAACTTTATCCGTAACAATAAGTGGATTGTAATGGGCCGCCGGCGTTGGCTGATTCATTTTTGCCATTGTTTTTTGCGCATCGGCCGCCCGCTGATCCATAATCGCACGCGTTTCTTCACCGCAACCGGCAAGCGCGCCGAGAACACCAATCAGAAGAACAAGACTTAAGAGACGTGCGGGGGTCCCGAAGAGCAAGCGATCGGCAGGCGTAGATTTCATCAGGCGAGTCCTTATTTTAATCTGTATTACTATTGCCGCGTGTACCGATCACCAGGACTTTTTGACCTAAATTTGAATTGATGTGCAATTCGGCGATAGGCTGCGGATGAGCATTTTCAAACCCGGATAACAGACTGCGTACAGCTTCCTCGAAACTTCCGGAAAAACTGATGGATGCCTGAAGTGGGTAATCATATTCCGCCATCCAGTCGAGCTCGACGCCGGCACGGCTGCACCAGGTTTCTAAAATCCTATGCAGATTATCGCCGCGATCTGCGCGCCATGGTTCCGTCAAGGGAACGGGGCTTGCGGTTGATTGGGCATTCTGAACAACAGGCACTTCCACAAGATGGGGTGATGGCAATGCCCTTGATGAGGTTTTTACTGGCATTGCCGGTGCTATGGCCATGCTGTCGGCTCGGCCTATCGTAACCATTTGTCCAGCTTCGCGCATCACAAGCCCGGCGGGCTCCAACGAATCGCGCAGCGTGTCACGCCAAGGTCTGCCACCCTGGAAAGAAACCAAGATTCCCATATCAACATCAGCATCGATCGAAAAGGCATAACCCGCCGGCAGAATTTCTCTGAGAGCAACCGCCAAAGGAACCTGTCTGGCAAAACCGTGAACAATTTCCGACGACGGTGAAGCTGCAACGGTTGTCGGTGGAGTTAGGGTATGGACAGGCATTACGGGCGGCAAAAGATGTGGCACAACGCCACGGCCACCATCAATACCAGACATGTTGTCATTTTGGTTTGCTTCAGGGGTCAAAACCATTGGCTTGCTTGGAGTCACAACCGGTGGCATTGGCACGGGCTCGGACGTGACGACAGGTACAGACGATGCACCGCTGCCGCTAATGATGACGGGTGAAATAACTTCCGGACTTGTGGTCGCCATTGGCTGCGAAGAAACCGATGGCCCTGATTGAATCACAACCGGTGGAGGTGAAGATGTTGTTGAGTCAGGCGGAGAGACCCATTGAAATCCAGCGAATGCTGATGCGGGGAGAGCGCAAAGCCCGAAAGCAAAAAGACAGGTTCTTGCGGTAATTAAAGAAAGCCGATTCGGCATGTGTGTGGCTCTTTTCCTGACGAATCATGAAGTGCGGGAGGATCCTAGGAGACTAACCAAGGATCAACAATATACAGGGCTGAACGCTATAGGAAAGATAAGTTTTTACAAGGGGTTTGTTGCATTTTGGCAACAAGAATTTTTGTGCCACAAATGACGGTTTTTGGCCGTCACCAAACCTCATGCCATTCACCCGTAATCGATCCAGTGACGCATCGACCGTCGGTGATTCGCGGGCCGTTTTCTCCCTATGATCCAAGAACGCATGGCGCGCAGTGACGCCTCAAAAGTGAGACCGCGCCGCTCAAAAACCCAGAATAGAAGCATGACGGAAAGGGCTAAAATAAAGGTCCATAAGCGCGCATGAACGAGAAAAACGAGAATTGCCACGAAGGCACGCGCATCAAGTGCGAAGAAACGCGCCGGTTTTTGTGTATTACGCCAATGAATATCCATAAATTAAATATCGTCCAAATTGTCGAGATCGTCGAGGCCATCAGCATCGGCTTCGTCGCCAGAAAATCCTTTAATGAGAAGCAGATAGGTGCGCCGATCGATGATTCCACCTTTGAAAGCCTTGGTCGCCGTCTGTTCCATCGTCTGCCCATGACGCTGGAGAAGACGTTGTGTCTCGGATGTCCAACGCTCAAGGGGGAGATCGAGCAAAATCTCGCGCACGTTCTCGTCAAACACCAAATACTCGCGTAACCCAATGCGGCCGCCACCAACTTTTGGCACCAACGCCTGCGTCACAATCATACGCAATGTTTCCATCATCGCAAAAGCACGCTCGGTACGCTCGGCCGGTTCAAAAGCGCTGACCATGCGTCGCACCGTTGCAGCGACACCGACGGTATGCACCGTTGAGAAAACCAGATGGCCGGTTTGACCCGCTTCGATAGCGGCAGAAATCGTTTCACGGTCGCGCGCTTCACCAACCAAAATGATGTTGGGTTTGCGGCGCAGCGCGTTGCGTACACCCGCGGCGAAGGTCGGTAAGTGGCGAGGAATTTCGGATTGCGCAACCAATGAGCGTGGGCCAACGATCGCATCATACACATATTCGATTGGTGCTTCGTAGGTGAGCATTTTACCACAGCCCTGATCGCGCTCAATTAACATGCGGCAACCGGCGGCGAGCAAAGTTGTTTTACCACTACCAGTTGGCCCGGTGATAAGCACCAAACCCTGACGCGGCGACCAGTTGTCGATAATTTTTTGCTCGACGCCGAGCTCCTTGAGTGTCGGCGGCAAAGACGGCAACACACGCAATGTTACCTGTACCGAATCGCGTCCGCGACTCATCACGGCCGTTATATTGACGCGGAATCGAACGCGCGTATTGCGATCGGGGCGAACTTCGTACGATAAATCGAGGTCATGGCCCGAGGCCAGTTTGGCGAGCGCATCCGCACCATAGAGACGACCGAGAACATTCGCCATGTCGGCGGAATCGAGACTGCGGCGCGTAACCGGAAACAGAACACCATCGATTTCAATATAGACGGGGCGATCCGTCTGGATTGTAACGTCGCTGGCTTTTTGTTGCGAGGCCCACAGCAACAGATCGTCAAGTTCTTCCGAGGAAAGACGCAGAGGCTCACGTGGCCATGTCCCAATCCTTACGGACAATTCGTCGATCTGTGTCGTTACCTTGTGGCCGGTGTCCATGTATCGCTCCGTGGAATAAGAGCCGAGGGGCCGGTAATTGTGACCCCGCGGTCACCAATGCGCATTTCATTGCCACCGCCCGTAATGCCGCGATCATCCGCGAGCGCAAATGGCGGTGAAATCATACTTTCAGCGAGAAGCTCACGGTAACGCACCATGCCCACAAAATCGCTAATCATGCGGTCAAGATCCGCTTCAAAAATTTCTTCGGCTTGCTGAACACCAGCCTTCCAACCTTCTTTAATATACGACCGCCATGCCGCACGCTCATCATCGTCTTTTGGCAACAATAATCCCGGCGGTGGATCAACGTGGCCCCAATCACGTTCCATATAGAGGTGCCAATTGCGCGGCGCGGTCACAATACGCGCGGCACGATTAATGCGATAGATGCGATCAGCGACGGCAGCGGCCTGTCCGCCGGCGTTCACGAGCACAGCACGCTGCGCTTCGGAGACGACGGGCGGCTCAATCAGAAGACCCGAAGGTGCGGCCACAAGCAGGCGTGAAAAATCGAATGTCTTGTTGAGACTGATATCGTACTCGGCGAGACGACGCTGAATTTCAAATGTCCGGAATGCGAGCCCGCCGCGCGCACCATAAGATAGGGCCGCTTCGCGCAACGCATCAGCGCGGATTTGCAACCCCAACGCGCCGGGATTTGTATTGTCGGTTCCATTATTTTGTTCTTCAAGCTCCATCAACAAAGGCGGTGGTGGTGATGGGCCGTCCTGCGCTTGATCTTGCAAAGGCGCAAAAGGTGGCTGATGGGGCGTATTAATATTAGTCGCATCGGCCGCCCAAAGAAGAGATGGCACCAACAACACAAACATCAACGCAACGCCCGCGGAGACAGCGTTGTTTGATAGAGGTTTACTTTGTTTCATCGGCGCGAACATGGGGCATCTCAACCACATCACCGGGGGCATAGCGTATTTCGATCACACCAGCGACCCCATCAACTGCAAGATCGGCGCGATGACCCGCTTGCAAACCAATATCGCGCAAGACATGCAAAATCGGCTGTTGATAGGCATCCACATTTACGGTCAGCGGCACCGGCGGCACATTGCCTTTGACGTGGAAACGTAACCCTGCGCGTTCAGCGAGGGACTTCACGATCGGTTCGATCGGACCTGACCAACGTACGGAAACAGGTTGCATCAGGTTCGTGGGCGCGTTGGCATAATTCTCCAGCGACGGCGTATTTGGACTGCGTTGCTGCTCGATACTCGCGATACTGTCGAGGGCTTGCGACGCACGATCGGCAGCTTGTGCGAGCTTCACAGTCACAATATCGGGCTCTGTCGCGATCGCCGTCGTCGAATTATTTTGCTCACACCCCGCCAGCAAGGCAAGGCCACCGAACAAAAGGAAAAAGTGTGATCGTGCGTTCATGGATACCTTACGGAAAACAAAAGACGGAGGGCAGACAGCAAATAATTTCATCACACCGAATCATACCGAGAAATTAGGTTGATTTCTGTTCCCTGTCATCTGTTCTCTATTCCTCCCTATCCGGCTTTCAGAAAATGGAGCGCAAACCCCAAGAAACAGCAGGCCGGCAAAAGCACCAAAACCCCTGTAAACCATAGGCCGATAAAGAAAAAGTACAGTGCCACCACACATAAAGCGCTGGCGGCCATACCATAGACAACCGAGGCGTTCGACAACTTATCCTGTGGCGCTCTGGATTCGGCCTGCATTGGCAATGACCCCGTCTTTGCCACCACCGGTAAATTCTGGCTCTTTTGTGCGACCGGCACCGGAAGCCTGATTTTCTGGAGCCAGTTTGCCATATTCTAGGGCACCAAATCACTGAGCACAGACGCAGCCTGCTGCGGTTCGCCCTGCAGAATTTTCACTTTTCCATCTTTGCCGCGATAGACCAGATAAGGTGTTTCGCGAATATTCCAGCTGTTGATCAGCGCATAATTGGCGCGAACCGCGGCAATGAGAGACAGATCCGGCGCGCCCGCCAATTGGCTTTTATCGCCGGCAACGTATTTATCCCATGTACTCAATGGGTCTGCGACATGCAGAAATTGCGCCGCCGCACGCTCATTATCTGTACCCACCGAACCAATTGGGATCATGCGTATCTGAATGGCATTTTTAAGTACCGCATCGCGCAGCACCTTCCACGTTGCCTGGCAGTGTAGACAGTTGGGATCCATAACCATAAAAAGCTGTGGCGTACCCGATCCCACCGTGACTCCCGCGGCAGCAGATAAATCTTGAATTAGTTTTTCGCCGGGAGGTGCCGTCGGAGACGTTGGCGTGGCGCTATTGGCCGCCGACAAACTGTTCGTCAGCAAACTTGAAGCGGCGTTGTCCACAAGATTGCTGACTTCTTTGTTGCTCGCAACCAGATTTTTGACTTGATCGGCCGTAATATTATCGCCGTTTGGACCGAATATCGCGCCCATAATAATATTTTGATTGTCGGGTGTACTGTAAACGATTTGAATCTGGCCATCCTTGACAAGGAACCACCCGTTCATGCCCGAACGTGTGCCCATATAATAAGCTTTGGTCCCCAGTTTCAAAATACCCGCCAACACCGGATTCGTTGCAGGATCGGGTGTCGCAGCTGTTTTCGTTGTCGCGGATGCGGCCATTGCAGATGACGTGATTAGCAGAGGAGATATCGCCATAACACAAAGCGCGGCCATCAGAAGGGCACAGCGCTTTAAATTTCCTAATCGCTTCATACGGGTCTCCGAATTGCGAGAACGGCTTTATTTTTGAGCATACTGATAGGTATGCATCGGCACATCATGTTTGATCAACCCCTTATGATCCATAGCGGCAATCACCTGACGCGCATAACGCCCACCTTCACCTGGCGTTGCCGAGTGATAATACGCAATGCCGCGATAATAGCTGCCGGTTTCGGCGATTTTCTGACGCAAAATCCATGCGGCCACATACACATTCACGCAACCATCATCACGGATCCAGATGCGTGCGGTCTGATCATTGACATGCCAGATATGCGCCAACTGTGGCACCCAACGTGTATTGACCTGCATCGGGCCAAGATCATAGGTGCCGTTAAAATTTGGACCGGCCGCTTGGCCGACATGACCGCCTTCAACCTGCATGATCCCAATCATGATGGCGGGCGGCACATGATAGGTATTGGATGCCATCATGACGCAAGCTGCGAGAGCTTTTGCCGTAATCATGATTGCCACTCCTCAACATCGAGTTGCGCGGATGACGGCACTTCAAGATAAGTCGCGAGCGTCGCGAGCATCGCCATACGTTGATTGAAGGCCTGCCAGACTTGCGTCATTGGCACGACCTGACCATGCTGCGCAAAATAAGCTGCACGTTCATCGGCATTCATGTAGAGCAGACGGTCCGCTTCCGCATAATGCGACTCCGTATAAATCTGACCAGACGCTTTCAGCACACTCCAGCACAACAATCGCCATTGCTCGGGCGTTGAACCAGCCGCCGCCAACGCGCGCGTAACTTGGTCGGCATTTTTAATGAGCTTCTCAGCAACCTCGGCAAGCAAGGCGTGTTCGGCGCGGCCAAAAGAATATTGGGCAATCGCACCAACTACCGGCACCATTGCTTCCATCATTTTCGCGCGGAACGTCGCGACCGTATTGGGTACCGGCTCATTGCCACCCGGAATTTGCGCCTTAAATTTATTCTGCAACTCGACCGTCATGCGCGCGAGATTTTGCGCCTGATCGGCAGGCAATGCCTGACCCGTGGCTTTGAAATGAGAGGCAACGACTTGACTGGCGGCACCAGCCAAAGACCAACGCACCCAGGCATCAAGTTGGTCTTCACTGGCGCCGAGTTGCGCTGCGAGCGCTTGGCTGAGATTAATCGCGCTGTCGATGAGTGCGTTAAATTGGGCCGGATTGAGGCCCGTCGGTTTCGCGGCCTCAGCCCCTTCGCCAGCTGCCGCCGGGGTTTCGGTCAAAGCCGTCAAAAGCGGCATGCCAATATGGCGGAACGCAACCAGCAGCGATTGCATACGCGCCTGTGCGAGCGAATCTTCCGTTTGTGATGAGCCGTCAGCCATACAAAGATCCTGTAATGATCATCCTTTAACGACAGGTTTTTTTGATTATACCCCAACACAGGTGAGATAAAAAACCTGTCTGTTTTCTTCGAAAAATACCATGCCCTAACAATAGTTAACAGATGGCGAATGCCTTATAATAAGCGACTTATTTTCAGCGAATAAGGGCAAATTACTGCGACTTTGGCACAGCATTCGGATTGGGTGTTGCTCCCTGAACATTTTGCAACAATAGTTCCGCGTCAATCAAAGCGCGTTTTTCCTCCTGTCGGGCGGCCTCGTAAGCATCCACGGCGCGTTGTCCTTCTTGCTCCGACAGCTCAACAATTTGCGCTTCTGTCATGCCTGTTGCTCTCAGGTATTTTTGGAAACCCTGTGTACTGTATTTGTGAGCTCTCAAATAACTGGCCCTCATTGTGCTCATGCCATTAGTCTCGCAATCCTGCTCGGTCGGTTGATCGATAATTTGACGGTTATACATATCTCTGCAGTGATCAAGTTGAGTATTATACATTTGCTGGAATGCCCCACCCAACTGACTCCCGGCCGCTTGCGATACAGCCGTGCGATCAAAAACGCGCTCCACACATTCGTCATAAGCCAACGTCGTTTGCGAGGCTGCGTCAAAATTCTTCTCCATAATCTCGGTCTGATTAAGCGTAGGCGCAGTGGCACTGCTGCCGGAAGAAGATCCACTGGGCGGATCTGCAGGCATATGGGGTTTCAAACGACGACAATAGGCAACTGCGGTCACAAAGGCCATTTCGTCGTGCGTCGTAATTTGTCCAGGCCCAGGAAAAGTGATAACCTTCAGAAGCGCCGTATGAGACGCTGAACCACTGCCCGTTCCGTTGGCCATAGGATCGTCTAACGTCGTTGCGGCTGGGATCGAATATTGGAGCGGCCCCAACACACTGTATCGATGAAGATCGCCATCAGGAATCACCATCGACGCATTCGCTGCGCTACCAGAAGGACATAAGGTGCTACTTCTCCATCCGTATTTGCACCCATCACTAAATTGCTTTGCCGGACCCGTCGGACCCCGGCCATTGCCATAATATATTTCAAATAGGCTAGCACCTGCTGCCGCTGCACGCGCGGCATTCAACATATTTTGGGCCGACTGGCCCGACTGAACCGTATGACAACCATGATCGCTAACGACGATGTGCTCATCCGTGCTTTTCATCGTATGCATCATATTTGCTTGGCGATGCGTTTCATTTATGATGTCCTGCATCCCGTTAAGTAGTGCGCTGGTTTGCAGCAATTTACCGAGCGCATCTGCGACAGCCTGAGCCGCACGCTCCAAATGCGTCTGAATCCAATCGGCAACTTCCAAGACATGGAATGCGATTGAATCGGCCCATCCCAGGTTATTGACGGCGACATCTTCTACCTCAAACGGGTCGGCGATAACAGTTACGGGTTCTTGCGCCAAAACCGGGAGTGGCTGGACAACCCAAATAAACAGAAACAACGCCAAAAGCTTTGGCCATTTGCGGCCTTCATTTGGATATGTTTGTTTCATAGATATGTTATCCGTCACTTAGGGTCACTTCTTAAAAAAGGACTGAGGATCAAGGTTCAGCAATGCCGGGTTTTTTGGCGGCGCGTTTGGAGTAAGCGTAAGAAGCGGCGTGCCATGGCACGGCGGGCCATGAAGATTAAGGCTGATGCCACCCAAACCAAAGGCTGGCAACGGAACACAAAATAAATTTAATTGGCTCAGAACAAACGATTTCATTTGCTGGAGGACGCTCAGCGTCAGCGCACAGGCTTGATCAATCAAAGGAAGAATAATTGCCGAAATGATGGCATACATGAGATGAGACGGATCCGAAAGAGAGCCAAGCGTCAAAAAAATGGCTTCAATTTGCGTCCAGCAATGCGCAAGCTTGGTATCGATGGCCTGGTGAAGAGAGAGAGCTTCGTTGACGGCCTGTACTTTATATTGGGCGACGCCCGCGTGGGATGTTTGGAAAAGAAGGCGCATTCCCTGCGGTGATGATGTCGGATCATTTACATCCTGACCCCCATGACAATCTTGATTTTTCTGATCAAGGCTTTCCGGCGTTACGCTTGAACTTGACCCGTTTAATGTCTGTGCCGAGGCCACGCCCGGAAACGCCATAACCATGCACACCAAAAAGGCTGCAAGGATAGATAAGATTTTGTAGCGCTTCATCATCAACAAAAACTCCGCGTTGGTAGTATTTGGTACAAACAACTCTGCTTCTCGAAACCCAGAGATTCTAGCAAGCCGAACCGCCGCCCTGATACATTTGCATTAAATCATTCACGCTCAAAGGACCGGATTGAAGAACAGACAATCGCTTTTGGCTCTGTTGAATTTGACAATTAATTGTGACCGCTTGCTGGGCGTGCATATTTTGAATTTGTGTCAGGCCAGCCTGTCTCTGTTGAGATGCAGCCTGAGAAGGAGGTTGGGAAGAATTTTGATAGGCGATCTGGGAAGAGACAGAGCTCTCGGTCTGTTTCATCTGAACCAGTCTTTGTTGCAAAAAAGAAAGATTTTGTTTTTCGCGCGCGATCATACCGTTCTGTTGCGCCGGCGATATATAGGCGCCCGTCGCTCCGAGGCCAGCGAAGCCCGAGGTCATGGCGGAAGACATTGCGGGTGCTGTTGGCAATGATGACAAGGGAAGCGAAGGTGCTGGTTTGGTCGGCGTCGTCTCCGCCACTGCGGCCGCGTCAGGCGCCGGAGCGGGTGCTGCGACCATCGAACTTGTATCCGGCACAAAAAAATTGTGAACTTTTTGCATAAAGCTGTCGGAGCCGCCCTGCGGCACGGTAACGTTTTGCGCGTCAGCGAAAGCGGGCGCGAGAATGGCGAGTAAGAATAGCGGCGCAAACAGGTGGGTCTTCATCGAATAAAAGCCTCCGAAAAAATTCTAGCATATCACTTACCATATCAAATCGAATTTCCGCCAGTTTGATTAAAAAACTGTGAATTTAAAGGTCGCTCGCCAACGCATAAGACGGGCATAAAAAAACCGCCTACAAAGGCGGCGGGCAATGAAAGAATAAGCTTAAATTTAAGCCGTCGTGGCAGTAGAGCTCTGGCCACCGTTCGCGGCCTGTTTGTTCAAACCTTCCGGTGTGAGGCCTGCGCGCAGATAAGCCACAACCGTGCTCGACGGAATTTGTGACGCTACCGAACCATTGCTGTTCAAGTATTGAATGATCGGTCCCGCGGCCGCATCAACAACGATGCGCGGAGAAATACCAGAAGCCTGGCTAATGGCACTGATTTGTTTTGGTGTAATGCTCGATGCTGAATTCGTGTTGGAAGATGTGGGCGCAGCCTGAGGGATCGCCGCTGTGACGCCCGCGTTGACTCCCACTATGTGGCTGCTACTTGTCATCTATAATCTTCCTCAATCCCACTGATGGTCTATTGCACTGCAAAGTTTTAAAAACGCGACTCCACCCTAAAATTCTGCACGCACCTACACGGATTACTATACATTATATAGTACTCTTTCTCTTTCTTCTTGACAAGTAAAATTTTTTGTGAATCGAGCCGTTAAAAGGCTGCCCGTCGCTTGATCGTTAACTTTCGTTGATAGTTTCTTAACCAAGTGTTAGCAATTTCAGTGCCGAGTTTCTAAGACGTCGCTAAGGATCAACGCGCTTTGTCTTCCCCTTCATCTTCCATTGCCATTTCCTGGGTTCTTTCAACAATCTCAGGTTACGGTATTTATGGGTTGCAAATTGTCTTGCAATTCCTGTGCCGCGGCGGCCAACAAGTCATTTTGACCCGCAAACCAGCCATCACCGCCCTGCCACCCTTGGTACAGCCTAAGCTTGACCCTATCTTTGATCTCGCCGGCAAACTGCATACTTTTCTGCAGGATAAGCCCAATGAGTTACTCAGCTTCAATCACGCTGTTCTTCACGGCTGCAGCACCGATTTTTCTGGCTTCCCAGGACAAGATATGGTCTGGGGCAAACCCAATGTCGCCTGCGCCGCAATCGAGCATCTTGTGTGCACGGATCACGGCCGCGCGGTTGCTAAAAACTACGACATGTTCATTGCCATATCCGAATGGAACGCTGCCTATCTCAAAAGTTTAAATGTCGGACCCGTACATCTTTGCTATCAGGGCATTGACCCAACCTTGTTTCATCCGGGGCCGCGATCTCATTTATATCGCGATCGCTTCATGATTTTTTCCGGCGGCAAATTCGAATTTCGCAAAGGACAGGATATTGCGCTCGCGGCATTCAAAATCTTTCATGCACGTCATCCGGAGGCGTTGCTGGTTTCGTGCTGGCAAAATTTAAATATGCCGGATGCCAAGGCATTCGAATTGGCGGGGCATTGCCAAACCATGCCGCAAGCTGCACCCAATTTTGGATTGCAAACCACGCCGTGGCTTTTGAGCATGGGATTGCCGCCCCATAGTTTTATTGATCTGCCGTTCACCCACAATCTTTTGATGCCGAATGTTTTGCGCGAATGTGACGTCGCCATCTTCCCTAATCGCTGTGAAGGCGGGACAAATTTGGTCGCTATGGAAGCGATGGCATGCGGCATTCCCACCTATGTTTCCTACAACACGGGACATAAAGATCTTGTTGATTTCATTGGCTGTAATGCATTTAGAAGTCAAAAGGCCGTCAAGCCGTCACCTCACATGGCGACCGTTCAGGATTGGGGCGAGAGTGATGTCGATGAAGTGGTTGAAGCCCTCGAATATGTTTATGCACACCGCGAAGCGGCTGCACAAAACGCCAAAAATGTTGCAGAAAAAATGCAGGCGTGGACGTGGGGCGCGCTAAATGAAAAGCTTTTGAAAATTGTCTGTGACGGACAAACAGGAACAGCATGAGCATGAGCACACCAATCGTCGCACTCGCGATACCATCCAGCGATATGGTTCATGCTGATTTTGCCATGCGCCTTGCCAACATGTGTCTGAACCCTGGCGCACGCACATGCATCATCAACGCTAAGACATCGATCGTCGCGCTTGGCCGCAATCAATGCGCGGAAGCTGCGAAGCTTGCGGGCGCCACACATCTTTTATTTCTTGATTCGGATATGATTTTTCCACCCGACACGATCACACGACTTCTGAAGCGTGACAAAGATATCGTCGGCGCGGTTTATTCGCAGCGCGGCGCGCCCTTCCATCCTCTTGGCGTCACCTATGAAGGCGAACATACCCATGTAACCAGCGGTGTACGCCGCATGAAAATTTTGCCAACCGGCTGCCTGATGATCCGCATGGCTGTGTTCGACACATTGGCCAAGCCCTGGTTCAACACGCGTGTCGAGGGCGAAAAATTACTCGGCGAGGATTACTATTTTTGCGAGCGCGCCACGGAAGCCGGTTTTGAGATTTGGTGCGATGGCGATCTGTCCAAGGAAGTTGGTCATATTGGGCAGAAAACATACTATATCAAAGAGCCATAACCCGGTTCCGGTTGCGCCACATGGGGCAATTCCTGCCGGTAAAAATTGCCGACCAGGGTCAAAATCGGCAATTCTTGCCGCTTTGAGCCTGATTTTTACCAATCGAATCAAAGGTTAACATGCACGGGTAAAATGGCACGTTTCTCGCATAAATTGGGGTGCTGTTAAGCCAAGTTCACTCTGTGGACGCGGATGAGCAGCATAAAACCCGCGGAAGGAGTCTGCGATCAACCCCGAAAGGAGTTCTAGTTATGTCCATTGGTGCAGTCTCCCTAAGTGCTTCGGCACGTGCCAACTTGCAGTCATTGCAAAATACGGCACAATTATTGTCAACGACACAGAACGCATTGGCCACAGGTAAGGCGGTCAATTCGGCTGTTGATAACGCAACCGCCTTCTTCGCATCTCAAGGCTTCTTAAACCGTGCGGGTCAGCTCTCGAACGTTAAGAATACCCTGAGTACCGCGCTGCAGTCGGTGACGTCGACGACTAACTCGATCACGGACGTAACCACGATCGTGAACCAGCTCAACGGTGTTGTTACACAGGCGCTGGGAACGACGGATACGACCGTGCGTGCTGGTCTGGCGTCTCAGTTTAACAGCCTGAGAACCCAGCTCGACACACTGGTTAACGACGCAACTTTCAACGGTACAAACCTGTTGAACAGTTCGACGACAACTCTCGTTGTGTTCTTTAACGAGACGAATACGACCTCACTCACGATTACCGGCGTTAATATCACGTCTGGTGGTCTTGGTGTTGTGGCAGCGACAAACTCGTTCGCTGACACGGGTTCTATTCAGACGTCGCAATCACTGTTGTTAACAGCGTTGTCGACCTTGAATACCGATGCCGCCAATTTCGGTGGTAACGCAACCCTGATTCAGACCCGACAAGACTTTACGACCAATCTGATCAATTCACTTCAGACTGCGTCGGACAACCTTGTTCTGGCTGATTCAAACACTGAAGGCGCTAGCTTGCAGGCTCTGCAAACACAGAACCAGCTTGGTATCGTATCGTTGGGTATTTCTGGTCAATTGGCGCAAGCCGTTCTCCGGTTGTTCCCATAATCGTTACAGGAAGGGTGGGCTTCGGCCCACCCTTCTTTCTTTATGTTATAGTCGTTCAACTTTATTCTCGAAGGAGTCGGGAAACATGCCACTCAAAATCCGCATTAAGCCTGAAGGCAAAATTTTCGCCGGAGGCGCCGTTCTCAAGAACGTTGGTAACCGTCCCGCCGATCTTCTGATCTTGTCCGACAGCCCCGTCTTGCGCGAAGGCTATATGATGAATATGGATCGTCGTGACGAGTCGGACGCCAGCAACATCTACTTCCTGTTGCAGGTGATTTATCTTTTCAAGGGCAAAGGTCAGCCGCTTGACCATCTGGTGATCGAGACCATCCGCAATTTCAGTACGCTCTATCCACCTTATGCCGATGACGTCACACAAATCATCGCCCATCTGGAGGCCGGTGAACCCTTTAAGGCCCTGAAGCTTGGACATAAGCTTCTCGCCGAACAGGAAAAAATTATGGTACCCACTCCGGCTCCATCTCCAACAACGGCGGAAACGCCTGCGGCTAACGTTTGACAGGAGGTCAACATGACGTCGACGACACATGAAGAAAAAATGGGCGCCTATGCCGCGCACCAAGCGAAGGAAGAAGATCCACGTGAGATTGATCGTCGCGCACTTCTCAGCTGCGCGAGCCGTTTAAAAGCCGCGCTCGATGACGGCGGCAAAGACATGGCAGCTTATGCTGAAGCCATTCGGTTTAACCAAAAGCTTTGGACGCTTTTTCAAGTCGCCCTCTGCGATCCTGAAAATCAACTGCCTCGGGAAATAAAGGCGAACCTATTAAGTCTCAGCCGTTATATCGACCGCGCAAGCTTCCGCGCGATCACAGGCTTTGCACCGGCCGAGCTGAGCAGTCTGATTAGTCTTAACCGCACCATCGCCGCGGGGCTTGCGAAAAAACCGACTGCGGCTGCACCGACACCGCGTGTCGAACAACAGGTGCCGCAGCAACCACCGACATCCGTTATGACAACAGCTTAACCAACTAAGCTAGTCCGGAAGCTCGATGGCAAAAGGGTTTTGCCGCAGCGGCGGCTCTACCCAAAGCGTCGGTTTAAGAACGCTGCGATCGCCTTCAATAAATTTCTTTAATTCGCTCGCCATATGCGTGATGCATGCGGCCCAATTACGGGGTGCCGTTTGACGAAACAGCCGCGCGGTCGGATACCACGGACTATCTTCGCGCCCTAACATCCAGCGCCAATCGGGATCAAACGGAATCAAAATCCATACCGGCTTGCCGAGCGCCCCCGCTAAATGCGCGACGGCCGTATCGACCGTAATGACTAGGTCCAATTCCATAATCAGACCTGCTGTCGCTGAAAAATCGTGAAGATAAGGGTCAGCATCAAAAATACCGACTGTCATCATACCCTCATCGTCTTTCTTTTCCCATTTCTGCAACGATACAAAATGAGGTTGAGCGGCATTGATTAGCGGCTTCACTTGCGCCAGTGAAAGGGAACGGTTCTGGTTGTTGCGGTGGTTTGGATTACCTGCCCACACCAGTCCAACACGTGGTTGAGGAATAGATTGCAAACGTTCACGCCACGGCATGCGCCAAGATTCTTCGGCATGCAAATAAGGAACCGATGCCGGGATCGTGTCAACTGTCGTTCCCAACAGAGCCGGAAGATTCATTAACTGCGCGCGCGCATCGACTATTGGAACCGGATCCTCAAGTGTGAGCACATCAATGTCTGGAAAATTTTCTTTCAGAAGGTTTTTAAGAAATCCGTTGAGTTGCAAGGTAATTTTGTCAGCGCGATCACGAATAAGTTGAATATATCGCGTGCATTGTATGGCATCGCCAATGCCTTGATCTTCATGCAACAAAAGATGACCGACTTTCTCGCCCTGCCAACGTGGAATAGGACGGAAACATTCTTTATCATCCGGTAGTGTTTTCCAAAGCTCCCAAGCGCGCTCCATTTCGCCAATTTGCAACCATGCCATGGCTTCATTGAGACGCGCTTCAGAAGAATCGGCTAAAAGCCTAGCGACCCTTTGATAATGCGGGATTGAACGCTCTGAATAACCGGCTGCCCTTAGGACATTTCCGAGTGCGAAGGAAATCGAATCTTTATCAAGCCGTTCACTCTCGCGCACTTCCTTATAAGCGCCGACCAAATCGCCTTTTGCGAGCAATAGAACAGCGTAGTTGCTGCGATAACGAACATTATCAGGCTGCAACGTGACGGCATGCGCATGATGGGTGCCAGATTCGTCAAACTTTCCCATTTCGCGCAATAAGAGACCGGCCATGTCCCACGCATCACCAAGTTTGGGATCGGCGCCGAATGCCTGCTGCACCGATTGCAAAGCATCGTCGCGGCGACCAAGTGCGCGCAATACCAACCCGCGATTATGCCATGCCATCGCCATATCGGGCTTGCGCGACAGAGCTGCTTCCATGAGTTTCAAAGCAAGCTCAGGATTTTTCATCTGCTGGGCGATAACGCCAAGCATATGAAGAGCATCCGGATGTTCCGGTTCCTCCGCCAAAATAGCACGATACAACTGCGTCGCGGCGGCAACGTCTCCGGCACTATGTTTCGCGAGTGCGGTTTCCAGTTTTTGATGTGTGGTCGTCATGAACCGTAAGGTTAGGGATAGAGTTCGAAAAACTCCATCCCTTATAAAACCTTATGCTTAAGCTGCTTCAAGCAATCCGTAGGCATACCATTGCACAATGGATTTCGAGACAACATCCTGGATCATGGCCTGTGCCGTTTCGGCGGTTGGTTGTGTTGCATCCATAACGCGTGCGGCGGCGGAAGGATTTTGAGCAAGACGTTCAAGTTCTGGCAACAAAACGGATACGGAGTTCGCCAAGCCTACCCGGTTAAGGGCCTGCATCACCAATGCATCACGCGCCGAAATCTCGACGGCATTGCCGACAATAGGTGAGGCCATCCACATGCCTGCGCCTGTTACAGGCACTTCACTTAGATATTGATTGAAGCGGCCCGAAAGGCGAGGTTGCGCCACGTCCGTGACGTCGCCGGATCCCGGCATGCCACGCATCGGCTGAGCGATGCCCAACGCCGCCAAAACCTGAATAGCGCCGACAACATCGAGCGCTGAGAACCCCTTACCATTGGGGTGGGCGAGAAAATCGCCGACGCCAATCGGCATCAAGGTCATGAGCTCGATCAGTTTCGTGTAAAGCGGAGAATTTAACGAAACGACTGTGCCCTGCGCCTTAACTTCGGCCGGGACCTGATCGCGTGAGACGGTAATACCGTAGGTAAATCCGCCAAACAATTGGCCAGGATCAGCGATCTGAGATACCGGCTGCCGGCACCAGATATCCGAACGCACCATGCGATTAAGCGCGTAATCCTTGATTGGTTCATAAAGCGGATTATCACGGCAATTGATAACGATGCTTTGCGCCTCGGCTAGGATCGACAGCTCAATATAATTCGACGCAATGTTGCTGTCGCCTGCATAGGCGAAACCGCGC
>Ga0206897_1079_pt1 | contig 21107 bp, 13 predicted proteins | sample Alteio_BWOrgHeat_49_FD_152972 | JGI IMG/M metagenome (GOLD analysis project Ga0206897, IMG submission 152972) | Enriched cells from forest soil in Barre Woods Harvard Forest LTER site, Petersham, Massachusetts, United States -... | ecosystem: Environmental > Terrestrial > Soil > Temperate forest >... | reverse complement strand
TTGGCGTGCTGGCTGAACATCGAGTCGACGATGCGGATAAAGGCCTCATAGCTGTTAAAGATCCCGTGCCGGCCGGTGAGCAGGTAGCCTTCCAGCCAACCCTCGCATTGGTGTTCGCTAAGCATCGAGTCCAGCACGCGCCCCTGGGGTGCGAGGAATTCGTCATTTTTATCCGTGCGGGCGTCCCATTGGCGGGTGGTGGCCTGGAAAACGTCACCTAGCAGATTGGAGAGTGTCTCGTCCGGGCCGAAGACCCGAAAGTTTCGCTCGTTCTGGTTTAGCCTGGCCACGTCCCGCAGGAAGGCACCAAGCACCTGGGTGTCGTTCTTATCAACGGCGCCGGGCGAAGGCACATGGACGGCGTGGTCATGGAAGTCGGGCATACAGAGGTCGCGAAGCAGCAGGCCGCCGTTAGCATGGGGGTTGGAGCCCATTCGGCGGTTGCCGGTGGGTGCGAGGTCGGCCAGCTCGGCGTTGAGCCGGCCGTTTGTATCAAAGAGTTCCTCAGCCTTATATGTTTTCATCCAGGCTTCGAGTAGTTGGATGTGGTCCAGATGATCCCGGTCGACGAGCAGCGGCACCTGGTGCGACCGGAAGGTGCCTTCATTAGGCAGGCCGTCGACTACTTTAGGCCCCGTCCAACCCTTGGGCGACCGCAGCACGATCATGGGCCAGCGGGGCCGGGTGTTATCGCCGTTTTTACGTGCCCGCTCCTGGATATGCCGGATGTCGGTGATCACGTTGTCCATGGTCACCGCCATCAATTGATGCATTTTCTCTGGCTCGTCGCCTTCGGCAAAGTAGGGCGTCCAGCCGTTGCCCCGGAGCAGCTGATCCAGTTCTTCGTGTTCGATACGCGCGAGGATCGTGGGGTTGCTGATCTTATAGCCGTTGAGGTGCAGGATCGGTATGACTGCCCCATCGGTAACGGGGTTCAGCAGCTTGTTGGACTGCCAGGAGGTAGCCAGGGGGCCGGTTTCGGCTTCGCCATCGCCGATGACACAAGCTACGATCAGGCCGGGATTATCAAATACGGCGCCGAAGGCATGACTCAGCGAATAGCCCAGCTCTCCGCCTTCGTGAATGGAGCCTGGTGTCGTCGGCGCTACATGGCTGGAGATACCGCCGGGAAAAGAGAATTGTTTAAAGAGCTTTTTGAGACCTGCTTCGTACTGAGTGACTGCGGGGTAGACCTCGCTCCAGGTGCCTTCGAGGTAAGTGTTGCCCACCAGCGCCGCACCACCGTGCCCGGGACCGGATACGTAGAATAGATTCAGGTCGTATTTTTTTATGATCCGGTTCAAATGCGCATAGATGAAGTTCTGGCCCGGCACCGTGCCCCAATGCCCGACCACCAGCGGCTTGATGTGGTCTATTGTTAGTGGTTCCTTCAAGAGCGGGTTGTCGTATAGATAGAGTTGCCCGACTGACAGGTAGTTGGCTGCCCGCCAGTAAGCGTTGATCTTTTGCAGTTCATCATTCGATAAAGGCTGACCTGTGCCGTTGACTTCAGTAGCGTGTTGGTGCTTTACCGGCTTTATAGTGGATGCTGTTGTCATGTTTTCTTATTTTATAGTATGCCTGTCGTAAAAGTAGCCTACTATTTCCGCCGGGCAGTTATACGATTGGAGATTTGTCCTACAAGATCCACACATTGGGAATTTGATTTTACAGCCATGTCCATGGGACAACGACATTAAAAACCAGTGCTGTGAGGGGCGCTCACGGCTAAATGATCGTTAAACGGCTTGATCCATGGTCGAATGACAGGATGAAACAGGTCCCTTCGCCTTCCTCGGATCGTACCTCCACAGTGGCATGGTTTGACCGGAGAATATCCAGTGTTAGGGCTAGCCCCAGGCCCAATCCGCCCTTCTTATTCGTGAAATAAGGCTTAAATATGTTCTTCAGACACTCTTTACTCATGCCTAAGCCGTTATCGTGAATCTCCACGGTAGTGAGTTCTCCGGTTGATTTCGTAACCAGCTTTAGTTGTCCCCCTTCCGAAGGCATGGCGTCAATGGCATTAACGATAATATTGATCAGGGCGATCTTCATCTTCTCCTTGTCTACCATGACTCTACATCCTGTTTCGGCATACTCCTTGCGCACGGCAATATTTCTAAGCAGGATCTGGTCTTTCGTCATGAATAATGCTTCTTCTAACAGTTGAGATGTTGAGTATGATCCCGGAGCGGTTTCTAGTTCGGGTTTAAGAAGGCTGTTTATCAACTCTTTAATTCGTTCGGATCCTTTTTGAATGACGTCAACGAACTGTCTCTGTTCCTCATCGAGACTACTTTGGTTCAGCAATTCCACTGCGAGATTGATAGTACATAGCGGATTTCTGATTTCGTGTGCCAACGCGGGAAAAAAAACTGCAGTACGCTTATGGGTTACGCGGGGAAAGGCAAAAGGAAAAAGGGCGGTGGTAGGCCGTAAAAGGCCGCCCGGCGTCATACGACGGTGGATGTTAGTTTGTGCATTCATATTGGTTTTTTTAGCTTGGTTTTGGCGGCTTTGGCGCCTCGAGTCTGGTTAATGAAAGTCAATTTGATTCCCAAATTTGGGTATTTTTTTGTTCATCGGTTTTACACAATCCTGAATATGTATTACATCATTCACATATTTTGCTTTCGCGGGAAAACGATAAAAAGCCGCATCATTTGAATGTCACAATTCATGTAATTCTACAGCGGGGACGACGTTGATGGCCAATTTTCGGTAGCTATTCCGGTATGTATGTATTCCCAGCCTGGTTTCGTCCCTTCAGCATTGGTGAAGACGTTTGTGGGTTTGATACCCAATCCGCCACTGTGCTTTCGCGCGGCTACAGATCGTGTCGCCAGCTGAGTCATTTGATCGAGCCCGGAAAATGTTTCGCCGGGGGCCATTATCTTCCATTCGCCGTTCGGAGCCAGGAGGTTGCGCCAGCCTTCAATGTCGTTCACACCTGCCCCGAAAGGTGGGAATGATATAAATCTTTTCAAGACGGATGTAATGGGTCAGGGACCTTTTAGGCTAATTTTGACTGTGATGCCGAACCAACAGCCGCTTTTGGCCGCCTCTTTGGACACTTTTTGGAACCTCGGAAGTACGGAGGTGTTGCAGCTGCTTTCAGGTTCTGAGAAAGGGCTCTCCCGGTCCTCGGCGGAGGACCGGCTAAAAACCTATGGCCTCAATACGCTGAAAGGGGCTTCGCGGTCATCCGCCGTCCTGCTTTTCCTCGGCCAGTTTAAAAGCCCGATCACACTGTTGCTCATCGGGGCGGCCGGTCTGTCGATGGGCCTGGGAGATGTTCCGGACGCCGTGATCATCCTGATCATTATTTTGATCAGCAGCTGCCTTGGCTTCTGGCAGGAGAAGGGAGCGGCTCATGCGGTGGAGGAGCTGTTGAAGCTGGTGCAGATCCGCTGCCGCATCCTGCGGGATGGGACGGAAAGCGAATGGCCGGTGGAGACAGTGGTCCCGGGGGATATCATTGTGCTGTCGGCGGGGGATGTGATACCGGGAGACAGCCTGCTGCTGGATTCAAAAGAATTATTTATCGATGAGGCGGCCTTTACCGGGGAGTCTTACCCCGTGGAAAAGAATGCCGGCATCCTGCCGGCGGACACGGTGCTGTCGAAAAGAAGCAATGCGCTATTAATGGGTTCTCATGTTATCAGCGGGAAGGCGAGGGCGTTGGTAATACGGACGGGCGGCAAGACGGAGTTTGGAAAGATATCGGGGAGGCTGCGCCTGAAACCTCCGGAAACGGATTTCGAGAAGGGTATCCGGCATTTCGGGTATATGCTGATGGAGATCACGCTGGTGCTGGTGATCATCATTTTTGCCATCAATGTGCTGTTGCATAAGCCGGCGCTGGATTCGTTCCTGTTTTCGCTGGCACTGGCGGTGGGGCTTACTCCTCAATTGCTGCCGGCCATTATTACGGTCAACCTGGCTGCAGGGGCCAGGGCCATGGCCAGCAAGAAGGTGATCGTCAAGCGGCTGTCTTCCATCGAGAATTTCGGAAGCATGAATATCCTTTGCTCGGATAAGACGGGCACGATCACGGAAGGGATGGTGACGCTGAAGGACGCGTTGGACATCACGGGGAATCACTCGGAGAAGACGCTGCGATATGCGGGGCTGAATGCTTCTTTGCAGCAGGGGTTTACGAACCCGATAGACCAGGCTATCTGCGCCGTGTATAAAGCTCCTCCCGGGGCTTTTACGGTCCAATGCGAGATACCATATGATTTTATCCGGAAACGGCTGACGGTGCAGGTGCAGCATGAAAATGAGAATGTGGCCATCACTAAAGGGGCGCTCAATGGCATCCTGGACATTTGCGGCCAGGCGGAAACGGAAAAGGGGGTGTTAGCGCCGATGGACGAACAGCGGGCCCTCATTACCGGACAATACCGGCAATTAAGCGCGGCGGGGTTTCGGGTGTTGGGCATTGCTTATAAGAATACTTCTAAGGAGAAGGATTTTACCCGGGAGGAGGAGAAGGATATGGTATTCCTGGGATTTATAACATTGTTCGATCCGCCGAAACAGCATATCCGGGAGACGCTGGATGGCCTGCGCGGACTTGGCGTGCAGTTCAAGGTGATTACGGGGGATAATGCGCTGGTGGCCGATAGCATCGCACGACAGATAGGGGTTTTGGCGCCGGTGATCCTCACGGGCGCACAGCTCAGGCAGATGAATGATGATGCACTGATGCAGCAGGCGATGAATACCAATATTTTTGCCGAGGTCGAGCCCAATCAGAAGGAGCGGATCATCGGTTGTCTTAAAAAAGCCGGGAATGTGGTGGGATTTATGGGCGACGGGGTCAATGATGCAGCGGCGCTTCATACGGCGGACGTGGGCATTTCGGTAGATGACGCGGTGGATGTGGCCAAGGAAGCGGCGGATATGGTCTTGCTGGAGCAGGACCTGGCCGTCCTGAAGGAAGGGATCATTATCGGAAGAAAGACATTCGCCAATACGATGAAATATGTCTTTATGGCGACCAGCGCCAATTTTGGTAATATGTTCAGTATGGCGGGAGCTTCTTTGTTCCTGTCCTTCCTGCCGCTGCTGCCTAAACAAATATTGCTGACCAACCTGTTGACGGATTTTCCGGAAATGGCGATTGCGAGCGACAGGGTGGATGCGCTGTCGGTTGAAAAGCCGCGCCGCTGGGATATCCGGTTCATTAAGCGTTTCATGCTGATTTTTGGGTTGTTGAGCTCGGTATTTGACTACCTGACTTTTGGAGTGCTGCTTTTCTTTTTGAAGGCGGGTGAGAGTGTATTTCAAACGGGCTGGTTCGTGGAGTCGGTGGTATCGGCTACGCTGATCGTGCTGGTGGTGAGGACCCGGCTGCCATTCCTTAAAAGTCTGCCGGGTAAATACCTGATGATAGCGACGGGTCTGATCGTATTGCTGGTGCTGGCGCTTCCATTTACTCCCCTGGCGGGCCTGTTCGGGTTTGTCCATCTTCCCCTGTCTTTCTATGGTTGGATGGGGCTGATCGTCGCTGGTTATCTGGGAACTGCGGAGTTGGCCAAACAATGGTTTTACCGGAAATTGCAAAAGGACTATTGAAGCCGTTCGCCCAGCGGTTTGCGCCACGGTGCTTTTGCCAACGCAGACCTGGTTCGGCTGCAAAAAGTGAAGAAAATCGGTCAGGGTGACCAGGGAAATGCCTAGTTCGGCGGCAATCTGCTGCCGGCTAAGAAGGGTTTCGTCCGGTGCCGGTTTCGTAGCTGGGGTCGGAGACTGTCGCAGTTCCTCCCGGATTACCTCACGCATCCACCGCTTAAAATCTTCTTCTTGGGGGAGAAAAATATTGGTCATAGATTCAGTTTTGACCAAAGTTCTATTGGGAAAGTAAGGATAGCAATGAGGGATTCCGGAGGGATTTAATCGGAGTTTACAAACTTGAATATAAGTGGGTTATATCGATTAAGTTTTCCTGCTGTAGGTCACAAATGAAGATTTGGTGTGTTTATCCCTTGGCGGGAGAGTATATGTGGCAAAGTTTTTTACCGAAATTGCGAGTCTGTTCGGTCGGAAGGATTTTGGAGATTAGATTTCCTGCCATTCAATCTCCTTTTCTCCTTTTCAACATACGAATCCGTTGTTTTGCCGAGATTTCGGCAAGCTGAGCAGCAGTGAGGCCGCCTTGTTTTTTGGCTGGCGCCGGGGTGCTGGCCGTCATATTTTGCAGCAAATGCCTTGCTTCAGAGCATTTATGGAGAAGTCCGCCTGCCCATGCTTCAATTTCTTCGAGCTTCTTTTCAAGCTCCGCGACTTGTTTTTCTGTAAGATATTTTTCCATTTGCATCGATTTGAGAAGTATCCGGTTATCAAATTTTGCCCTAAAATACACTATGCTCGGGCTAAAATCTAGCGATTAAAAAGGAACTCTTGAAGCGCATTTGGCACTCTATGCAAATCCGGATAGCCAGGCTTATGGGCCTGGTTTAATAGATACATGAAATTATTGCAACATTACTGCGCCAAAGAATTTCGGGTGAAAAAACGGTATTTTGGGCATTTTGTACTTTCGAGGCTTATGATCCTTGGGATTTTGAAATAAAGTCTTTAGTTTAGTTTCAGATTCTCCCAACCAAATATCTATCGTCCCTCTGATCTTTTATCCTTCTGGTCAGTAGCTGTCCCACACTCTTTTTTTATGATCAAGCCTGTTGTCGGCGTGCGTGTCTTTTGATACTGCATGAACGTGGATCTTTTGTCCCGAAAAACAATTGTCAGCTATTAACCTAAACTAATCATGAAACGAGTTTTACTTTTTTACTTCGCTATTTTATCTTTTAATGCCGCCCTGCCCCAACCATGGTCGACCAACGGCAGCAATATCTACTACAATGGCGGGAATGTCGGTATTGGCATTAGCTCACCGTATGGCCTTTTCCAGGTCTTCGGTGGGTCTACCTATTTGCAGGCGCTTAATCTTGGATTTGGTGCCAGTACATCTGTCCTCACCACGGATGCTGTCGGAAAGCCCATCATCTTTCAGGAGGGCGGTACCGAGTATGCAAGAATCACGAATACGGGCAGTTTCGGTATCGGAACAACCAATACGAACGGCTATCTACTGTATGTCAACGGTTCTGCCAGTTTACAATCCGTGAACTTGGGTTTCGGCGCGTCTTTGGCGGTAATAGGAACAGATGCCTCCTCAAAGCCGATCAGCTTCCAGATCGGCACTACAGAATACGCAAGATTATTGGCCAACGGCAGCTTCGGCATCGGCACCACCGATACAAAAGGGTATCTATTTGCAGTCAATGGCTCGGCGATCTTCACGTCTGCCCGTGTGAAAGCCTACGCCTATTGGCCGGATTTCGTATTCGGTAACGGCTACCGTCTTCTCAGCCTGGACAGTGTTTCCAGCTACATCCAAACCAATCATCATCTCCCCGACCTGCCTTCCGCCGATAGTGTACAATCCGCCGGGATCGACTTAGGCGGGACGGAGGCCGCACTACTTAGAAAGATTGAAGAGCTGACCTTATACGCGATAGACCAGCAGAAGCAATTGAAAGTACAGCAAGAGCAGATAAAGCGGTTGGAACGGTTGATCGAAAAGAAAACCAAGCCTTGACCCTCAACTCCCAGCTATGAAAAAATCTATTTTCTGCTATTTATTGCTGACGGGTTGCTCGCTTTTTACGAGAGTGTACGCCCAATCCTACTCGCCTCCGGCGGACAGGATCCTTTCGCTGCCTAAGCGCTGGATCAGTAAAATAGAGGCCCGGATCGCCGGTCTTAACCACCAAATTACCGGCCAAGCTCAACAATATCTGCAGCAAATGGCGAAACAGGAAAACCGGTTTCAGCAAAAGATGGCACGCCATGACTCCACAGCAGCCAGCCAGCTCTTCGCGGGCAGCGCCCAGCAGTATGCGAATCTGTCGCACTTGCTGGCGACCGACACCGGAACCCGAAACCGGTCGCTTGGCGGTACCTATCAACCTTATCTGGATTCCCTGCACGGCAGCCTGGCTTATCTGCAACAACATCCCGAGTTGCTCGGTGGGTCGACCGCGAAATTGGCACAGCTACAAAATGCCAGCAGCGAGCTGCAGGCGCTCGAAGCAAAAATGCGTGATGCGGACCAGATCAAAGGCTATTTTCAGCAACGTAAACAACAGATCGCTCAATTCCTGGCCCAGCATACCCAACTGCAATCCCTGTTGGGCGGTAAATATGCCGGCATCAACAGGGAAGCTTATTATTACTCGCAACAGCTTCGAGCTTACAAAGAATTGTGGAATAACCCCGACCAGCTGGAACAGCGCGCACTAGCCCTGTTAAACACCAGACCGGACTTTCAAACTTTTATGAAGACCCATTCCTCCCTGGGGGGGCTCTTCCAGGTGCCAGGCAGCTATACCGCTGCAAAAGGACTCGCGGGCATGCAAACCAAAGATGCCGTATCGGCGCAGGTGCAAGCAAAAGTATCCGCCGGGGGCGCCGCCGGCTTGTCCGCCCTGCAATCCAACCTACAGACCGCACAAAGCGCCCTCGACACGTATAAAGCTAGACTAAGCGCCTTGGGCGCCGGCAATGGAAATGCCGATATGCCCGATTTCACGCCTAACGAGCAGCATACAAAGAGCTTCCTACACCGGCTTGAATATGGTGTCAACTTCCAGACCACACGGACTGACGCCTATTTTCCCAGCGTCACGGATCTCGGTCTCTCGCTCGCCTATAAATTGGGCCACGACAACCTTATAGGCATCGGCGCCTCCTATAAACTGGGTTGGGGCAACGGCATCCAACATATTGCCTTCACCAACCAGGGAGTGGGGCTCCGGTCCTTCATCCAGCTAAAGATCAAGGGAAGCTTCAGCGCCACCGGCGGCTTTGAATACAATTACACGACGCCATTGCCGGCGTTCAGTCAGCTCCCCCGATTACAGGATTGGACAAAAAGTGGTCTCATCGGCCTGACAAAAACCATAACCACAAAGGCAAGGGTCTTGAAACAGACCAACCTGAGCCTGTTATGGGATTTCCTGAGCTATTCACAGGTACCACCCACATCGCCTTTTCTGATCCGGGTAGGTTATACACTCAACTAAAAACAAGCGTCACCCAGATAACTATGAAACCGTTTCTTATCTTATGCACCTTAGCACTCTGCGTTCGATGTCTCGGACAATACGATGGCTCCGTCCCCGCGGTAACGCCGGCTGCACCTACTGCAGCCAGCCTGTTCAAACCAAGTGAACGTCCACTCGGGTCTTTCTCCGGTACGACACCTATCGATATCCCGCTATACACCCTTACTACCGGTGGCCTTTCCCTTCCAGTGAGCCTTAGCTACAACAATGGCGGTATCCGGGTAGAAGAGATGGCCACCTGGGCCGGCCTAGGATGGACGCTCGAACCGGGAGGGCAGATAACCCGCTCCATGCGCGGGACTCCCGACGAGGATGTCGGTCATAACGGACTTATTACGTCTACCTCCCTACCCAAGCCCTCCACGTTTCCGGGCAGTAATTATGCTGCCAATGCCTACTGGGTCGTCAGCGGTAACCTGGACGAAGAGCCCGACATCTATTATTTCAATTTCCTGGGCAATAGCGGAAAGTTCTATTTTGACGAATCAGGCAACCCTCATATGGTCAGCCAGCAGCCGCTGACTATACAAAAAACGATCTCCGGCAATGCGATCTCCGAATTCATCATCACCGATGCCCAGGGCAACCAGTATATTTTCGGTGACACCTATGTTGAAAGTTCCGCCGCCACGTATACCAGCCAAAACGGATATACCAATGTCCCCAGTGGGCCCAGCTATAATGCGACCTGGAAGCTACACCAGATCAAAGACCTCAGCGGAGAACATGTGATCAACCTAACTTATGCCCTCTATAGCTATTCCTTTCAAACCTGGTCGGGCGGGTATATGGCGATCGGCGGAATGGTCGGCATGGATTGCTTGGCATCCGACAGCTATAGCGATGAGGTTACGGCAACCACCGATGTCCAGGCCTATCACCTGACGAACATCACCTGTGGAAATGACTCCCTCGTTTTCTATACAGGAACAGATGCGGTGGATGAAGGGATAAAGCTGGACTCGCTGCGGCTTTTCGAAACGGGTGGCATCCTGCGCAATGGCTATCACCTTAATAAAAGTTGGTTCAATTACTCCGGTGGCTCGTTCAATGTCTATACCAACCGGCTCAGACTGGACAACCTATCGGTATTTGGGAGCAGCGGTAACGACAGCATGCTCTATTCCTTTACCTACAATACATCCGTGAACCTGCCCTCGCGCATCTCCTTTGGCACGGACTATTGGGGCTACTACAATGGCAACGACTACAATTGGACCAATATGCCAAACGGGGTCTATGTCAATGGCTCTCAGACTATTCCGGAATATAATCTCGGCGACCGCCGCGCCAATGGCACCTATGCGGCGGCCAATATCCTCACCAAGATCACCTATCCTACCGGCGGAAGCCGGTCCTTTACCTACCAGGGCAACCAGGCCTTGTTGGAGCTAAGTTCCCAGGTGAAACCCGATGCCGGCTACTATCAAACCCAGTATCTCTCGGGTAGTGGGTTTACCTACATGAGCAACACGACCCCGATCTTTACAGATACGTTTAATGTCAATAGCACCGACGGTGCTACCGACTTCAGCTTTGACTTAAGTGGCTACGGCTACGGTAGCTATTCTGTTGTACTCATTCAACGATTGGGCGGCTACAACTATACCCTGTTCACCTTTAACAGCGAGACGAGCGGCAGCTATGTCCTTTACAATGGCTCCTATACGGTACAAGTCTTCGAAGATGTCAATTGCGATTTCACCGGCATCAACTGTTGGTGGAGCGTATGCACGATGAACTCGAATTCGACCAGCCGGTACAATTCCGCACTAAACGCCAACAATATCTCCGTAGGCGGCGTAAGAGTCAGCGCCGTGCAGGACTATGATCCGATCACCGGAGCTACCCATACCACTACGTTCACCTACAACGATCCTGACGACACGGTCCTCGCCGGTGGACTGCTGATCTCCCCCGTTCAGGTCGCCCACCAGGGGGGCTGCAATACCCGCAACTGTCAGTATATCCGGCTGTCCACTTCCAGCCAGTATCCATTGGCTACAGAGGGCGGTTCGTTTGTCGTCTATCCCAAAGTACGCACCCGCCAGGGCGGCAATGGTTATGTCGACCGGGAGTTCAGCTTTGCCTTCGATCAAATCCCCCAGGGATATGATGCGATGACCGATTTCCCCATAGGTCCGGTAGATGACAACAGCTGGGAAAGAGGCCAGCTAGTCATAGAAGAAACCTACGATTCATTGGGAAATATGCTCAAGCGCAATGCCAGCATGGGACAAGGGATCTATAGCACCGAATGGGGTCCTCCCTATCCCCCTTTTACAACCACCGACTATCTCATGTCTACCCAATATGGCTACCGGGTCGTGGGCTACAGTCAAACCTATGGCTGTAACGACGTCGGCATGAATATGATCTGCGCGGCGTGTTGGAAACAATACACTCTCCAAAGCATGTTCGCGGGCATCCGGGGTACCATGACGACCGATTATCAGCCCGGTGGCGGCAATCAGGTAAAACAGGCCGCCCTTACCTATTGGACCAGCGAAGGCTACCCCCTGCTTCAGACAAAAACCGAATACCTGCAGAACGGTGATACCCTTCGCACACATTATTGCTACGCGGTGAATCACACCACCGATTTCGTGCTGGGGCTGTCCTCTACGCAGGCGGGCTGGCTCCCTACCCTAAGTGCCGCCAATTATCTGCAACCGTTGGAAGTGACGATTACGGTCACTCCATCAGGTTCAACAACCTCGACCTTTGTAGAAGGCTACAAATATTGCTTTGCGTATTACAACTCGTCCAAGCCCCATATCTGTACAATCATTCATTATACCTCGACCACCGATTCCGTCGTGACAAATCTCAGCGCTTATGATACCAATGGTAATCTGACGGAAGAATACAAAAACAACGACAACAAGGTGGCTTACCTGTGGGGCTACAACGGCCAATACCCGGTCGCCAAAGTGGTTGGCAGCAGCTATGCCACGATCTCCAGCTATGTCAATGCTTCGGTACTCCAAAACCCCTCTTCCGACGCGGCGCTGCGCGCTCAGATCAACAATATCCGAACCGCTCTTCCCGGTGTCCAGGTGACGACCTACTCCTATGCACCCGGTATCGGCCTTACCTCTCAAACCGATCCGGCCGGTTTGATCACCTATTACGACTATGACCCGCTGGGCAGGCTGCTCCACATCAGGGACCAGAATAACAATATCCTGAAGAAGTTCAATTACAATTACTACAATACGATTACCCCCTAATCCTATCATATGCTGTATCGAAATCTTATATTGGTGGTTGTACTTTGCGCTGCGTGGGGTGCCAGGGCACAGTCTCCTGCCAGTCCCCAGGCCCGATGGGCCGATTCGCTGGCCGGTAGTGAGGCGGCAGGGTTGCAGCAGCTATTTCAATTATCGGCTGGGCAGACCGATTCTCTACATCAGGCCGCTCTTCAGGCCTATAATACACGAAAACAGGTGTTGGCCAGCTATTGGAAGACGGACTCCTTTCCGATCATGATTGCCCGCGCGAGCCGCCTGAAAGACTCGCTCTATTTTACCATCATGGGTCCGCGGCAGTTTCAGATCTACAAGGATTCACTCTTTGTACAGCAGGAGCGGCTGCGTAGTCAATCCACAACTTCACCAAAACAGGGCCAGCCATGAAAAGCTTAACCATTCGTGGAGTCCTGTGGGGTCTGACCGCCTTCTCGTCCTGTGTTTGCCTCGGGCAGGACAACAGTGTTGTTACCCCACCAGCCTACAGCAGCACGCTTTATAACTATGTCCGCAGTTGGTCCGCCGTCCTGGCGGATACGGCCGACGCCGACGTAACGACAGCCTCTGCCGTTCAGAACTTTCGGATGACCACAGAGTATTTCGATGGATTGGGTAAGCCGCTACAGACAGTCACTAAGCAGGGCTCCTGGCCTTCAGGCGGGTCCGCGGCGGACCTGGTTACCGCGATCGCCTACGACAATTATGACCGCGTTCCGCGGGTCTTTCTGCCCTTCGTAGCCAATTACACGGGAGGCAATACGTCCATTACGGATGGCTACCTCAAGACCAACCCTTTTCAGCAGCAGGATTACTTTTACAGCGATGCCAATGCATACAGCCCGGTACATGGCCAGGGCGAGACTTATTATTACGGCCTTACGGTATTTGAGGGCTCTCCACTCAACAGGTCCGCAAGGACATACGCCGCGGGAAACAGCTGGGTACACAATGGCAAAGGGCTTACCTACTCCTATGATGTCAATACCGCCCTGGACAGTGTCGAAATAATCCACGTGCGCGATACCACCCTGGGACTCTTTGGGACCTATACACCTGCAGGATACTATGTCGCCGGTGATCTGCTTAAAACGATCACTTCGGATGAGAATGGTAAGCAGGTCATTCAGTTCTCGGACAAACAAAACAGGGTCCTCCTGAAAAAAGTCCAACTGACCGCTGCTGCGGACAACGGCGCGGGATCAGGCCCTCACGGATGGTTGAGCACCTATTACGTATATGATTACAAAAGTCGGTTAAGGGCCGTGATCCAGCCGGCAGGCGTCGTCAACCTGGTTAGCTCTGGCTGGACATTTACGAGCACGCTGCTGAGCCAACAGGTCTTTCGCTATGAATACGATGGCCGTGCCAGGACGATCCTGAAACAAGTTCCTGGAGCAGGTGTCGTCTATACCGTTTATGACGGCCGGGACCTGCCGGTGATGGTCCAGGACTCCAATCTGCGCGCCCAGGGCAAATGGCTTTACACCCTGTATGATGCCATAGACAGGCCGGAGATCACCGGCTTTGTCGCATATACCGGCTCCTGGAGTCAGCTGCAGGCGCTGGTCACCGGTCAAACCGGCAGCTATAGCACCGGCAACGTCAGCATCAGCGGCCAATCGGCCGGAACCGTCCCGTCCAGCCTTACCTTCTCTACCCCCCAAACGGGAGATTGGTATGCCTCGACCGTCATCAACCTCGACACCGGTTTTGCCGTAAGTACCGGGCAGGAGTTCAGCGGCAATATCGCCGCCGGGGGGACGATGATGGAGTCCAGTGGCTCGGTGCAAATCTCGGACAACCCCATACCCTCAGGGCTAACCCCGACGATCCTCACGGTAACCTATTACGACAACTACGCTTGGGCCAATAACAGCGGTTTGGGTTCATCCTTTGCTGAGCCCGCCGCCCCGGAGTTCATCACCAGCTACAATGCAGCTCCGGACTATGCCCAGCAAATGACGCCGGGCCCTTCGGCCACCGGGCTCGTCACAGGGACCATGGCCCTGGTCATGGGCACCTCGAACCAGTATCTCTATACGGCATCGTTTTACGACAGCTACCACCGGGTCATTCAGACCCGGCAGATCAACTACAAAGGTCAGTTGGATGTACAGACTACGCAATACAATTTTACCGGCAAGCCGCTGCGTGTCTATGTGCAGCACGACAACGCTGCATCCGCCACGGACGCCCATAACGTGATGACCCGGATATCCTATGACGCCGAGCAGCGGGAAAGCTCTGTCTGGAAGAACATCGATGGCGCCGCGACGGATCAGCTCATCGACAGTCTGCAGTACGATGCCCTTGGCCAGCTACGGGTCAAATACCTGGGTAAAGACCCGGTCTCCGGTAATCCCCTTGACAGCCTGGTCTATGACTACAACATCCGGAGTTGGGTCCTGGGCATTAATCGGAATTTTATCGGCGGGACCACCCAGCATTATTTCGGGCTCGAATTGGGTTATGACAAGTCCGGCAGCATCTCCGGGGCGACCTATAACAACCCCGCCTATAATGGCAATATCGGCGGCCTCGTCTGGAAAAGCGCGGGGGATGGCGTAGACCGCAAATATGACTTTATCTACGATGCCGCCAATCGATTGCTCGGGGCGGCCTACCAGGACAATTACAATGCCGGCAGCTGGGGTCGAACGGCAATGGATTACTCGGTGGACAGTTTGGGCTATGATCCCAATGGGAACCTGCAGACCATGAACCAGCACGGGTTCAAGGTCGGAAATCCCACCGGCAATATCGATGTACTTAGTTATAACTATGAGTATGGCGGTGGGAGTAACAAGCTCACGCAGGTACAGGATGCCGCCAACGACACGGCGAGCCTGCTTGGTGACTTTCACTATAAGGGAGCCAAGGCCGATTCCGACTATCGGTATGACGGCAACGGCAATCTCACCATTGATAACAACAAGGGCATCGATTCGATCTATTACAACTATCTCAATCTTCCCCAGCAGGTTCATTTCAAGGGAAAGGGAAACATCTTCTATACCTACGATGCAGCCGGCAACAAGTTGCAAAAACAGGTTATCGACAGCCTGGCAAGCTTGGCTACTACCACCACCTACGTAGACGGCGGTTTCCAATTCCAGCGACGGTCCCCTATCAGCAATCCTTCCGGGGGAACCGATACCCTTCAATTCATCGGGCATGAAGAAGGCCGGACGCGATGGGCCTTTCTTACGCAGCTTTCCGGCAATACCGCCTATAACTGGGAATACGATTTCATGGAGCGGGATCACCTGGGCAATACCCGGGTGGTGTTGACACAGGAACGTGATACCACGGAGTATATGGCCACCATGGAGCCGCAGTTCCGGACTACCGAAAACGCGTTGTTCTACAACATCGATTCTACCAGCTACGCCGCGTCGGCCGTACCGCATGGCGGATTTCCCGCGGAGCCCAAGGGGCCGAGCCCTAACGATTCCGTGGCGATGGTCGATGGGGCGGGGCATGAGATCGGCCCGGCCATCCTGCTGAAGGTCATGAGCGGCGATAGCATCTCCATCGCCTGCTACGCCTATTATGCTTCTGGCGGCACGGTCACTTCGCCGAATAGCTCGTTTAACAGTCTGCTCACCTCCCTCGCTACCGGGCTATTCAGCCTCACCGCTGGCACGCACGGGACCACGGCGGCCATGACAAATGCCTCTTCTGGACCAGTCTATTCCGCCGCTGGGAATTTCCTCTCAACCCGGGATTCCAATACCACTGTGGCCCCAAAAGCCTACCTGAATTGGATACTCCTAAATGATCAATTGAACTATGTAAGTGGAAACAACCAGAGCGGAGTGATTTATATTGGCCAACCAAATATTTTAAATACTTTGGGTACCAGTATTAAGTTAAATCACAACGGTTTTATCTACATTTGGGTGAGCAACGAAACGCCAAACTGGCCTTGCTTCTTCGACAACCTGTCGATAGAACACTTTACCGGACCCTTACTGGAAGAAAATCACTACTATCCCGGGGGCCTTACCATGGCCGGCATCTCTGACATGGCCCTCAAGTCGCAATACCCGCAAAACAAGCTTCGTTATAATAGTAAAGAAATGCAGAACCAGGAGTTTGCTGACGGCAGTGGTCTCGAACAATATGACTATGGCGCAAGGATGTATGATCCGCAAATATGCAGATGGGAGGGACAAGATAAATTTTCCGAGGTGTATGTAGCACTGACCCCGTACCACTATGCGGCAAATAATCCGATAAAAATAGTGGATGCTGGTGGGCATTTGCTGAAAGACAAGGATGGAAATATCATCGCAACATCAACAGGGGAAATGTACACAAGATCTCAGGATTATTCTGTTGATGGAAAGTCGTACCATGTGGAGGCAACCTATAACGAAGTAGTCGTATATACTGATCAGGGTACCCCTATTAAGGCTTTACAACTCATTAACCAAGATGTAAAGCAGAACAACGATGATGGTTCCATGGCGACAGTAGTAAATTCACCATTTGATGCTTCCCAAAATTGTCATGGAACGACATTCGCTGATGCGAAATTGGTAATTGTCGACGGATCTGCTAAAAACGAAAGCGTGGAAACGATATTAACAGAAGATGGCTATTCAAACAATAATGTCAATATTGATAATGCGGATATTTTTGTAATGCGATTTGGCGGAGATGATTTTCACTCTGGAAAAATAAATGATGACGGATCAGTGACCTCCGACCATGATTTGGGGAAACCACAAACCACAACATTAAACGACGAAATAAACGCAGCTTCGACACCCGACGGAACATCTACAACATTATACCAAAAGGCAAGTGATGACAAAGTAATTGACACTAACTTAGGTACTACTATGGGTGGTGTTCGCCTAATTTCAGCAGACGAAGCAGATTTTATTCGAAAAAGCAATGGTCTAAAAACTTCAAACGATTCTAAAGGCACTTTTGAGCACACTGTCTACAAAAAGAAAAAAAAGCAAGATGATTTTCAAAGCGATAATGATTATAACTAGCTTATTGCCATTATTGTCAGAGTGTCAGTCTCTGATAGTTAATGTAGAAAAAAGAGCTTGCCATAGAGTAGATAAAATAGAAGGAGCGAAACTATATATCCATCTACAAACAGGGTTGCAAGACATCACCTCAGATTTTGATTATGGACTAGAACATCTTATTAATCTCCCGGACACCGTAAAGCTTAAAATAATCTCGGAGCTTTTGAGTTTTAAAAATGATACCACACTTTGCTGTCTAAAAGTAATGGATCGTAGTTTTAATGGCATAGAAGGTTGCAGCGGGCACCCGGACACTGTGGAAAGGTATACAATACAGATAGATGCCTTATTTATGATTAACCGGTTATGTTGGCCACACATGATGGAATTGTTTTCTTGTGTACCGGTTGTATATGACAATCAAACGCATCAGTGTGTCAATGACGATCCCCAAAAAGTTTTACTTTTATTTGATGATTATTTGAAGTGGTTTGACCAGTGCTCTAAAAATAAGCGCATAGGAAGGTATTTTCCATTTAATGACGGACGTTATGTTTGGTTTGGTGGTCGAAAATCAATTGTGTCAAAGAACCAATAGAGTCAACTTCGTTTTATTGGATAATACTTCGGGATAGTAATCGATATAAAATACGATGAAAAGGTACTTATTGGCTCTTTCATTATTCATTTGGAAGCATGAATACTCTATTGGACAGCAAAGTCGCTTTTCAGTAGAAAAGAGAAAGTGTTTCCTGAGATCAAACACCGGTTACAAACTAATTCTGCATTGTGATAGCTTATCGAAGCACGTCGAGTCTTTTCCCTACGACTATGATCTCAGCTATTTCATAAAACAAAGCGACAGCATAAAACTTCTTATAATAGCCGAATTGCTGAAATATGAAAAGGACACGGATATATGTGTTTTGGGAATCAGCCCACATTATTTTAACGGCATTGAAGGATGCAGGAGCCCCGATCTAACCTCAGATCGTTTTGATATACAAATCGATGCTCTCTATATCATAAATCGATTATGCTGGCCAAAACTAATGGAGCTGTACTCCTGCGTTACTGCCTTATACGACACAGTAAACAAAAGTGATATCAACAAAGACATAGATAAGATAGACCTTGTTTTCGATGAATACAGGTCCTGGTACAAAGGAGTAAAAGACAAAGGTAGAATCCCACGTTATTTCCCGTTCAATAATGGCCGCTATATATGGGCAGGGGGCAGGAAAAGTATCGCGACCAAAGATGAGCGATGACAGCCGTAAGGTTTCGTTTGAAAGTCGAAAATCAACCGCATCGACAATATGGCTTTAACAGCTATTTTCTGATATTGAGTTCAGCATTAAAAAAATACTTTTGCAGGGCCTTAGCAAGGTCTTGGTAGACCGGATTGTCGGATTTGAATTTAGTATTTACCTCATATACCCGCCGCTCGATGGAATCAATCTTTAACCCTTTATAAGGTCCAAAATTAAGCCGTAGGATTTGGGCAATATCATTCAAATCCATCTTGGAAAACAAGGAATCCGCAGATTTATTCCCGCGAGCTGGTTTACCTGTCAATTCCTTGAGACATAGAAACAAACCAATTAATTTGTCCTTCATATTGGCGTTCGTCAATTGTATATTGCTTGTTTCATATTTGTCGGCCAGTGCCATTATCTTTGACTCGGTATTTTCCAGGATGGAATCCAACTTCGCTTGCAGGCCGGATGATATTCGCTCCGTTATATGATCGACAGATTGGTCGGAACTGGTCTCGGACGCTGGATGGACATGCTGCAATTCATTCTTTACTATAAAAGTGAGGTCTTGCCGGATAAATTGATTATAGGCTACTATTTTTTGCCGATCTTTGAAATGGTTCAATTCTTCGTCGACCCAATCTAGTGAAATGGTGGCTATAGACAACAGGTTACCGCCCTGCTTGGCGCGTGCGGACCTATATTGTAGCTGCCTTTTCATGAAGAGAAGGAAGTCCTTTTTGTCCGGATAATCTGCATAATGGTACTCGATGTACTTGATGGCATCCTGAGGATTATAGGCCCATAGTTTCAGGAAAATATAGTTGTAGTATTGTTTCGGGTTCGGCTGCTTAGGGAAATAGAGAATAAAATCATCCTGGTAGCGACCAATCTCATAGCGGAAGTAAGGCGTGAAGTTACCGGGGGAGTCTGAATAGTTGTCCAGGTCAAAAGAAATAAGGCCCATGTTTCGTAGGAAGTTGCTATTCATAGTGTACTTGCGCAACATAGGACTAAGTTTTTTTAAGACTTTCGAATAGAGCGTTCTCGCTATGACTTTCGTATTTCATGAGCATCCGGATGTCGCTATGCTGGGTGATTTTTTGAACCAACGTTACGGGTACACCTTTTTCCAGCATGATCGTCACGAACGTTCGCCGGGCCATGTGGGAAGACATAAATTCATGTTTTGGTTGGCGAATTTGCACTTCCTTGACTCCACTAAACCGAATGATCCGGACCGGGTGATCAATTTCAGCAATTTTCCCGATATCCTTTAGGTATTCGTTAAATTTTTGATTGGAAATGGTCGGTAAGGTGTAATTGTATTTTTCCAGGATCGGCAGGGCATTTCGGATGAAGCCGGTAAAAGGGACAATGACCCTTTTTTTGACCTTGATGGACATGAAGTCCCATTTCTTCCCATCAAAATCATCCCGGCTGAACCGCAATATATCAGAAAATCGCTGGCCGGTAAAACAACCGAAACAAAACAGATCCCGGACCCTTTCCAACCGGGGTTTGCTGGAAAGGTCCTTCTGCAAGAGTTTAAACACCTCGTCCTCAGTAAGAGCTACAATCTCGTTCTTCGATTTCCTTTTGATCTGGGTCTTTATATTGGTAAAAGCAGCTGCATTTTGATGGTAGCCGCTTTCGTAGCTCCACTGCAGGAAGGATTTAAGGGTTGCACAGTATTTGGCTATTGTATCGTTGAATAGGCCGCGCTTTGGCTCATCCTCTGCAAGAAACGGGTGATCCTTGCCAACCAGGAACTTTTCATACCGGTCAAAGAAGGCCTGGTTAAAACTACTAAAGGTTAACCGTTTGCCGTCTTTAGCCTGGAAGTCGTCGAGACTCTTGAATACTGTCCGGTATTCTTTCAGGGTGCCGGCTGTTAGAACTTGCTGTTTGGTGGTCTCGAACTCTGACTTTGCATAGTCCAGGAAATTGCGTTTTACCGGGGCATTGCCGACGATCTGGCTTTCCAGTAAGGCCCGGATCTCCGCTTCATCCAAGGTTTCGCGCTCGTCTTTGAGCTTGCTGTACTGCTTTAAGAGGCTATTGGCAAGGGTCTCCAGTTCGTTGTTCAGCTCTAGGCTACCTTTTATAATGGATTTATATTTCCCTTTGTGGAAGTCCCAATGCTCAGGCAAAACCTTGATGGTTGTCCTGGCCTTTATCCTTTGGCTCCGCTCATAGGTGAAGAAAAGGTAGAGAGTTGTTGGCTTGGGGTTGAGAACCGATTTGGGATAGTGTTTTTTCAGCCGTTTGGATTCGGCTATTATTTCTTTCACTTGCTCCTTAGGGATGGAAGGAAGGAAAGGTTTGTCGAGGTAAAAATTTACGAATGCCATATTCCGAAGTTAGGGAATTTCTTCCAAAAAACTCGGACAAATCTCGGACAGATTTACTTGTCTTTGATCGAATAAATGAGATTAAGGCTTGCCACAAAAACCATAAATTATT
>Ga0206897_1082_pt1 | contig 21422 bp, 21 predicted proteins | sample Alteio_BWOrgHeat_49_FD_152972 | JGI IMG/M metagenome (GOLD analysis project Ga0206897, IMG submission 152972) | Enriched cells from forest soil in Barre Woods Harvard Forest LTER site, Petersham, Massachusetts, United States -... | ecosystem: Environmental > Terrestrial > Soil > Temperate forest >... | reverse complement strand
CTGCCCCAACATCGTTTTATTGATGGAACCGGTTTCAGGGCCGGACAACGCCGCAAGCTCACTCTTTCCATCCAGTTTGAACTTAGGTTCCACTGTGCAGGAAGAAAGGGAGACAAATAAAATACCGGCAAGCAGGGTATGAATGAGGGTTGCGGTAAGACGCATTTTATGCCATTACACTTCCTGAGGTTATAAAATTCCAGCGGGACTATACTAGCATACCAATAGTATAACAAGCAGTAACATGGGCAAAGAACTTAAAAAAATTATGTCAGCTTATCATCACAAACACCTGCTTGGCATAGAAAATCTTTCCAGAGACGACATCAATCATATACTCGATCTGGCAGAAGGTTATATCGAGAAAAACCGCCAGATTGATAAAAAACACGTCATCTTAAAAGGGCGTACCCTCATCAACCTGTTTTTTGAGAATTCGACCCGCACCCGTATGTCATTTGAACTTGCCGGAAAAAGACTGGGAGCTGATGTCATCAATATGTCGGTAGCCACTTCTTCTGTCAAAAAAGGTGAAACTCTTATTGACACCGCGATGACACTGAATGCTATGCACCCGGATTTTATCGTGGTGCGCCACCCGGAAAGCGGTGCAGTGCATCTCTTGTCGCGTAAGGTGAACTGTGCAGTGATCAATGCCGGTGATGGCAGCCATGAACATCCGACGCAAGCCTTGCTCGATGCGCTCACCATACGGCGCAAAAAAGGCCGGATTGAAGGACTGACGGTTGCCATATGCGGCGATATTATCCATAGCCGAGTCGCCCGCTCCAACATATTGCTGTTGAACACAATGGGCGCAAAAGTGCATATTATCGCCCCGCCCACCCTTATGCCGCCGCAACCTGGAAAACTCGGCGCAAAAGTGTTCTATAACTTACGCGAAGGCATTAAAGGCTGCGATATCATCATGATGCTGCGCCTGCAACTGGAGCGTATGGAAACCAACTTTATCCCATCCGTGCGCGAATATTTTCACTTCTGGGGACTGGATGAAAGCAAGCTCGCCCTTGCCAAACCGGATGCGCTTATTATGCATCCCGGCCCCATCAACCGCGGTGTGGAAATTGATACCAAACTGGCGGACGACTTAAACCGCAGCGTTATATTAGACCAGGTGGAAATGGGCGTTGCCATACGCCAGGCGGTTCTCGAAATTCTGTCTCATACATTGTAGAAACTATGCCAAAACAACATTTTACCCGCCCTACCCGTTCACTGGCCACCAACCACAAGGTAGTCTACACGAATGCACGTTTGTTCGATCCGGAAAGCGGCCTTGATACACAAGGCGAACTGCTGACCATTGGCAGCAACATTGCTGATTTTGGCGCAAAGATATTTAAAGAGGGTATTCCTGAGGGAATAGAAGTCATTGACTGCAAAGGCAATTTGCTGACACCGGGCCTGCTGGATATCCAGGTGCATTTCCGCGAGCCGGGGCAGGAATATAAAGAAACGATTGAAACCGGCAGTAAATCTGCCGCAGCGGGTGGTGTCACCACTGTTGCCTGTATGCCCAACACCAAGCCGGTGATTGACGATGTATCGGTAGTGACCTTCATCCACCGCCGTGCTCGTGAGACCGGCTATGTCAACGTCCGCACATACGGCGCTATAAGCAAAGGCCAGAAGGGTGAAGCCCTCACCGAAATGGGACTCCTTAAAGAAGCAGGAGTCGTCGGCTTTACCGATGACGGCCTGCCAGTCATGAACGCATTGCTTATGCGCCGCGCCCTTGCTTACGCCCGCGAACTCAGCGTCCCCATTGCCCAGCACGCTGAAGACCTTAACCTTAGCGCATGCGGCTGTATGAATGAGGGCGCAGTATCCGCACGTCTTGGTTTGCCCGGAATTCCTAATGCATCAGAAGCGGTCATTGTCGAGCGCGATATTATCCTTGCTGAGCTTACCGGCGGACAATATCACGTCCTGCATATTTCAACGGCGGAAGCGGTCGACGCCGTGCGCCGCGCTAAAAAGAAAGGCCTGCGCGTTACCGCCGAAGCAGCGCCGCACCATTTCTGCCTAACGGATGAAGCTGTCGGCGAATACCGCACTTTCTCCAAGATGAATCCACCTTTACGCGCTGAAAAAGACCGCCTTGCCATTATTGAAGGCCTGAAAGACGGGACAATTGACGCCATCGCCACGGATCATGCTCCGCATGACGAGGAAAGCAAGCGCGTTCCCATGACCCACGCCGCATTCGGCATTGTCGGACTTGAAACCATGCTGCCGCTGTCGCTGTCGCTTTATCACCAGAAAATCATGCCGCTACGTGACGTAATCGCAGCAATAACCTACAAACCCGCTGATATTATCCATGTCCCTGCCGGACGCCTGAAAAAAAATATGCCCGCTGATTTGACCCTGATTGATCTGAACCATGAATGGCACCTTGAGCCGGAGACGTTCGTCAGCAAGTCGCAAAACTCCCCATTTGATAAATGGAAAACCAAAGGCCGCGCTATCCGCACCGTAGTTGGCGGCGAAACCGTGTATGCGTTGAAAGATTAATTTATATCCCGTTAAACCTGACCAGATCATCGGCTATCATGGTTTTGACCGGAGTTTTCCCGGCCAGCAGGAAGCGGTACACCTCCATATTCTCAAACACGTGCTGAACGTAATTGCGGGTCTCGCTAGTCGGGATTTTTTCTATCCAATTGACAGTTTCCCTGACATTGGTAGTAGGCCGCCCAAACTCCCCAAACCATTGCCTGACCCGGCTTGGTCCGGCATTATAACCAGCCACAGCCATTACATACGATCCACCAAACTTATTGACCAGTTTGTTCATATAAATACTACCGATAGTCATATTATAATCCGGTTCAAAGAGCGTTGAACTGGAGTAGGACAACCCGGATTTTCTTGCAGTTTCCTTGGCGGTTGCAGGCAAAAGCTGCATCAACCCGCACGCTCCTGATGGACTCAGCGCATCGGTATAAAATTCGCTTTCCTGGCGACTAAGCGCCAGCAGCAAAGGCTTTTCAATTTCCACCTGCTCCGGGGTATTAAGCACCGGCCACCCATTTTCCAGCGATATAATATCATGTTGCAGGATTTTTTTGGCAGCACGCACAGCAAAATCAATGCGCTTTATATCACGCCCGAGATCGGCCGCCATAATAGCCTCGCCTGGCGATTTTGTATTCTGGGAAAGATAAAAAATGAACCTCCCCGCTACATCGCTTTCATTCGCCTCGGAAAGTTCATACACCAGTTGCACCAGCTCTTTCTTTTTAAAGAGGGCTTTTTCTTCCGGAGTCGGCAACGCACTGGATTGCACCGCATGCCCATGCCGGTTTTTATCGTCTTTATTCAACTCCCAGAAAGCCAGCTGGCCATAAAATGTGGTGGAATAGCGCGATGCCTCACCAAACCAGCGCGCCGGGTTGCTCTTGGGTATTTTTTCTGCCGCACGCCCCGCCCAGTACGCAGCACGGGCTTTGCCTCCGGGAGTTTCGGTTTCCTCCAGCAATGTGGTAAATGTTTTATAGGCTTTGTCCGGGTTCTTCCGATACTCAAGCTCTATCCACCCTTTAAGCCACTCCGCCTCTTTATAAGGGATAGTGTCACGTTTCTGGCCATGGCGTGCGAGCAGCTTTTCTGCTAAAGTGACATTGCCTTCCCCGAGTGCTTCACGCACCTGACGCTCACGCATTCCCCACCATTTTTCAGGATAGGGCACTTCACCCGGTACCGTCATCAGCAAACCGCGTACCCCGTCCCTGTCATTGTGACGCACATGCCATTTAATTCTTTCATACAATAAACCGGCATCACCTTTGAGTGATGGGGGAACTTTACGCAACGACATGGGTGCAAATAATTTATCGTTCGCCAGCGCCAGGCGCGCCTGAAAAAGATTCTGGTAGTCTTTGGAAACGAACTTGAGCAGGCGCTTGGCCTCATCATCATTTCCTTCCCAAATCAGGCGGTCAATGCGGTGGATGTGATCGACAGAACGCAATACGGAATGGTATTTGGCAAGTAGTTTTTTTTCCGTTTTCTCATCATAACTGTCTGTTACCCATGCACTGCGGATCATCGCATGTAATTCTTCGTCGTCTTTCGCCATTTTTAATTTGACAAGATGGGTCTGCGGCGGATGCTTCTTAAACCATTCAGCAAGCACTTCATCCGACGGGTTATCAGCCATCAGTGCCACTTCCGCACGTTTTTCCAATGCGATTTTATCCGGCCAGCCTGGATTTTCCTCAATGAATTTTGTGATACTGTCAAAACTGGCCTCCGACTGCGGATCTTTCAAAGACTCCCAGGTAAAATACTTCACCAATATGTCACTATGCGCTGCCTTGGCGTGCAGTATGGCATCATTCCAGTTTTTACGCTTGGCGAAGAGAAACGCGGAACGTTTGTGCATATCCACTGTATTTTCGGCAAACGCAGGCGCAAAGAACGCCCCGTTCAGGATGATAAGCAGTAAGATTATAGCGCGTTTGGTCATGATATGATTGTTTTGCGGAAGAAGTGGCCTGTTTTATTACAATCTTATTAAAGATTTGTGAAGTGTTCTTGACATAGTAAGCAAGTAGTAGAAAACTCCATCGATACCAGCTATCATACATGTTATGGATAATTTGGTTAGAGTTTATTTAAACTAAAAATTTGTGAAGGGCGATTCAAGAGAAATATGGTCGACAGAAAAGATTTTATCGGCAGTGATGGCGATGTGAGCACAGAGATGCTGAGCGCTATTACGGTATTTCCCGCAGGGCTTGGAGAAAGGGCGAATGGCTCGCCTGAGGACAAGAAAAAGTCCGGCATTGCCGCCAGGCTGATTGCTGCTTTATTGGAGAAAAAGCGCAAGGAACGCGAGAAAATTGACCAGCAATTGTTCCAGCAACACAAAAATAATCACAATCACTAGATACGGATCAATGACAAAAAGCAACTGGATAGCAAGCGGCTTCGGTAAATATGTCTCCCCCGACCTGGTGAGCGATGACTATCTTGACGCCGAAGTGGTGGTGCTTTTAGAAGGCGAGAACCTGTTTTTTGACCATCTCTATTGCTACCTTCAGATAACCTGCCTTAATTTAAAAGAAATATTCAGAAAAATCCAGGCCGGAGAGAACTTCAAACCAGCAGATTTTGGTACAGTCATTGCCTCCGGACGCGGCACCCCATCGCCAGAAGTCCGGGCTGAAATGCACAATGAATACAATATCATTGATGTACAAAAACCCAGGTCGCCTTTCCATATCGATATCTCGCAACCCAAATTCTTTGATGAGGAAGAGGAATGATCCCTTTGTATCCGTCATAGCGCGGCTTGACCGCGTATCTCAGGCTAATAGCCATATGCATGAGATCCCGCTGTCAAGCAGCGGGATGACGTGAAGTTATAAACCGTAGAATTACTTGCTTCTCCGGGAAAAACAAAAAGGTTTATGACAATAGCGTGACAGATTTATGAAGTGTTTTTGACACAGGCACTATGAGATAGACATCAGGGGGGTATTTTAGCTATACTCTAATTAATGAATATGAGGTTGATTTTGGGACACAGGCAAACAAAAAAATCAAATAAAAAATTAGTAGAATTTAACTAAAAATTTAATAATTACGACTAGAATACAAATACGGATTTAAAATATAGGAAACGGGGAAATATTATGAGTTCATTATCAGACGAAACAAATCCAGGTGAACTTGGCTATCATACACCCAAAAGTTGGGGAGGCAGAAGCCGATTAGCCAAATTTTGTCAAGAAGAAGCTTTGACAATACAACCAACACAACGCTCCACCACTGAACCAGTTCTCAAACGATAAATTTACAACCTGATAAATTTAGTTATAATCGGTTAAATATTTTCTTTTACTTTTTCCCCTATTCCTTCTAATATGCTAGCATATCATGACTTTACAGTAGTATAACTAGAAGTTGAATTAGCTCCCATGAAAAATAATTGGTCAACCCCCGGATTTGGCAAAAACGTCTCACCTGATCTGATCAGCGATGAATATCTTGAGGACGAAGTTGTCGTGCTCTTGCAAGGCACTAACATGTTTGGTGATGCAGTGTATTCATATCTTAAATTGATAGGCCGTGATCTTAAAAGAATGTTTGCGAAGATGCAGGCTGGAGAAAATTTTAAGCCTGGGGATTATGGTACAGTACTTTATGCCGGGCGTGGTGTTCCATCACAGGAAATCAAAGATGAAATGAAAGCTGAGTACGATATGGTCGATGTACCGACCCCCAAGCCAGCGGGCAATTTCACCAACACCTTCCAGCCTAAATTCTTTGACGATGAATAGTGGTACTTTATGTGGGTTTACTGCCACATAAAATTTCTCTTACGTCATTGCAAGACCGCGAAGCGGCGTGGCAATCCGGATGTTTTTGTGATATGGTAAGACTGGGTTGCTTCACTTCGTTCGCAATGACATAAGCCAGTGGTAAAAAGCATGTGGGTTTTTATTAAATGTGCAGTCATCTTATATATCGCCCTTACCGGACTCATATTTCTTTTCCAGCGAAACCTCATGTACCACCCTTCCCGTGTTATTGCTGATCCCGGCAAGTACGGGCTTACCAATGTAGAAAATGTCTTTATTGACTCATCAGACGGCGTCCGGCTACAGGTCTGGAAGCACTCGGCAAAACCCGGCTACCCAACCATCCTCTATTTCCACGGCAACGCCGTCAATCTTGCCGACCGGGCAGCCAAATTCAGCGCATTTGCCGATAACGGCTTCGGGCTTGTGGCAGTCAGCTACCGGGGTTTTGGCAAAAGTGATGGCTCTCCCACGGAACTGGGAATTTATAACGACGCCCGCGCTGCTATCGATTATGCCCTGAACACATTGCATATTCCGCAGGACAGGCTGATTTACTTCGGTGAATCACTCGGCAGCGGTGTAGCAGTACAAATGGCAAGCGAGCGCACACCGGCGTTGCTGATGCTGGAGGCCGCCTATACTTCCGTGGAAACGCGTTCCGCTGAACTTTACCCATTCCTGATAGGGGTGCGGCATCTGGTGATTGATAAATATGACTCACTATCTAAAATAAAGAACGTCCATTCTCCCCTTCTCATGCTGCACGGCGAGAGGGATACAACCATACCAATACATCATGGAAAACAGCTTTTTGCCGCTGCAAACGATCCTAAGGAAATAGTGGTGTACAAGGAGGTCAATCACACGGATTATACGAATGAGGAAATAACGATTCCGTTAATCAAAGAAGCAAAAAAGCTCGGGCTTACACCTTCCCTATAAAAGAATGTCCCGCTTTTTGCAGCGCCTCAATCGCCATCTCACGTTTATCCGCTTTAATCAGTACATAATCCGTATTGAAAGTAGACAAGGCATAAATGGCAATACCAACAGCCGCCAGAGGTCCCGCCACCTGAATAAGAATCCCGGTCAGGGCAAATTCAAATGGGCCTACCAGTTCCAAAGCAATCCACCCCGGTTCTTTTTTGGTATTTCCGGGTGCAAGCTCCGTGGGACAAATCAAGGTTACTTCATCTGCCGTACGCAGGAAAGCAGTGAAATGATGCACCAGTATCTCCGCCGGAACAACCACTGCAGATTCCATCTGGCATACTGACAACTCCATATCATGAAACCGTAAAGTTAAAGCCATATTCTTGTCCTATACTTTCTCGTGGATACGTGGAGGAGTTCTATTACGATGCCCTCACAGATGGGGGCAGCGCGACCCTCCCAAGAAAAAACTACTGCTGGTTAAACATAGTCGGCGCCGGATCAATACTCCTGAATCCAGAACCTGTTACCATGAGAACAGATAATCCACGCTCAATAGAACCGTCCTCTTTGAAACGGAATATGCCATTGGCAGGACCATTGAAACCAACCGGATCGGTAATCATCTCTTTAGGAAAGCCATTTCCTTTCGAGGCCAGCGCTAAATTGATCGCCAGAGCGACTGCGTCATAGGAAAGACTGGCACGCCTTTCCGGTTTATAGGAATAGGTTGCTATAAAATGCTGTTCAAAAGCACGGTAGCGCTCCGGCGGGGAGCTAGCAAACCAGCCGCCATGCAGCGACGGCCATTTTACGATTTCAGGATCATCCCACAACCCTGTGCCAAGAAGCTGGACGTTGGTTTGATTGATGGCATTCGCTGCCAGGGTATCTGTCAATGTTTTTAGTTTTTCTCCACCTTCTGCGACGAAGACAGACTGCCCCTTGATTGGCTCATCCTGCAGAAAGCGTGCGAGACGGCTTACGTTATTATCCAGCGCCAGCATATCTTCCGAATAATATTCAATAGGATGGAGGTGACCGCCACGCTTGTGGACCTCGGTGGACAGCTGTTTGACAATGGCCGCACCGTAAGGATTACTGGGAACCAGCGCCGCGATATTACCGATATTATGGCTCAGCGAATACTGGACAATACGGATAACCTGCTGCTCCGGAATAAACCCGAACAGATATACCCCATCACCTGCAACGGCGGTATTATTTGAGAAAGTGATAACAGGTATATTTTTATGGCGGGCACTTGAAGAGACAACGCTCACCTGCTTACTGAAAACCGGCCCCAGTATGATCTGCGCGCCTTCCTGTATCACATCCTGGGCCGCTTTTTCCGCACCTTCGATGTTATCACCCGTGTCTTTGGGCAATAACACCACCTTCGCTGTTGTTTCGGGAACCGCAAGAGTGCTGTATTTATCATATACCGCCAATATAGCGGCATCGAGCAATGACTTGCCCAGCGCCACCGACTCACCTGACATAGGTATCAGCAATCCTACTTTGACAACCGGCACATTCAGGATAGCCGACTCACCAATCTTGCTAGGCGGAGCATATACACCAGTCTGTGCAGCCGCGGCAGACTCCGCTGGACCAATATGGCTCGCCGGGGCATAGTCGTTTTTACTATCCGGCTGGAACGCTTGCACCGGTGGTTCCGGCAGCGATGGTTTCTTTTCCACTTCCCTGACAGGCACCGTGCCTTTGGGTGCATCTGCTGATACAGCTTTAGCCGGAGCATTTTCCGGCACTTCATTCTCCTCGTCAAACGGCAGCAAGGAGCATGCAGTAATGGCAAGTAATGCAAACAGCGCAATTAAACGGTACACAAATCGTAGAAAATGAGGCATCATAATGCCGGGGAGAGTAAATCAGTGAATAAGAATAGTCAAACGATTGCATCAGGGCTTTATATAGTCGCGACTCCTATCGGTAATTTAGGCGATATCACTTTGCGCGCACTGGATACATTACGCGCAGCCGATATTGTCGCCTGTGAGGATACACGCGTAAGTGGCAAACTGCTGTCACACTTTGGTATCAAAGCACGCACCACCTCCTATCATGACCATAACTCCGAGACCAAACGCCCGCAACTGCTGGCTGAACTCCAGAACGGTAAAATCGTCGTCCTGATTTCCGATGCCGGAACCCCGCTGATTTCCGATCCGGGGTATAAGCTGGTAAAGGAAGCAGGGGAACTTGGTATCAAAGTTATTCCAATCCCTGGCGCATCATCTGTCATAACTGCACTTTCCGTCTCTGGATTGCCAACTGATCGCTTTTTATTTACAGGATTCCTGCCTGCCAAAGCCGTGGCAAAGGAAAAGGCGATAACAGAGCTGGCAAGTATCCCGGCAACACTGGTGTTATTTGAATCGGTACACCGCCTCCCGGACACCCTTCAGGCGCTTGCAAAACAATTGGGCGAACGCGAGGCCGTCATTGCCAGGGAACTTACCAAATTACACGAAGAACTCCGGCGCGGAGCGCTCCCTGAACTGGCTGAACATTACGCCGAAGCGGGAGAACCCAAAGGCGAAGTGGTTATAGTCATCGCCCCTCCCCCTGCCGTCCCCCCGTCTGATATCGACATTGATAGCTTGTTACGTGAAGCTTTAAAGACCCTAAGCGTCAAGGATGCAGCAGCGCAAGTGGCAAAGCAAGCGGGATTACCGCGTCAGGAAATCTATGCAAAAGCCTTACATATCAAACGCCAGTAAGCGCAAACGCTCCTATATCTGGGGCATTACCGCCGAATATCTATGCGTTTTTTTTCTTATCCTGAAAGGATATTCCATACTAAAAATGCGCTACCGCAACCATTCCGGTGAGGTAGACATCATTGCAAGCAAGGATAAAATCATTATATTCATCGAAGTGAAAGCTCGTTCAGAGAAAAATGCTGCGCTTTATTCAGTAACGCCCACCAAACAAAAGATACTGTCAAAGGCAGCAAGCGGCTTTATCGCCACACATATAAAATATGCGGATCATGGCTTGCGCTTCGATGTAATGGTGGTAACATCACCGCTGAAAATTTATCACCTCAAAGATGCGTGGAGAATCCAATGAAAAAACTAACTCTTGCTATTATGGCTACCCCTTTTCTTATCAGCGGCTGTATCCCTGTAATACTGGCTGGAGCTGGCACTGCCGGTACCGTTGCCGTACAGGAGCGCTCCACCGGCAATGTTGTGGATGATGCCGGAATTAAACTCGCTATTGATAACCAGTTTATCCAGAAAGATTCGGGTGACATTCTGAAAAATGTTGAAACCCATGTGAAAGAAGGGCGCGTATTGCTCACCGGCGATGTCGACAAACCGGAATCCAAAGTCGAAGCGGTGAAGCTTGCGTGGAAAATAAAGGGTGTCAAAGAAGTGATGGACGAGATTCAGGTCAACGATCAGACCGGGGTCTGGGACTATGCGCAGGATGGCTGGATTGCAAGCCAGATCCGCACCAGGCTGCTGCTGGAGAAGGACCTCCGCTCAGTTAACTATAACGTTGAAGCGGTCAACGGCATTGTATATCTGATGGGTATTGCGCAGGATCAGACTGAACTTGATAAGGCAACTTACATCGCCAGCACCACCGCTCATGTGAAACAGGTCATCAGCCATGTTGTCCTGAAAGATGACCAGAGGAGAACGAAGTAACTAATGTGACCCGTGGCCTGTGACCTGAGAACAGGATTACGGGCCACTGACCACAAATCACAGGCCACTATGAAAAAGAAACTCGCTATTCAGATGGATGCGGTCGAATCCCTTAACCCGCACACCGACACGACTATGCTGCTTGGCCGGGAAGCGCTGCAGCGTGGCTATGAGGTGTATTATTACCTACCGAAAGACCTGACCTTTCTGAACGGCGATATAACCGCAAAAGCACGTAAGATCACCTTTCACAAAGATCCGGATAATTATTATACTGCAGGCAAATGGCAGACATTCAATCTACGCGATGTTGATGTTGTCCTCATGCGTCAGGATCCGCCATTTAACATGGAATATATAACCGCAACCCATCTGCTGGAAATGCTGCAGCCCGATGTATTGGTAGTCAATGATCCATTCCATGTCCGCAATGCGCCGGAGAAACTGTTCATGTTCCAGTTTCCTGAATTTATCGCCCCAACACTAATCACTCGCAATGCAGATGCCATAGAAAACTTCCTTAGTGAGCATAAGGACATCGTCCTGAAGCCCTTATATGGCTATGCCGGGCAATCGGTTTTCCACGTTAAACAGGGAGATTCCAACTTCCATGCGCTGCTGGAAACATTTTTCGGCAATTCCGGTGAACCCATAATTGCCCAGCGTTTCATCCCGGAAATAAAAACGATGGACAAACGTATCATTGTCATAGATGGCAAAGTAACAGCGATATACGGTCGCGTCCCCGCCAAAGGCGATATACGCGCTAATATGCGGGTGGGCGGTACAAGCATAAAAATAGCCTGGTCAAAACGGGATATCCTGATCGGCGAGACCATTGGCAAAGAGCTGGTAAAACGTGGCATCCTGCTTGCCGGCATTGACGTTATCGGCGATTACCTGACGGAAATCAACGTCACCTGCCCTACCGGCCTGATAAAATCCAACGAGCTTTACAATCTCAAACAGGAAAGCCTGTTGTGGGATGCAATTGAGAAAAGACTCAGGAAGCGTGCTTGAATCCCTGTACCGTTTCCGGTACAAACGGGCGTTCAAGCAGGCGCGCGATAGCTTCATCAATCCCTATCGTTTCGCTGATAATCCCATGTACGGCTTTGCATATAGGCATATTAATACCTATTCTGCCTGCCAGATCATTGACTGAGTCTGACGTTGCAACGCCTTCCGCCAGTTTTCTCTGGTTATTGTCGATAATGGTTTTCACCGATTGCTTCTGACGACCAAGCTCAATACCAAGCGACATATTGCGTGACATCTCACTCCCGCAGCTCAGCACCAGATCACCAAAACCGGAAAAACCCATCAATGTTTCTTGCTTGCCACCCTTGGCAAGGCAGAGACGAGCCATCTCGGTAATGCCGCGCGTGATTAACGCTGCCTTGGCATTCTCTCCAAACCCGCGCCCGATTGCGATTCCGCAGCCAATAGCTATCACGTTCTTGACCGAACCGCCAATCTGCGTACCGATAATATCCTCGGTGTGATAGGGGCGGAAATACTTGCCACCAATGGCATAAATAATCCGGTTGGCAAGCTGGGAGTCTGCACAGGCAATAGTCGTAGCTGTGGGTAAACCACGCGCCACCTCAATAGCAAAATTCGGACCGCTTAACACCGCCAGTGGATTTTTTGGCAGAACCGAAGCCACCACCTCGCTCATCAGGGCAAGGCTGCCACGTTCAATCCCTTTTGTAGCAATCACCACCGGAACATTGGGGTCAAGCTGGTCAGAAATGCTAATGCAGATGGAGCGCACATGCTGGGATGGGACACTGAGGATAATAATATCCGACATGCACGCTTTTGCCATACTGTCCGTGACCATAATATCCGGGTCAATAAATATATCAGGAAGGTAAACATCATTGGTGCGTTTTTCCGTGATAGATTCCAGCACATTCGGGTTGGCGCTATAAAGCGTGACCTCACTGCCAGCGCGGTTAGCTGCAATCGCAAGCGCGGTTCCCCATGCCCCGGCGCTGATAACTCCAATCATTGTCTGTTGATGCGTCATGCAGCCACCGCCGTAATGCCTATAGCCACTTTCTGATCTTCGATCGTCTCATTGGCAACGAATTTGGAACCGTCCGTCGTACCTTCGGTAAGCGATGCCGCAAGCACCTGCTCGGATATGTAATCTTTATGGGTACTCAGAGCCGAAGCAAGTGTGTCCGATACATGCAGGCGCAGGTTAATCCTATCCGCCACATGCAACCCGGCATCTTTACGCGCCTGCTGGATAAGCCGCACCAGATCGCGTGCATAGCCTTCGGCTTCGAGTTCCGGCGTAATCGTAATATCAAGGATTACAAGAGCATCGTTCGTTGAAAGCGGCTGGGCACGATCTTTATATTCGGGCTTAGGTTCGAGCAAAATTGCAAACTCCGTCTTTTCCAACACTTCACCAGCAATCTCAACCTTGCCATCCGATAACTGCTTCCAGTCACCTTTCTTAGAAGCCGGGATAATCTGCTTTATCTTTTCCGGCAGGCGTTTTCCAAGAACAGGGAAGTTGATTTGGAGTTTGAGAGTGGCAAAATCATCAATATACATATCCCCTTCATAAACAGATTTCACATTGATTTCAGCTTTAATGATATCAGCAATTAACTGGCCATATTTTTTACGCCATTCTTCGGCTATATTTGTATTTGTCACTATCTGAATTTTAGTCAAAGGCATGCGAACACGAAGATTGTTTTTACTTCTTAATGCTAGCGCCGCATTGCAAATATCCTGGACACGATCCATGTCTTTAACAAGCTCATTTTCATTAGGCAAAATACTTACATCAGGATAATCCGCCAAATGAACACTCTTCTCACCTGTCAGAGTTTTATAGATTTCATCCGTAACAAGTGGCAGAAGCGGTGACGCAGTACGGCACATAACCATAAGCACAGTATAGAGCGTGTTATAAGCTGTCTGCTTATCGGCATCTTTCGTTTCTTTCCAGAACCGTTCCTTACTGCGCCTGATATACCAGTTATTAAGCGCCTCAAAAAACTGGCTGACCGCTTCCGTGGCAGACGGCGTATCATAAGCATCCAGCGCTTTTGCAACTGCTTCCACTGCGTATTTACATTTGATCAGGATATAACGATCCATAATGTCTTTGGAATCCGTTTTATACTCCGCTTTTATCCCGTCCGCATTGGCATAGAGGCAGAAGAAGTTATACGCATTCCATATTGGCTTTATGGCAAGGCGCACCACGTCGCGGATGAATTTTCCTTCTTTGTCGATATAGAGTTCCTGCCCACGCATCACCGGCGATGACATCATGAACCAGCGCAGCGCGTCGGCTCCGTATGTATCAAACAATGCTTTCGGGTCGGCGTAATTATTCAGACGTTTGGAAAGTTTCTGGCCTTTATCGTCCAACACCACGCCATGACAGATGCAATTAAGGAATGGCGGCTTATCAAACAGCGCCGTAGAAAGCACCATCAGTGTGTAAAACCAGCCACGCGTCTGGGCAACATATTCCACAATAAAATCCGCTGAGGAATGGGTCTTGAACCACGTATCATTCTCAAATGGATAATGCACCTGTGCGTAAGGCATCGAGCCAGATTCAAACCAGCAGTCAAACACATCTTCCACACGGCGGAACTCTTCGCCGTTTTCGGTGAACACCACTTCATCAATAAAGGGACGATGCAGATCGGTGATTTTCTGACCACTTGCCGTTTCCAGCTCGGCGATACTGCCAAATACTTTTATCTTGCCGGATTTACTTTTCCAAACCGGAATCGGCGTACCCCAGAAACGGTTGCGCGAAATCGACCAGTCACGCGCATTTTCCAGCCATTTGCCAAACAGCCCGTCTTTGACATTCCCCGGAATCCAGTTAATCTGCTGGTTAAGCTCCACCATACGGTCACGAAACTTCGTCACCTCAATATACCAGCTCGGAACCGCTTTATAGATAAGCGGTTTATCAGTACGCCAGCAATGCGGGTAGGTATGGACTATCTGCTCTTGCTTGATGAGATGCTCGTTTTTATCAAGCCATTTTATAATACGATCATTAGCTTCGCCGAATTTGTATTTTTCGGCATTTTCCTCAATGACGTTAAGCCCTTTGAGCTGCAAATCAGGTAAATCATATATTTCATCAGTAAACCGTCCAGCATGATCCACCGGACACACCAGTTCAATACCGTTAGCTTCCGAAACACGTTGATCCTCTTCACCAAACCCCGGCGCCATGTGGACGATACCCGTACCATCCGTATCGGTCACGAAATCACTGCCATCAAGGATGCGGAAAGCATGTTTATGCTCGGCAAAGTATGGGAAGAGGGGATGGTAGGATAGATCAACAAGCTTTTCTCCGGATATAAAATTTCTATGAATATTAAAATTTCTTTGCTTCGGCAGTAACAATTGATAGTAAAACTCTCCATCTTCAGAAAAAATATTTATGCGTTCTTTTTCTGTTGTTTTCTGCTCTCCACCTATCTGAATATGGGCATCACTTAACTGTACATTTGTATCTTCAGGTTTTTTTCCAGAATTACCGACTCCTAAGCTATTAACAGATTGTATATAACATTTACCATCTTCCAGCTTGTATATGTAATCAATTTCCTTATTCACCGCCAAAGCCAGATTGCTCGGCAATGTCCAGGGCGTAGTTGTCCACGCAAGTACATAATATTTATCGGCTTTTGGTGCCCCATGTGGTGGGGTATTAAGTTCAAACGCCACCGTAATCGCTTTATCAACACGGTCACGGTAGGAATTATCCAACCGAGTCTCAAAATTCGACAACGGCGTTTCTGCCGCCCAGCTATATGGCATAACGCGGTAGGCTTCGTAAGCCAGCCCCTTATCGTGTAGTTGTTTGAACGCCCAGATGACGGATTCCATATAGTTTTTATCCATCGTCTTGTAGCCATGCTCAAAATCCACCCAACGCGCCTGACGGGTGACGTAATATTCCCATTCCTGCGTGTATTTCATCACTGACGTGCGGCAATAATCGTTAAACTTGCCGATACCATACTGCATGATCGCCTGACGGCCTGAGATAGCCAAATCTTTTTCCGCGCCCATTTCTGCGGGTAGCCCGTGGCAATCCCAGCCAAAGCGGCGCTCAACACGTTTCCCTCGCATCGTCTGGTAACGTGCGAATAAATCTTTTACAAACCCAGTGAGCAGATGCCCATAATGCGGCAGACCATTGGCAAATGGCGGGCCATCATAAAAAATGAATTCGTTGGTTGCTCCGGATTTCTTGGCTGCACGGCCATCTACAGAGGCAGTAAACACCGCATCTTTTTTCCAGCTTTCCAGTATCTTTTCCTCGATTTTAGCAAAATCGGGACTGGCTTCTACATTCGGGTAATATTTCTTTTCTGTCATAGACGGCTACATTAAGCGTAAATCCGCGCTTTATTCAATGAAAATTTAGCGCTTTAAATTAGCCATCGGGTCAAGGACCTGCAATGTTTCCTCGTTGGCTTTTTTAGCGGAAGACACCAGTTCTTCCTTATTAACCCCGGCCACCTTATAGCCAACGCCGTGATGCACCAGAGGATCGGGCAATTCATTTATTTTTTGCGCTGCCGGAATCAGTGCAGACTCGCTTACTCCGGAAATTTGAGAGCTGACAACCGTATGATCGTGGCTGAACAGTGCAGCCATTACTTTATCCTTAATGCTGAGCTTCACAGGTTTCTTGAGCGGAGGAGGCGGAGGCATGTTTTGCCATTGCTGTGATTGAAGCCCGGCCGCAATACGTTTTTCAATCAGTTCCACATTCGTGAGTCCCGATTTAATAATATCCAGTAATTGTATAAGCGGCACTTCCATAGCCTTGAATTTCTGTGGCGTGTCAGCTTCCAGTTTCGCCCGCATCGCCGCAGCCTCACTGGACTTACCCTGCTTTATAAGCTGGTTGATTATTTCAATACGCACCCGGTAACTGGTTTTTCCGAATGCTCCCATGGTTTTTTCAAAAACCGGGGTAATTTCTTGAGTGGCCTTTTTTTCCGGATCGCTCCTGATAATGTCCGCCACGGTGCCAAGGAACGCTTTGGCAGCCTGTAACAATGCTTCCATCAGGTTCTGCCTTGTTTCATCTATATCCAGCAGTTGCGCATCGCTTTCTTCACCGTCCGGTTTAAAACGCAGCTTCTCAAGAATATCACGGGCATGCGCCACCGATATATCTTTAGTCTCCTGACTTAAGGAGTCAACGGAGTTAAAGCGCTGTACAATGCGATCAAATTCGTCAGCTATCTGTGTAATGGATGCAACCATATTTAGCTTGTTTTAACCCCACCACCCGATGCTGTGCCAAGAGCATAGACACAAAGCTCTTCAAAGGAAACGCCGTTTTCTTTAGAAATATCATGCAGTTTCTGGAAACTATCCATCACCTCCGGGGGAATATTTCCGCCACGCTCGGTAGAAAGCCAGTGCGCCTGATTCTGGAGGGGATGCTTGCTGGGTTCAGGTTCACCGACATAGATGTTAAACGGTGCTTTCTGACCGTTAAAATCACAAGGTATGGTAAACTTTTTCATACGTTATTTCCTTAGGTTATCTGTAAGGGGGATTCTCCCCCTTCGCTAACGCTTACCCCCTCTGAAGGGGTCATCGCTTTGCTCTTCCGCGTACACACGCTAGTCAACTCAACCGTAATAATAGCACATAATTATTACGGAATCATGGCCTATTTTCCAAGCATATATTCCTTGGCAACCTGCAATATGGCATACATTTTCTCGCGGATTTTATGCTCATCCATAGTGACGTTATGTGCCAGTAAATCCTGCTTAACTCTGCCAAACAGGGCTTCCTCGTCGTTTTTACCCAAATCAAACGCTATCAGGTCTCCTTTATATTCTTTCGCTTTTTCAGCATCTAAACCGGATTCCCTGGCCACCCACTCCGCTAATAGCCCATGATATTTGGCAAAAATGCGAAATTCTACTTCCTTGTCATGTGCGTACTTGTTTTCTTCGCCTTTTTCTTTATTGTCGAAAGCAGTCATAATTTTTTTCCTTCTTTTTTTGTCGTCAATATTATGAAAGACCTTTACATGCCATCCAAACGAATCGCAAGCAGAACCATGAACCGCAGAACACCAATTTACGAAGGCAAGGCAAAACAGCTCTTTGAAGGACCGGAACCCGGCACACTCATCCAGCATTTCAAGGATGACGCCACCGCTTTCAATAATGCCAAGAAGGGAGTGATAAACGGAAAAGGGGTTATAAATAACCGCATTTCCGAATATCTCATGTTGCGCCTGCATGAAATAGGCATCCCTACACATTTCATCCGCACACTTAATATGCGTGAGCAGCTGGTAAAAGCCGTTGAGATTGTGCCGCTGGAAGTGATTGTCCGCAATGTAGCGGCAGGGAGCTTCTCCACGCGTTTTGGGGTAGAAGAAGGAGCGCAGCTCCCTTACCCGATTATTGAATTCTGCTTAAAGAGCGACAAGCTGGGTGATCCGATTGTTGCCCCGGAAATTGTTATTGCGTTCCAGTGGGCGCAGCCGAACGAGCTGGAGGATATCACGTCCATGGCACTGCGCATTAATGATTTCATGAGCGGGCTTTTCCTTGGCGTCGGCATTAAGCTGGTCGATTTCAAGATTGAATTTGGCCGCTTCTATGAAGGCAATACCGTGCAGATAATACTGGCTGATGAAATAAGCCCGGATTGCTGCCGTCTGTGGGATATCAAAACCGGCGAGAAGATGGATAAGGATCGCTTCCGCCGCGACATGGGTAAGGTGGAAGAAGCCTACCGGGAAGTAGCCCAGAGACTGGGTGTATTGCCGGTGGATGCAGATACTGTTAAGATCAAGACAAAAGCAAAAACACAGACGAAGAAGAAAGGGAAGTAAGTTGCAAGTCGCAACCCTGTAATTTATGAAAGCAAAAATTCACATCACTTTAAAAAATGGCGTTCTTGACCCACAGGGCAAAGCGATTTCCGGCGCACTTAGCAACCTTGGGTTTAACGGCGTGGAGAACGTCCGCCAGGGCAAATACATAGAAGTAGAACTTACGGAACAGAATCCCGGGAAAGCGTACGATGAAATTGACGCCATGTGCAAAAAGCTACTGGCAAATTCTGTCATCGAGAATTACCGCTTCGAGCTGGAACAACGGTAATTTACTTAGAGCACAAATAATTTGTTAAGAAATTGATTATTAACTGGAACGTATCAAAACGAAATGGTACAATGTCATCGTAGCTATATTAATATAGGACGATGTTATGAAGCCTGACAATCGGCGCTTCCTGAAATCCGCGAGCGGTTTTTCCCTTATCCAGATAAGCATCATCCTGACCGTTGCCGGGTTGCTAATGGTGGCAGTTCTTCCCAGCCCTCAGACAAGGCTTCAATCCGATGCAGGCAACGTGACAAAAATGAATGCCATATTGCTGGCATTGCGCGAATACCAGGCAACAAACGGCTACCTGCCCTGCCCATCCAGTCCTACACTTCCTACCGGCAACAGTAATTATGGGGTAGCCTCGTCGCCCGGCACTAACTGCCCCTCTGCCGCAAAAGTATCCAGCAATAATATAGCTATTGGTATGGTTCCTGTCAAAACAATGGGCTTGTCCTATGATTATGCGCTTGACAGTTATGGCAGAGATATAACGTATGCCGTAGATATAAATGCAAATGGCGGTGCGGCAACAGGAATGGGATGCTGGGCAACCACCTCCATTAGTTCTCCAGCGATTACAGTTACTGATCATGGCGCTTCCAAGAGTGTGGTTGCTGTTCTGGTGAGCCACGGCGCGGATGGATACGGAGCATGGCTACCATTGCAGGGATCAAGCGGTACCGCTTCACGCCTTGATAACGGTTCAAAAGATACAAACCAGGCCGATAATGCCCAGGTGGCGCATGGAGGAGGCCTGACATGGAACAGTAGTTTTGCATCCTTCGAAATCCAGGATGCCGGCACTACCTTTGATGATGTGGTTGTGTACCAGAATCCACAATGGAACCTTGCAGCATTGCCGGTTAAGCAGACGGCTTGCGTTGGAGGTGGAGGCGCTCCCTACTATAGGGCTATTACTATCGATCATACGAAAGTACCCAATACCGACCAGACCAGCTTCCCGGTGTTATTTTCAGGAACATACAGTCCTTATTTAAAAACAGTCGCAAATGGAGGCAAGGTACAAAACGCAAGCGGCTACGATATCACTTTTACTTCCGATGCAGCCGGAACCCATCTGCTGCCGTTTGAACGCGAAAATTACAATGCCACCACCGGCGAAATCGAGGCATGGGTGCAAATCCCCACTGTGTCTCATACCACCGACACAGTCATCTACCTGCAATATGACAATGTCGCAATTACAACTGACAAATCCAATACCACCGGAACATGGGATGCGAATTATAAAGCTGTGTATCATTTTAACGGCGCTTTGACGGACAGCACTTCAAACGCGGTTGCCCTGACCGCTCCAACATCACCTCCTACTGCCACAACGGGACAAATAGCAGGCGCGCAAGCCTTTACTTCCACCACATGTTTGTATAGCGCTGCTTCCATAATAGGGGGCGCAACCACTTACACAATGTCGGCATGGGCAAGTCCCTCAAGTACTGCCGGTGTCCAGACCGTATTAACCGTAGGTTATGATACTAGTAACAGCTGGCCGTCAGGCATGATAGGCTGGCAGGAAAACTCCATGATTGTCAATACAACTTGGCAAGGCTTTGATGATAGCGATTCAGTCTCTGGAGGATACTTCGGCTCCACCGTGAATGTATCCGCCAATACATGGGCTTACATCACCCTGGTTGATACTGCCGGAAGTTATCAATTATATGTAAATGGCGTTCCCTCCGGAAGCCCGTTCTCTTTTTCAGCATCAGGTTCCCTTCTGGACATAGGGTGCAGGTATCAACAGCATCATACAGCCTCAAATCATAGTGGGTACGCGTTCCTGAACCCGTTCACAGGTTTGATTGATGAAGTCAGGGGGTCAATTGTTGCCCGTTCCGCTGACTGGATTAAAACCGAATATAATAACCAGAGTTCACCCGGTACATTCTACACGGTCGGTGCAGAAACTCCGGTTTCACGTTAAACCATCAACAGACCGCCATTCACATGAATGGTTTGGCCCGTTATATAACCGGCGGCATCACTTGCGAGGAACAACACACTGCCCGCCACATCTTCCGGCAGGCCAAAACGCCCGGCAGGTATATTGTCTGTGATACGCTTCTGCTGATCTTCGTTCAATGCATCCGTCATCGCGGTTTTAATAAATCCCGGCGCAACGCAGTTAATGGTCACGTTCCGACTCGCCACTTCCTGCGCGATGGATTTGGTCATCCCGGCTACACCCGCTTTGGAAGCACAGTAATTTGCCTGTCCCGGATTCCCCATCGTACCCACAACCGATGTGATATTGATAATACGCCCCGAACGCCGCT
>Ga0206897_1081_pt1 | contig 21433 bp, 23 predicted proteins | sample Alteio_BWOrgHeat_49_FD_152972 | JGI IMG/M metagenome (GOLD analysis project Ga0206897, IMG submission 152972) | Enriched cells from forest soil in Barre Woods Harvard Forest LTER site, Petersham, Massachusetts, United States -... | ecosystem: Environmental > Terrestrial > Soil > Temperate forest >... | reverse complement strand
CGTGTGGGTGACTTTGGCTTCGCATTTGGTGTGGCAGCTGCTTACCTATTGTTTGATTCCGTTCAGTTTGATGAAATCTTTAAACATGCTGAAGCGCATGCAAGTGATGTGATGGTGTTCTGGGGGCATTCGTTCCATGCGCTAACGCTCATATGTATTTTGCTGTTTATCGGTGCGATGGGAAAATCGGCACAGTTAGGACTGCATACTTGGTTGCCGGATGCGATGGAAGGTCCGACGCCTGTCTCCGCACTCATTCATGCGGCAACCATGGTTACGGCGGGCGTATTCTTAGTTGCACGCTGCTCGCCTTTGTTTGAGTTTGCTCCTGTTGCACTTCAGGTGGTGACAGTGGTAGGTGCGCTCACTGCGTTTTTTGCAGCCACAGTAGGGCTTACACAGAATGACATTAAGCGAGTGATTGCTTATTCTACCTGTTCGCAGCTGGGATACATGTTCTTTGCGTGTGGTGTATCAGCCTATTCAGCAGGTATCTTTCATCTGATGACACATGCATTCTTCAAAGCACTTTTGTTCCTTGGGGCTGGTTCAGTTATTCATGCAATGTCTGGCGAGCAGGATATGCGTAAAATGGGTGGTATCTGGAAAAAGATTCCTTTCACCTATGTGTATATGTGGATTGGTTCTTTAGCGCTTGCCGGTGTGCCATTCTTTGCCGGATATTATTCTAAGGATATTATTCTTGAAGCCGCATATGCGGCGGATACGACCGTAGGCAAGTTTGCAAAAATCTGTCCTGTGATATCCCCCAGATAGACAGAAAACGCTACCAGATTAATGTTCACTGCGAGCAACATGAGCTCTACCGACATTAAAATAATGATGATGTTTTTACGGTTAAGGAAAATACCGCCAATACCCATGACAAATAAAAGTGATGACAATACGAGATAATGAAAAATGCCAATGGTACCGAAAAAAGCATGTTCCATTATGCGCCCTGCCCTGACTTTACTTTAACAATTTCAATTGCATCGGAACGCTTGCGCGCTACTTGCGATGCAATTTTTTGGCGACGCACACCACTGCGCGTGCGGTGAGTAAGCACAATAGCCCCTATCATTGCCACCAGCAGAATAAGCCCTGCTACCTGGAACAGATAAATATAATCCGTATATAACACATTACCGATAGCCTGTGTATTGGGCACAAGATGGGTAAGAGGCTTTGCCTTTGCAGTGATTTCATGCGGATGTTTAAGCGAAGCCACCGAGGCAATCATTAACTCTACAAATAGAATAATGGCTACTGTAGCGCCTACCGGAAGATAGCGTAGGAATCCCTGACGCAGCTCAACAAAATTAACATCAAGCATCATTACTACAAACAGGAACAATACAGCCACAGCGCCCACATAAACAATGACCAGTGTCATAGCCAGGTATTCGGCACCGATAAGCAAAAACAAACCTGCTGCATTAAAAAACGCCAGAATAAGAAACAATACTGAATGCACCGGATTGCGCGCGCTGATTACCATCAGCGCTGAAAAGACCAGCACGGATGCAAAAATATAAAATACTACGGTCGCCAGTTCCACGTTTATCCAATTCAAAATTGTACTGCTACACCAATAGCAAAGCGGTTACGAAGTGCAACTGAAGAAATGCTTTTTAGTAAGCTTATTGTAAATAAGCCAACAGGCAATAAAATTGCTTTATCTATAGGGCGCATCAGCCAGTAGATTTGCAGCGATAGCAGGTTCCCAGCGATCGCCGTTTGCGAGCAGTTTATCTTTGTTATAGAAAAGCTCTTCGCGTGTTTCTGTAGCGAACTCAAAATTGGGGCCTTCAACAATTGCATCTACTGGGCATGCTTCCTGGCAGAAACCGCAATAAATACATTTAGTCATATCGATATCATAGCGCGTAGTGCGGCGTGAGCCATCTTCGCGTTGTTCCGCTTCAATAGTAATAGCCTGTGCGGGGCAAATCGCTTCACAAAGCTTGCAAGCAATGCAGCGCTCTTCGCCGTTGGCATAGCGGCGCAGCGCATGCTCACCGCGGAAGCGAGGGCTAAGCGGCCCCTTTTCATAGGGATAATTAATGGTAACAGGCTTCTTAAAGAAATATTTAAGCGTCATCCAAAGGCCGGAAACAAGTTCAGCCAGCAAAAGACTACGAGCTGTTCTATCAAGCGCCGCCATTGTTTTCCTCCACATTTTTTCTACGCTGGTGTTTTATATATAGCAACGTTGCCAACACCACTATAGCAATTGCCGCAATAGTAACATACGGGGTGTAATGTCTCACCAGTGCCTTATTACCACCAATCAGGTACCCAAGCAGCACTAATACGCTCATCCATATCCCGCCGCCGACACATGTATAAAGACTGAATTTTTTTATTCTCATATGGGCAAGCCCGGCCGGAAACGAAATAAAATGCCTGAGACCCGGTACCAGACGGCCTGTCAGAATAGATATTTCCCCGTGACTGGCAAAAAACTTATCCAGCTTTTCCATTTTTTCATGTGGAAACAGCAGATATTTTCCATACGCATAGAGAAAACGGCGACCATAATGATATGCGATATAATAATTAGCCAGTGAACCAAAAAGAGTTCCCAAAACGGCAGCTATCATCACAAGCACTGCGTTCATTTCCCCTTGGCTTACTAAATATCCTGCCGGAACCATGGTGAGTTCAGCTGGAACAGGAACAAAAGTACTCTCAAAGAATGTCATGATGAATATCCCCATGTAACCAAATCCATGGACAAAATTCACCAGCCATTCTGCTATTGCTTCCACCTTCTTATCCTTCCAATTTTATGCTGGTATATGCTTGAAGTATACGACGTAGCCAGACACCAGTATGAGCCAAAATAATGATACTGGCAGAAATACTTTCCAGCCAAGCCGCATCAACTGATCATAACGGTAACGCGGCAATGTTGCACGAACCCATATAAACACAAAAAGCACCAATAATATTTTGGCAGCAAACCAGAGTACTCCGGGTATTGCATTAAAGAACGGTGTATCAATCGGAGACCACCATCCACCCAGAAATAACACGCTGGTCATGCCACTCATTAGAATCATGTTGGCATATTCACCCAGGAAAAACAGAGCAAACGTCATAGAGGAATATTCTACGTTATAACCTGCGACGAGCTCTCCTTCGGCTTCGGGCAAATCAAAGGGATGGCGATTGGTTTCCGCAAGTGCCGACACAAAGAAAATAATAAACATCGGGAAGAGTATAGAAAACGCATGCCACTGAAGAATGCCACCTTTTTGCGAATTTACAATATCCGTAAGATTCAGTGAGCCTACAACCACCAAAACCGTAACAATCACAAAGCCAATCGAAACTTCATAAGACACCATTTGTGCAGCGCTACGAATAGCCCCCAGAAACGCATATTTGGAATTGCTCGCCCACCCCGCCATAATAATGCCGTACACACCAAGTGAAGAAATCGCAAAGAGGTAAAGCACACCTACATTAATATTGGCGATAACCCAGTCACCTGACATCGGAATCACTGCCCAGCCAAGCAATGCCAAGGTAAATGTCAGCATGGGCGCAATAACAAATACCACTTTATTAGCCTGTGTAGGCAGAATGGTTTCTTTAAGTAGAAGTTTAAGCCCGTCAGCAAAGGGCTGCAGCAAACCAAATGGCCCAACCACATTGGGACCTTTGCGTAGCTGCATCGCTGCAATCACCTTGCGTTCCATTAACGTGAGCAGAGCTACACACACAATGAGTGGCACAACCAGCAACAGTATCTTACCCAGAATTACCAATACGGGAAAACGCTCAAGAAGTTCGGCAAGCGTCATATGGATATCCATTATGCCGCCTCCTTCTTTCCATCCATAATAACGGAAACACATTCTGCCATTGTTTTAGAAGCGCGGCTGATAGGATCAGTCATATAAAAATTAGCGACCGGGAGCTTAAACGGCTGGGCTGCTATCTTTGCATTGGCATCCCCTTTACCTGATTCCCAAACCGCAGGCTTTGTTACTGGCATTTTCGTGCGCAATTGTTCCAATGTGTCATAAGACAATTTTTTGCCAACCACTTCAGATAAAGCGCGGAGTATTTTCCAGTCTTCTTTTGCTTCGCCTGGAGGGAATACGGCTTGGGTAGTATGTTGCACGCTACCTTCAGTGTTTGTATAGGTTGCATTCTTTTCTGTGTAGGCAGCACCTGGTAATATAACATCTGCCCGGTGAGCACCTTTATCACCATGATGCCCCTGGTAAACAACAAAAGCATTACCAAGCTGGGTCGTATCAATCTCATCAGCGCCCAGCAAGTAAACCACTTCAATGTCCCACTTACGAGCTGCCTCAAGTATTCCGTGCACGTCTTTACCGCCGGATTGGGGCACAAACCCCATATCCAATGCACCTACACGCGCAGCAGCGGTATGCAGCACGTTATATCCATTCCAACCCTCTTTAACAAAACCATACGTGTCAGCAATAGCACGCGCTACTTTTGCAATCTCTGCGCCATCCTGACGAGTGAGCACACCCTGCCCAAGTATAAGCATGGGCTTTTCAGCGGATTTAAGTGTCTGCGCTAACGGGTGTTTTCCGGAGGCAATGTCACTCAGAAGCGCTGGATTATTACCCAACCATTCTACTTTATACGTAAGGTCTACAGGTTCACCAATAGCGTATATCTTGAGTTTTCCCTTAAGATAGGTTTTGCGAATACGCGCATTAATAATTGACGCTTCATGGCGTGGATTTGTACCCACTAGAAGCAACACATCTGCATCTTCGATAGCAGCAATGCCGGTCTTGAACAGATAAGACGCACGATCCGAAGCATCGAGCTTAGCACCGTCCTGTCTACAATCCAAATGCGGAGAACCAAGCGATGTCATTAGTTCTTTAAGCGCAAACATGCTTTCCTGGCATGCGAGATCGCCAGCAATTGCGGCAATTTTAGCAGGAGCAGTGGCTTTTACTTTCTCTGCTACTACAGCAAGTGCTTCTGGCCAGCTAGCTTCCTGTAATTTTCCGTCTTTGCGTATATACGGGCGATCAAGACGCTGTGTACGCAGACCATCACATGCATGGCGAGTTTTGTCGGAAATCCATTCTTCATTAATGTCTTCATTGAGTCTTGGCAATACGCGCAGTACTGTACCCTGGCGCGCATCCACACGAATGGCACTGCCAACCGCATCCATGACATCAATGGATTCTGTCTTTTTAAGTTCCCACGGACGCGCAACAAACGCATACGGCTTGGAGGTCAGAGCACCTACGGGGCAGATATCCACCAGATTACCAGACAATTCAGACGTAATAGCCTTTTCAATATAGGTGCCTACTTCCATATGTTCACCGCGCCCCGTAGCACCAAGCTCAGGTACACCGGCGATTTCGCTGGAGAAACGTATACAGCGCGTACAATGAATGCAACGCGTCATCTGTGTCTTGATGAGCGGCCCCATGTATTTATCTTGTACAGCGCGCTTATTCTCCTGGAAACGGCTTTTACCGGCCCCGTAAGCCATCGCCTGATCCTGTAAATCGCATTCTCCGCCTTGGTCGCAAATAGGACAATCGAGTGGATGATTGATGAGTAGAAACTCCATCACCCCTTCGCGCGCTTTCTTCACCATCGGCGTATTGGTTTTTACCACCATGTTTTCAGCAACGGGTAATGCACATGAGGCCTGTGGTTTGGGCGGACCTGGCGATACCTCTACCAGACACATGCGGCAGTTACCGGCAATATTGAGTCTTTCATGATAGCAGAAGCGCGGTATTTCAACTCCTGCAGCTTCACATGCCTGAATTACACTTGATCCGGCAGGTACTTCTATCTCTTTTCCGTCAATGGTAAGTTTGGTCATATAAGTTTCTCAAGCCTTTATATATTTATTTAGCCACCATTCAAGAGTGATATTCTTATGTCTTTTTCTTAAACCAGCTAAAAATATTCCACCAGCGTTTATATCCCTTAGCAGCACCCCCTTCCGCTGCTGACTCAGGAAATTTTTCTCTTATTTTTTCCAATGCATAACCAGAAATAATCAGGGCCATCTCACCTCCCTTTCTGTGCTCCACACGGCGGATAGAAAAACCAGAGTCGGGTTCCATAGTCTGATACGCGATAATACCCGCAACAATGCTATTGAGCGTTTCTACTTCTGCATCACTATAGGCTGAAAGCTCATATCCTGCAGCCAGTTCATCCACCTCATCATCTTCTTTGCGACGCCAGTTTGCTTTGGGAAGTAATACTTCCGCTTCCTTCCATGCCTTACTGAGATTCCACTTCAGATTGGGATTAATTACATCCCCTCTGGGATTTATTTTATAAGGTGCCAGCGCATATAAAATGGCGGATTGAACCGAACTATCCGTATATTCCTTGGGAAGTAGTGGATTGACCTTACTCACGCCGCTCTCTTTGTGTGATACTCCGAGATGCGCCGCTCCACTTCAGGACGGAAGTGACGAAACAATCCCTGAATAGGCCATGCAGCAGCATCTCCCAATGCGCAAATCGTATGTCCTTCAATGCGTGAAGCCACATCGAGTAAATGGTCAATCTCTTCTCTTTCTGCATTGCCTGTAACCATACGCTCCATCACACGCCACATCCAACCTGTACCTTCACGGCACGGCGTGCATTGACCGCATGATTCATGCATATAAAATTTGGAAAGACGGGCAATCGCCTTCACCAGATCGGTGGATTTATCCATAACAATAACAGCGGCCGTACCCAAACCAGATTTCACTTCGCGCAGCGCATCAAAATCCATTAGTACAGTATCGCAGATAGATTTAGGAATGAGCGGCACGGAAGAGCCTCCCGGTATCACTGCGAGCAAATTATCCCAGCCACCACGGACGCCGCCAGCATGTTTTTCAATGAGTTCTTTAAGCGGAATGCCCATTTCTTCTTCTACATTACAGGGATTATTCACATGCCCTGAAATACAGAACACTTTGGTGCCTACATTGTTTGGTCTGCCAATGCCGGCAAACCATTGTGGCCCACGGCGCAGAATTTCAGGCACCACTGCAATAGATTCTACGTTATTCACTGTCGTCGGACACCCCCACACACCCATTGCTGCCGGGAATGGCGGCTTAAGACGCGGTTGCCCTTTTTTACCTTCCAACGATTCAATGAGCGCGGTTTCTTCACCGCAGATATATGCACCGGCACCGCGGTGCACATACACATCAAAATCATAGCCAGAGCCGCAAGCATTTTTACCAAGTAGCCCCGCTTCATAAGCTTCATCAATGGCAAATTCCAGGTGATCCGCTTCAATAGAGAATTCACCACGGATATAAATGTACGCTGCCACAGCACGTATGGCAAAACCACCAATCAGACAACCTTCAATAAGCTTATGGGGATCGTGGCGCATCATATCACGGTCTTTGCAGGTACCGGGCTCCCCCTCATCGGCATTCACCACGAGATAGCTCGGCCTTCCGTCAGATTTCTTGGGCATGAAAGACCATTTCATGCCGGTAGAAAAGCCTGCTCCACCACGACCGCGCAAGCCTGAGGCTTTTACTTCCTCAATAATTGCATCCTGCCCCTTGGCAAGTATGTCCTTAGTCGTGCTCCAATCGCCGCGCTTTTTTGCGCCTGCTAATTTCCAATCTTCAAATCCATAAAGATTGGTGAATATGCGATCTTCATCTTTTAACATTATTTTTTCTCCGGCGCTTTTGAGTCTGTCAGTGCTGTCAGGATAGGGGGATACGTAACATATTTTGTGGGAATTGAAACCTCTGCATTACCTGCAGCATAAGGTGCCACTTCATAGGTTTGAAATACTACATGTACACCATCAGGCATAAGCATTAATGTGCATCCCTGACATTCACTATCCACTATAAAAGCGCCTTTACGACTTTCTATCTGATCGCGGAATACCTCTTCTTCAGGCTTGGCAGCCAGCGTGTCATAAATCACCTGATTGACTGCCGGCATATCTTTTTCTGCAAATATATTATTGATGCTCAGCACATTGCCTTTTTCCAGATCAATAATAACGCCACTGACCGAGCCATTACCATGTGCCCCTCCGGTATACGCCCAGTCGGTAAGTTTAATGCCTAACATTGTAGGAGACTGAAAAGTCACTTCGTAATGATGCGAAGCGGAAGATGGGCTCTTTTCCGGCTCTTTCTTATTGTCTGTTTTAGGTGAAGTTTTTACTGCTTCACCTGCGCACATCGCCTGCTCTGCATCACGTTTAAAACTATCATTAATGGCCTTCTGTGCTTGATTATCTTTAAGACCGTTTAACTGGGGATAGCGTATATCCGCATCACACTGACATTCATCATAGGCTGGATCTGAAGCACCCGGCGGACATTTAGAATTAGCAAAGAGTCCCTTTTGTAATACCTGTTCTTCCACAACAACTGCTGCCTGTGCTGCAGATGCAGCAACAAACATACACAGTACTGCGAAGAGAAATCTCATGCGGTCTTTCTGTTTTTTAGCGTCGTTGCTCCAGGCAGCGGCTCGGAAGAATGGCGAGCAGATTGCGGCCCGGGCTTTGGTATATCACCACGCTTTAACGTATCCAGAAGTGTCACAACATTCTGAGGTGTCAGATCTTCAAAGAACTGGTCGCCAATTTGTGCCATCGGTGCATTCACACAAGCGCCGAGACATTCAGCTTCCTTAAGAGTAAACTTGCCATCGGATGTCGTCTCACCCAGCTTAATACCAAGATGCTTTTCGCAAGCACTTACCACCTCATTAGAACCACGCAACCAGCAAGGTGTTGTTGTGCAAAGCTCCACCAGATGCTTCCCCACCGGCGCCAGATTATACATGCTGTAAAATGTTGCCACTTCATAGACACGTATAGGTGCCATACCCAACATTCCTGCCACCACATCCATTGCAGCTTTGGGCAACCAGTTATCACATTGCTTCTGCGCAAGCGCCAGCAGAGGTATAACAGCAGATGCCTGCCTGCCCTTAGGGTAACGGGCAATAATCTTAGCGGCTTGCTTCGCGTTTTCAGTAGTAAATGTAAAGCTCTCAGGCTGTACTACATTATCAGTGGATGGTTGGCTCATGCTTAATATTCCTCAAAACCAGCGGCGATATAATTTATAAACTTCACTCTTCGCGTTCTTAGTGTATCCCGTCATCACCAGATCGCCTTTTTGATACCCGTTCTGCGTAGCTTTAATAGCAAAACAGCGATACCGGTAATTAAGCTTTTTGTCGAGATAGAGATCGAGCACTCCCTTGTCGTCCAATGTATATTGCAATCTATGCTTACCATTTTGTGACCAGGTCATTGCTTTTTGTAATGCACTGGGCGTTTGCACCTCATTTTGAGTGGCCAGATAGGCATAATAATGATCAGGATAAAACGCAAGATAATGATAGGGAATCGTTTTTATCCACTGCGCTTCTCTGAATGAGGGTGTTTCATGAAACTGCACCATTTTCCATGTTCCACCGCTAAGGTCTTCAGTTTTACATACGCGCTGATTCTCGACAGGAGCTTCTGCGCGAACGGGCGTATCCAGCAGAATCAATAAAGCACAAACAAAAATTACAAGAAAATTGAGTGCATTCATCGATCAATCTCACCGAACACGATGTCCTGCGTGCCGATGATAGTTACAACGTCGGCAAGAAGATGGCCTTTTGCCATGAAATCAAGCGCCTGCAAGTGGGCAAATCCTGGAGCACGAATTTTGCAACGGTACGGTTTATTGCTACCATCAGCCACCAAATAGACGCCAAACTCTCCCTTAGGTGCCTCTACAGCCGTGTAGGTCTCGCCTGCGGGCACATGGTAGCCTTCTGTGTACAGCTTAAAGTGATTGATAATAGCTTCCATCGACTGTTTCATAAGCGCACGCTTGGGCGGTGCAATCTTCGTGTCACCCGTCACTACCGACCCCTTAGGCATTTTCTCAATGCACTGGGTAATGAGGCTGAGTGATTGGCGCATTTCTTCCATGCGCACAAGATAACGATCCCAGCAATCGCCGTTCTTACCGATAGGAATATCAAACTCCAACTGATCATAAATTTCATACGGCTGGCTCTTGCGTAAATCCCACGCAATGCCTGAACCACGCAGCATCGGACCAGAAAATCCCCAATCCAGCGCCTGCTTTGCAGTGACCACACCAATATCAACCAAACGCTGCTTCCAGATACGATTTTCTGTGAGCAGGTCGTCTACATCGTCGAGATATTTTACAAAACCTTCTGCCCATTTGAGAATATCTTCTTCCATACCTGCTGGAATATCCTGATGCACACCACCTGGGCGAATATAGGCAGAATGAAAACGCGCGCCGGAGGCACGTTCATAAAACGCGAGAATTTTTTCACGCTCTTCAAATAACCACAATAGCGGCGTCATCGCGCCGACATCGAGCGCCTGCGTTGTAACGTTGAGAATATGATTTAAGATACGCGTGAGCTCACAAAATAATACGCGAATATACTTCGCACGTAGTGGCACTTCGCAACCGAGCAGTTTTTCCACTGCCATTGAGTAGCAATGCTCAAGCGCCATCGGCGATACATAATCCAGCCGATCAAAATAAGGTAAAGCCTGCAGATAAGTTTTATGTTCAATGAGCTTTTCTGTGCCGCGGTGGAGCAAACCAATATGCGGGTCAGCGCGCTCTACCACTTCGCCGTCCATCTCCAGCACTAGGCGCAGTACACCATGCGCCGCAGGGTGCTGCGGACCAAAATTCAGGGTAAGATTTTTAAGCGCTACTTCGGTCATAATATCAATAATTAATGTTTTTTATCTACCAGCGTTATTAAATGTCGCCAGGGTTCCAAAAAAGATTGCAAAAAAGATAACGGGAAGCAAAAAAATTACAACTCTAGCAATATAGCCCCAGTATTCATGCTTCGTTCTAAATGCACACCGCCAAACTAAAATCATACTCATTACAAAATATACTAATGATATTAGACTTACCACACTAGCTATCATGTTAACCAAAGGAAGAGAGAATAACGCTATAAAAGGTATTAACAACGATAGAGCAATATTCCCTAAAAACCAATAAAGCCAGAACACCCTCCAGAGCTTCTCTTCGCCTTTCCAAGCTTTCTTAAACCACTGCATATTGTCTTTGTTCAAAAAAATTTCAATACAACTTCAATTACACTTTTATATCATCTAGGAAACGGTGCATAATATGCACATTGGTCAGCCCCAGCTGCGCATGTCTGAATGCTTTGGGAACAGTACCGACTATAGTAAATCCTATCTTCTGCCATAACTCGACAGCTGGCTTATTACTCGCCACGACAAAGTTAAACTGCATGGCCTGATAGCCCAGTTTTTTAGCCTCTTTTAGCGAAGCACTGCACATCGTCTGTGCCACACCACGACCGCGATAATCCTTGTGTACCATATAACCAGCATTGGCCACATGATTACCCAAACCTGGGCGATGGGTACGGATGGTAAACGTCCCCACAACCTTATTACCATGCGTCACTACATAAGGATGGCAATCCTGCCCAATCCAGATACTACCCTTACCTATCCAGATGTTTTTTGCCTCTGCTTCAGTGAAGTCGGAAGAATAGGTATAGGTATCACCATGACTGATAACATCGCGGAAAATCTCCCAGATGCCTTTCCAGTCCGCTTCAGTTGCGGGTCTTATGCTCCATTCTTCAGTCATTAGCTTGCCTTTGCCTTCTCATCGCCCGGTAATACATATTTTGCGCCCTCCCAAGGACTTTCAAAATCAAATGTACGATATGCCTGGGTAAGCTTTACCGGAGAATAGGCCACACGCTTCTGTTCAGGATCATAACGCAGTTCAACATAACCCGTGAGCGGAAAATCCTTGCGTTGCGGATGACCATCAAAGCCATAATCCGTAAGAATCCTGCGTAAATCAGGATTGTTTGAGAAATACACCCCGTACATATCCCACACCTCGCGCTCAAACCAGCCAGCAGACGAGAATACCTCTACAACAGAAGGTACCGGCGTCGCCTCATCGGTCTGCACTTTTACGCGTATACGCTGATTAAGTGTGGGCGAAAGAAGATTATACACTACATCAAAACGTTTTGCGCGCGTAGGATAATCCACCCCGCACAAATCAACGAGCTGGGTAAATTGGCAATCTTCATTGTCACGCAGAAAGGTCAGAAGCGTCACAATTTCTTCCGCAGATGCAAGCAACATGAGTTCTTCATGCACTACCTGTGTCTGCGCAACTCCCTTACTGCTTATAATTTCTGCAAGCTCAGCCAGAGTTTTTTTCATCGCTTGAACGTTCCTGTTCTTCTTATTTTTTTCTGTAACTGGAGAACACCATACATAAGCGCTTCAGCCGTCGGAGGACATCCGGGAACATATACATCTACCGGTACAATACGATCGCACCCACGCACCACAGAATAAGAATAATGATAATAACCGCCGCCATTGGCGCAGCTTCCCATGGAAATCACATAACGCGGCTCCGCCATCTGGTCATATACTTTGCGCAATGCCGGCGCCATTTTATTGCAAAGCGTTCCCGCCACAATCATCACATCTGCCTGGCGCGGGCTAGGACGAAACACCACACCAAAACGGTCCATATCATAACGCGAAGCTGCCGCCTGCATCATCTCCACCGCGCAGCATGCCAAACCGAATGTCATCGGCCAGAGCGAACCAGTACGTGCCCAATTCACCAGCTTATCCAGCTGAGTAACGACAAAACCCTTATCGCTAAAATCATCCATCACGCGCGTAAGAAGTGCATCCTGATTAGCTACAGGCGCGAGTGCTCTATTTTCCATAAACAATTCCTATTCCCATTCGAGCGCACCTTTTTTCCACTCATATATAAAGCCAATGGTTAATATACCTAAAAAGCCCATCATCGACCAGAATCCATAGACGCCGATAGTGCCAAGCGACACGGCCCACGGAAAAAGAAATGCTACCTCAAGGTCAAATATAATAAAAAGTATGGAGACCAGATAGAAGCGCACATCAAACTTCCCGCGCGCATCTCCGAACGTGTCAAAACCGCACTCATAAGGAGAAAGCTTTTCCGTATCAGGCCTAAACGGGGCAAGAACTACAGGCAGAGCAACCATCACGGTGGCAATGCCGCCTGCAATGATCAGAAAAACCAAAATCGGCAGATAATCTGTTAAAAGTGTTTCCATGCGCGCACTCTAGATAAAAGATACAAGAGATTCAATCACTAGATTGAATCAGACGGTTACTTTTTTTTCTTCCCGTTCAGAGGAATGGAATAGCTACCACTAGGATGCTTTTTAAAACACGCACTGCTTTTACAGCTTTGTATGGATAAACCCGCCGGCTTTTCTAGAGGAAGTATGACCACTTTTGCTGCTAGCCTCTGCCGGAGCGCTTATAGTAAAAGCAATACACATTAGCACAAAAATGAAGACTATCATTCTCTGTATATCTATTCTCATCAGTATTACCCTAAGAGCTTAATCACTAGAAAATGATTTCTAAATAAAGCTCTTTGGAGATTCAATATATTAATGTGTTTGACCAAGCCCTGGCGTGTAGCTATCACAAAGCATAATTTAGACGGAAGTCCGTATGACATTAAAATGCCCGGCATGCCTTGGAGAAAGTACTTTTGCTCTCGCCAGCTGCGACAACTGGCTGGATTATGCACAAAGCCAGCAAGGCCCACGCAAATCCATCTCCGATATAGTTAAAGAAAATCCGCAGTTTCGCTTTGATAGTTTTGTGCGCTGCAATTCTTGTGGCTTCACGTTTGTTTCCCCGGCACCACTTCCCAACGATCTCACACTCTTTTACAAATCCTATTATGGCAATCAAAGCTACATCGACAAATCACATAAAAAAATAAAACGCGCACAAAAGCTTATTCAAAGGATAAAAAAATATAAGCCACAAGGCAGCTTTCTCGATGTTGGCTGCAATGTCGGCTATATGCCGGAAGTTGCCAGACAAGCAGGATTTAACGCCACAGGCATTGAAATTGATCCCGATGCGGTGGAAACAGCAAAAAAGAACTTTCCTAAAAGCCAGTTCTTCTGCTCCGATATTGAAAGTTTTAGCAAAACCGCCTCACCTTTTGATTTTATATACTGCTCAGAAGTCATTGAGCATGTTCCCGATGTAAGAAGTTTTGTAAGCATGCTTGCCAAGCTCTGTAACAAAGGTGGCTATATTTATCTTACCACACCTGAAGCCAGATGGAGAAAAAGTGCCAGAAGATTTATTGAATGGAGAGAAGTAAGACCGCCGGAACATATTCAATGGTTTACTAGAAAGAGCATCAGCATATTGCTTGAGAGTGCAGGTTTCAAAGTAAAAAAATTTATATTTAATATAAAGCCGGGTCTTAAACTATTTGCCGAACGCATATAGATTTGCGCTAGTAATATTTTACTTCCCTGCGCCTCTGTTTTTAACGTATGTTGCTTACTGCAAGGCATAAAGTAAAATGATATGAATCTGACGCGCCGGCAATTTCTACTCAGCAGTGTTGCAAGCTTTGGAACCACTTTATTCCCAATGCTCGGTGGCCTTTACGCTGCATCTTCAGATGCCACGAATACTAAAGCTGCTTACCCAAGCTTCTCTGTCCTGAATCGTATTACATACGGTTCAACTCCAGCCAATCTGGAACATTTTAATAAGATAGGACTGAAGCAGTATTTAGAAGAGCAGCTCAACCCTGTAGACTTCGACGATCAGAGTTGTAATGAAAGACTATCCAAAGCCACACTGCATATAGAGTATAAGGAAAACAAAGATTACAAAGCCCTCAGCGAAGACAGGCCACTTAACAGCCTGAATAAGCCAGCCGAGGAGCTATGGAAACTCGCAGACAACTCTAATAAAATGGATTATAAAGAACGTGTGCGTCCCGCACAGGAAGTTCGTACTGCTACATGGATTCGCGCCGTATACAGTAAATGGCAGCTACACGAAATCATGGTGGAGTTCTGGCATAATCACTTCAATGTACATGCCTTTAGTAATCAGAATATAGGCGCTACATTCCCACTCTACGATACGATCATGCGAAAGCATTGTTTTGGCAATTTCAGAGCACTTCTTGAAGATGTGTCTCAGAGTTCTGCAATGCTTTTTTATCTCAATAATGCCAAGAGCGTTGCAAGCCCTGCCAATGAAAATTATGCCCGCGAACTGTTTGAATTGCATACGCTGGGGGCTGATCACTATTATAACAACCTCTATAACCGCTGGCGTGAAGTGCCAGGTGCAGTGGAGGGGCACCCTATTGGTTACATCGATCAGGATGTATACGAAGCCGCCCGCGCCTTTACCGGTTGGACCATTGAAGATGGCGCCAACACTGGCAAAGGGACTATCTTTCCCAAAACAGGAAAATTTACCTACTTTGACGGCTGGCACGATAATTATCAGAAACGTGTTTTAGGTGTTGAGTTTGATCCCAACTCCCCGCCTATGGCTGATGGCAAAAAAGTGCTCGACTTAGTAGCCGCCCACCCAGGTACTGCCATTCACCTCTGCACTAAGATTTGCAGACGGCTAGTATCTGACAATCCGCCTGAATCCTTAATAAAAAATGCAGTACAAATCTGGACCAGCACTGCAGGGCAACCCGATCAAATCAAGAGCACTGTTAGAGCCATTATACTATCCCCTGAATTTATTGAAATGCAGGGGCAGAAAATGAAACGTCCCCTCGAATATGTCATTTCATTCTTAAGAGCTACTGATGCTGATGTTACCCCCAATGAGAATCTCTTCTATGCCATTACTGGAGCGGGATACAAACAATTTGAGTGGGTAACCCCTACCGGCCATCCTGATGTTGCTCAATACTGGCTCAATACCAATACTATGCTCAGCAACTGGAATACGCTTGAGAATTTATTTGCTGGCTGGTTCAAGGCGGCAAGTTTCAGTCTTGCCTCTAAAACACCTAGTTATATTAAAACATCCCAGCAGATCGTGGAGTATTGGTATGAGCGCCTTGTGGGTACCGCGCCCAGTAAAGAGACGACTGATATATTAATGAATTTTATGCCTTATGAGCTGGAACCCGATCATCTGCCAGACATACATTCCAAAGACTTTGAAGATCGTTTGAATAATGTGGTTACCCTCATAGGCATGCTGCCTCACTTTCATTTGCGATAGATATTACATGGCACAAAGCACTAATAATTCTGTTACATCTAAACCTGAGATTCTGGTTATTTTATCTCTGCGTGGCGGATGTGATGGCCTCAATCTGATTGGACCATCAGCAGATCCTGTGTATATTGGAGAACGTAAATCTGAGTTACGTGTGGAACGCACTGGCGATAAACAGGGACTTCTCCTTGCCAATTCACTTGCAGATGTGGATTTCAGATTTCATTTCAAAGCCCCAAAATTAAAATCCCTCTACGATGCAGGCCATCTGGCTATCGTACAAGCATGTGGACTAACCAATGGTACACGCAGCCATTTTGAAGCCATAGATTATATAGAGCGGGGCACGCCGGATAATAAAAACACTCCATCTGGCTGGCTTACGAGGCTAATTGAGAGCCAAAAGCTAACTGGTTTTGTTCCTATTGTTTCGGCATCCAATAGCCTGCCTGTTGCCTTACTGGCATGTTCCGAAGCGCTGGCTATATCTTCGGTTAAGAAAATGCAGCTGCAGAGCAGTCCACAATATCTGATGCTGAAAGAAGCTGCATTAAGGAAAGCCTATCAGGGTAACGGCAGCATTATCAGGAATGGAATAGGTACACTCGGCATAATAGATATTTTTGCCAGCAAAACCATACGGGATGCACAGGGAAAGATTCAGGATTATACACCTTCTCATACTGCCGAATATCCAACCGAGTGGTACACCAATGAAATCAGCAACTCTCTTAAAACAGTTGCTCAGCTTGTAAAAATGGATGTCGGAGTCCAGATAGCGACCGTCGATCACGGTGGCTGGGATACCCATATCAACCAGAATTATAGCTTTACCAATCTGGTAGATGGATTATCTCGTGCCCTGGGTGCATTCTGGGAGGATATGGTCGAATACCAGGAGCGTCTGACGGTAGTCGTGATGAGTGAATTTGGCCGCAGACTGCGCAGCAATGAAAGTAATGGCACCGATCATGGCCACGGCAATATGATGATGGTGCTGGGCGGAAAGGTTAAAGGTGGCACCATGTATGGCAAATGGCCAGGACTTGCTAATGAGCATCTGGATAACGGTGTGGATTTAGCAGTCACTACGGATTACCGGACTGTGCTGTCAGAAGTCATTACTACGCGCCTGCGTAGCTCTTCTTTGGATACCATATTCCCAAAGTTTATTTATAAACCCTTGGGCTTCTTAAATGCTTAAAATCACTTCGAAGAGTGGTGCCCGGAAGAGGACTCGAACCTCCACGTCATTGCTGACACTAGCACCTGAAGCTAGCGCGTCTACCAATTCCACCATCCGGGCAGCAGGCTGGGTATATATAAACTAAGTAACAAAAAAGCAATTGAGTTTAGCGGTCAATAGGCTTTATATTCGCGCCTTCAAGGGAAATAGCATGCAGAATAAGATTATTACGATTGTAGGCGGCACGGGATTTGTAGGGCGTTATGTCGTCAAACTACTGGCAGATCGCGGCTATACTATCCGCGTCATCGCCCGCAACCCGGATGCGGCACTACAGCTTAAAACCGCAGGGGATGTTGGGCAAATCGTATTAGTGCCCGGCAATCTGGCTAAGCCTGAATCGCTGCAAGGCAAGCTCGATAATTCATGGGCCGTCATTAATCTGGTTGGTATTCTGTTTGAAACCAACCGGCAGAATTTCTCCGCACTTCATGCCAAGGGCGCTGAAAAACTAGCACAACTTGCCAAAACCTCTGGCGTTGAGCGTTTTGTCCATATGTCGTCGATTGGGGTAGATAAAGCGGTTAATTCAAAATACGCACGCACTAAATCCATGGGTGAAAAAGCCGTACGAGCAGCATTTCCCGAGGCAACTATTCTGCGTCCCAGTGTGGTGTTTGGTTATGAAGATCAATTCTTCAATACCTTTGCTTCCATGGCAAGCATACTTCCCGCCCTGCCCCTTATTGGCGGCGGCAAAACCACCTTCCAGCCGGTGTATGTTTGCGACGTAGCCAGCGCTGTTCTTGCCGTACTGGAACAGAAAAAATGCAAGGGCCAGGTGTATGAACTGGGCGGCCCGGGTATTTACAGCTTCCGTCAGTTGCTGGAATTTATTTGTAAGACCACCAGCCGTAATCCCTACCTCATGAATGTGCCCTTTAGCCTCGCAAGCGCCATGAGCTATCTAACCGGACTTCTGCCCAATCCGCCCCTCACCCACGATCAGGTCACCATGCTTGAGCATGACAATGTCGTAGGCAAGGACGCAAAAACATTTGCTGATCTTGGCATCACCCCCGCCGCGATTGAAGTGATTGTACCGGAATATCTGACCCGCTTTGCCAAGCCCAATCTACTGGCAGCGTAAGCCGGCTGCCTTTTTGCTTGCGATTCAGGCTGGCGGCCTATTAAATAGCCGCTATGAGCAAACTTCTTACATTTGTAACTGAGCCCCAGCAACTTCCGGCTACGACGGAAGCAGCCCAGCGCAAACAAAATTTTAAGGAGATATACGGGCAATTTGACCCCAAAGCAGCCGCCTTGCAGGCTTCACGCTGTTCACAGTGCGGCGTGCCCTTCTGCCAGATTCATTGCCCATTGCAAAATAACATCCCCGACTGGCTAAAGCTTACCGCTGAGGGGCGCTTAGAAGAAGCCTATCAGGTATCTAGTGCCACCAATACCTTCCCGGAAATTTGCGGCCGCATCTGCCCGCAGGATAAATTATGCGAGGGCAACTGCGTTATCGAAAAAGGCTTTGAATCCGTCACTATCGGCTCTGTTGAAAAATACATTACTGAAACTGCATTTGAAATGGGCTGGGTAAAACCACCTAAGCCTGCACGCGAGAATGGTTTATCTATAGGCATCATAGGTGCTGGCCCTGCTGGGCTTGCTGCTGCTGATATACTGCGCCGCCGTGGCTACGAGGTGCATATCTATGATCGGTATGACCGCGTTGGCGGCTTGCTGATATACGGCATTCCTAACTTCAAACTTGAAAAAGAAATTGTCGAGCGCCGCCGTGCATTGTTTGAAGCGGCAGGTATTACCTTCCATCTTAATTTTGAAGTGGGCAAAGATGCAACGCTTGAAGAACTCCGCAAACGACACACAGCGATATTGATTTCCACGGGCGTCTATAAGGCGCGTGAGATGGAAATTCCTAATACCTCGCTGGACGGTGTATTACCCGCACTGGATTATCTGATAGCCAGCAACCAGGTCTGCTTGGGCGACACTGTAGAAGACTATGAAAACGGCACGCTGAATGCCAAAGGTAAACATGTCGTAGTTATCGGCGGTGGAGATACGGCGATGGACTGTGTACGCACTGCCGTGCGCCAGGGTGCTAAAAAAGTCACCTGCCTGTATCGCCGTGATCGCGCCAACATGCCGGGTTCCGCGCGTGAGGTGAAGAATGCGGAAGAAGAAGGCGTCGAGTTTCTCTGGCTATCCGCACCCAAAGCTTTTGTCGGCGACAATGAGATAGACAAAATTTTAGGCATCAAAATGCGCCTTGGTGCGCCTGATGCCAGCGGTCGTCAATCACCCATTATCATTGAAGATTCTCAGTTCACCCTCAAAGCCGATATGGCGATTAAGGCACTGGGTTTTGATGCGGAGAACATCCCTATCGCATTTGGTGCACCTGAACTTGCACTTTCCAAATGGGGCACCCTCGCTGTGGATAGCAAAACGCAAATGACATCACTCCCCGGTGTGTTCGCCGCAGGCGATATCGTGCGCGGTGCATCACTCGTCGTTTGGGCTATCAAAGATGGTCGCGACGCCGCTGAAGGTATTGATGCCTGGGTAAAAGCCAAAGAGAAGGTCGCATGAATACTGAGAATAATAGAGATTAGGAAGGCTCAAAATTGTACTTGATACGTAATACGTATCAATGCTATAGTAAGGGACATGTAGTGATTATCTCGTTTGCGTGCAAAGAAACTGAAATAATCTGGCAGGGTAAATACTCTCGTGCCTTACCTAGCACTATTCAGAATAGGGCCTTAGTCAAGTTAAGGTGGATAGATGCCGCAAACATATTGCAGGATTTACGAGTGCCGCCGAGTAATAATCTGGAAGCACTCAAAGGTAATAGAAAAGGCCAATTGAGTATTCGGATTAACAACCAGTGGCGTATCTGTTTTGTATTTGAAAATGGCGATGCCTATGAGGTGGAAATAGTTGATTATCACTGAACCAAAAAGGATAAAGCAATGACTGAGAAATTTTTACACAACCCTCATGCGGGGAATATTCTTAAAATAGAATTTCTGGATGAACTGCCCCTAAGCCAGAACGCATTGGCAAAGGCTATTGGCGTTCCACCCAATCGTATCCATGCCATCGTAAATGGCACCCGCCGTGTTACAGCGGATACAGATTTACGCCTTTGTAAATACTTTGGCCTGTCTGAAGGTTTCTGGCTGCGTTTACAAAACACTTACGAAACACGGGAAGCAAAGCGCACTATCGAGAAGCAAATAGCAAAGATTAAGCCCCACAAATTCACTGAGCATCACGCAGGAGCGTAACTTATGATCTCAGGCGCACGTACAATAGAAATCTATTTACCCGATGGGGAACCAACTGGAATTAAGGTTGCTCATATACGCAACCGAAATATAGAAGCCACCTACATACCTCGCGCTCGGCTTAATGACTTAAAAACACGTGAATCTTTACAGGGTGTAGGGATTTATCTACTGGTAGGCGAATCAAAGCACCACGCCAAGCCAAAGGTATATATTGGCGAGGCTGAAACTGTATTTACAAGACTACAACAACATAATGCTAGCAAAGACTTCTGGAACTATGCCATAGCCCTCACCTCTAATAGCCGCCACCTTACCAAAACTCATGTAAAGTTTTTGGAATGGCTTTGTCATAGCAAAGCAAAAAATGCTAAACGCTGTGATTTAAAAAACGGAAATATGCCTACTAAATCACATGCTTCGGAATCAATGGAAGCTGATTTACATGATAATTTTGAGAGTATTGATTTGCTAGTTTCAACATTGGGCTTAAACATTTTTCAGCCAGTAGCTACAAAAAGATATACTACATCAGAAATTTCTACCCAAAAGCAGCCTGAATTTACTGATAATATGATATTTAAGATCAATCGTCGTGGTGCGGAAGGCTCTGGTAAATACACTCAGGAAGGCTTTTTAGTTTTTTCCGGTAGTAAACTTGCTAAGAAATTAACCGACTCGCTTGCAAAAACAAACGCTCCCAAGACTCTTGAGCAGCTAACTAAAGACGCTGTAATAGGCGAAAAAAGCGGTAACTTAGTTTTTTTAGAA
>Ga0206897_1080_pt1 | contig 22046 bp, 15 predicted proteins | sample Alteio_BWOrgHeat_49_FD_152972 | JGI IMG/M metagenome (GOLD analysis project Ga0206897, IMG submission 152972) | Enriched cells from forest soil in Barre Woods Harvard Forest LTER site, Petersham, Massachusetts, United States -... | ecosystem: Environmental > Terrestrial > Soil > Temperate forest >... | reverse complement strand
TTGTCGCAAAACTATAGAGTCCGGTTTGAGGGTTAACTCCGGTAGAGTGATACCGCTCCAATATATAAAGAGATTTTTCCAACAACATACCGCGACTTATAACTGCCAAAATTCTCAATATTGGGAAAAGAGACAAGCTTATTACTAGGTACAGTAAGATTTACGGACGTCGTCCATAAAAAACTCTTTGTTTTGACGTTGACAGTATTTAATGTCAACTCCAATCCAGAATTTTGAACCACAGCAGGCATGTTAAACTGCACAGAACCAAAACCAGTTAGTTCAGGCAATGAATAACCCACTAATTGATTACCCGTCCGATTGCGGTAATAGCTGGCTGACATCAAAATGCGATCTTTAAAAAATCCAAGTTCAATGCCACCTTCTAGCTTTTTTACCACTTCCCATGCAAAATTCGGATTTGTCAATCGGGTAGGAATAAGTCCAGAAATACCTTGGTAGGTAGTTGATTGAGACGAATAGGTGCTAAGGAACTGATAATCGGTAATTTGATCATTTCCAGTGGTACCATAACTGCCCCGTAACTTACCAAAACTCAAAAAAGAAAAATTATCTTGAATAAATCTTTCTTTTGAAAAGATCCAACCAATGCCAACGGCCCCAAAATTGCCAAATTGTTTGCCTGGACCAAAGCGGCTACTGCCATCTCTTCGTGCGGTCATATTGATAAGGTATTTATCCTGCCAGTTATAATTAATACGACCATAAACAGCATTGTATCGGTACAAAGTGTAATTACTGCCGGCGATTTGGATATCGGTGGCCGCTGCCGGATTCGATATTAGCGCGTCACTCGCAAATCCGAAAGCTTCTTGTCCTAAAGAACTATATTCCCTATTTTGAAATGTAGTCCCTGCTAAGGCCTCGAGTTGACCAAATCTAAATTTATTATGATAAACCAATTGAGGCTCGATAATCCAGGAATTAAAAGTCGTAGTTGCGAAAAAGTTAGATCGAATTGATGGATCCTCATTATAGGGCGCCGGTAGAATCGTAGATGGAGTGAGCTGAATTTGTTTCATTTCATCGGCGTTATATCCGAATGAGCTCTTTAATTGCAATCCAGGCAATATTTGATAGCTTAAACTAAGGTCAGAGATCAAATTATCCGTTGCGGCTTTACATTGTATGTAAGTATTGGCTATTGGATTAATATATGTATACGATCCGTTGTAAAATCCCCAGTTAAGATTGCCTTGCTTCGTGTAAAGAGTAGGTGCGTCAGGAGCCATATTGATAGAACCAGTGAAATCATTTTGAGGAAGATCATTATTGTTATATCCATAACTCGCACCTATTTGTAAATGAAATCGTTGATCTGTACTGGTGTGGGTCAAGCTGAAATGGGCATTATCCTTTTCATCGAAATAACTACCAAGGAAAGCCGTACCCTGTTTGGTGTAGCCGCCGCCGACAACAAATTGAGTATTATTATTCCCGCCGGAAACAGTACCTTGGACGTTGGTGAAATTAGCCGTATTGCCAATAAGCACTTTTTGCCAGTCGGTATATTGAGTAGTATCCCAAACACCGTCGATGTCATAGAAATTATCGCTGGGATTAGCAGTAATCGAAGGAATAGGTAATCCGTCATTTTGGAAGGCCTCTCGTAGCATGGCCAAGTACTGAGTTGTGTTCAGTAAAGGCATCCTTCTTGTTATCTTTCCGCCGCCGGAATAGATATTAAAATCGAATTGGGTTTTGCCGCTCTTCCCCCGTTTTGTCGTGATTAGAATAACACCGTTAGCACCCCGGGAACCATAAATAGCCGTTGCGTCTGCATCCTTTAATACCACAATATTTTCAATATCGGCCGGGTTAAGGCTATTAAACGGGCTTATCCCACCACCAGCTGCATTATAAGTTGCTGAGCCGTAGCCAATAGCTCCTGCGCTAAAAGCCGTAGAACTAAGCGATTGCGAACTGAAGGGCACCCCGTCAATAATGTATAACGGATCATTCCCATTCGCAATACTATTTTGACCCATGATGTGAATTTGCGCATACGCTCCCGGCATACCCGAAGTCTGCTGTATATACAAACCTGGTACCCTACCCTCAAGAGCCTGTATGGGATCGCTCACCGGCTGATTTTGAACGTCCTCCCCCTTCACCGTTGTCACATCTCCCGTATTCAACCGGTTCGTCGTATTATAATAACCCTTGACCACAGTCTCGTCCAATTTGCTCATCGATTGTTTCAAATCGGCACTCAGCCAAGCCTCATGATTGGCAACGGATACCTTCGTCCGGAAATTCTCATACCCGATAAAGGAAATGATCACCTCATATTCCCCATCTGGTACATCCTTTAGTGTGAACTCTCCATCCTTATCCGTTTGCAGCGTCTTCTTCAATTTCAAAACATAAACACTAGCCCCCGGCAAGGGAGCGCCCGCCTCATTCCGCACAATCCCGCTAAACGTCGAAGGTATCGGACTCCCGGGTCCTGACACCGATTCGACAATTGCCCTCCGGGCCTCTTTTTTTACGAAGATGGTCTTATCTTGAACCAGAAACTCCAGCGGCAGCCCCTTCAGACATTGGTGCATAACATCCTCGATGGTAGCATCTTTCATATCCAAACTAACCAGCGAAGAGCCCGCCGCCTTCAGTACCTCGGTATTGTAGAATACGGTATAGCCTGACCGCTTTTCGATCTCGGAAAAGACTTTCTCCAGCGTTGCCCCGCGCAGATTGATACTGATCCGCGTCTGAGCCGTCGTTCGCGCGCTTACTTGCAGCAGCCCCGCTAGCATAATGATCACAGTTAGTTTCACAGCACGTACCAGGGTTTTATAATTGGCCGAATACTCAGGGGTCTTGGGTTTAGGTGCAGCGGCCTCCTTCGAAAGGGCAAAAAATTGTCTTATCCCGTTCGCGGGCATGCGGGTAAAATTATACATCTTTGTATAGGTTACAAGGTGAAGAATCGATTTTCGATCGGCGGGGCGATTAATTAATTGTAAGTAATGCCCTTTGATATTGAGATTACCGCCACGGGGGAGGAGTATGATAAGCCACAGGCCAAAAGCGACCAGGGGTAGCGCAGTTGAATCGGAGCATAACCAGTTAATTTACAGTTTTACAAACACTTAACCCATAGCCCATACGAGGGCTTATAAAAAATAAAATAGGACTAAAAAGTTTAATGATGGCTTAAAGGATACCGGCAGGAGTTGAATTTATGCATGGCAAGGACGCTCGTTAATCGGCCCCCGCGCAGCGCACCGGGGAATAGGTTATAACTAACCTTCATTCTAATCCACGGCCGATACTTTTCTTTAACCCCTCGTCAACTCGACTTTTTAAGGCCACAACGATTTGAATTAACATTCAGGTCATATTGAAAAAGCCTTATTGGTAAATGCCAAGGGCTATCTCCTTTGTTTTCAGTATGTTTTGTTTTAATTGGATATATAACAATTCATTTAAATATCCGAATATCCGGTTCAAAAGCCATTTTCTGGAACTGTATGCTAAAATTTTTGCAAAATATTATTTCTTTATATGTAGTTAAACCATCGACACCCCAGTAGTTAATTAACGAGCCCTCATCCCGACACTTGTCCTTTTTCTTGCAAACATTGGCTTTCATCATATTCGTCTTAGGACGCTGCCGTTCCAGAACCCCGGGATATTGTCTCGGGGTTGTTTTTTATAGCAAATACAACCAACAAAAAACCGGCATCGATTCAGATGCCGGCTGTGGCCTAATAGGTGTGGCCTAACGGTCCATGGTTGATTCTAGACGTTTATTCACCCGGTTTCAGAGGCGCTATGAATATCGTGTCTTCTCTCAGCTCTATCTTGACATGCGTCCCTTCTATTAGTTTTAACTCATCGATTAGCCCGGCTAGCGACATACTCCGCGAAAATTGCCCCGTAATTCCGACACCAGAAAAATGCTGCGGATTTAGGACTTCCACCCGGTACCACGCCGCAATCTCCGGTAACATCCGCAATAGATCGGCATCGGTAAAATCGAAATACGTAGTTTGAGCCGCCGGCCGGACCCAGGCCAATACCCCGTTGCCGTCAGTCCCGCCCGTCTTTATTCCTTCCGCCTCGGTCACCGCCTCCTGCCCCGGCCGCAAAAGCACGCTGTCTGCATCCTTGACCACCCGGACACTCCCCGAGAAAAGCGCCACGCGGTTTTCCGAACCTCCGGCAGCACTCTGAACATCAAAACTCGTCCCCAATACCCGCACCAAAGTTCCGCCGGATAGCGCAACGACCACCGGCTTTCCGGGATCATGCACAACCCGGAACCAGGCCTCGCCGGCCAGCGCCACATCCGCGGATCGGAGATCGACCGCATAATCCACGTTGGTACCACCTTTCAACCAGGCATGGCTACCATCCGGCCACTGGATTTGGAAGATCCCTCCCCCCGGGGCGATGGCGAGCCGATGCCGGATGGGCTCGTCCGGCAGCACGCCGGCCGTATAAATATAACGATTACTGTCCGCCTTCCGGATGCGTATCGGGCCTTCGGCGATGATCGCTCCTTTCTTCAAGGTATCCAGCACAATCATCGTACCATCATCCAGGGTCAAAAGCGCCTTATATCCTGCTGGTACGACTACAGTGCTGATCCGCTCCTCTTTTGGACGCCCGCGAAACATACGCATTCCTCCCCAGATGATCCCCGCAAACAAGATCGCAGCCACGGGATACCAGGCCAGACCGATACGCCGCTTCGTCGGCAGTGCCATCACCGGCGCAGGTTCCCCATCCTCGTCGATATACTGCCGGATCTCTTCCCACATGGCCTCCGTGGGCGGGGCGCTCATCTGGCTACGCTGTTCTTCCAGCCAGCGCAGATCCCGGAACTGATCCGGCAAAACAGCATGCTCCGGCGACCGCTGCCGCCATTCCTGTAATAGCCGCTCCTCGTCCTCGCTCAAAGGCTCGTGCAAAGCATATTTCACCAAAAGGACTACGATATCGTGTTGATCATCGATCATATGTCAGCTGTTTCCTAAGGTCCAAATTTTTATTTATTGCTCTTCAAAATAACGCAATAAAATGCTCAGGCTCAGGGGCATTACCAGGTCCCGGTCATATAACTTTTCCCGCAGGAACGCGGTAGCCTGCGCCTTGTGGTTGCGTACCGTCTGTGGCGAGAGATTCAGCTGTTGAGCAATGGCATTGATATCCAATTCCTTGATATAAAGCAACCGTAACACCAGCCTACGCTTGGCGGATAACCGCTGTATCGCGGCCTTCATTTCCATCAGCACCCTGTGACAGACGATCTCCAACTCCCGGTTCATATTTGCTTCCACGCTTGCCGCATAGGCCAGATCCCTCGGGGCATTGGACCGGGTCTTTAGTTTACGCAAATGCTCCAGGAATAAATGCCTGGCCATCACATAAATATAGGCCGCTAAATGTTGGGCGCTGTAGATATTCGTCCGGAGATCCCAAAGTCGTTTAAACACATCCTGGCTCAGGTCCCTGGCCGTTTCGGCATCGGCCGCCATATTCCGGATATATTGATAAATACCTTCGTGATGCCGTACAAAAAAGTAGGCGTAAGCCTCCTTGTTACCTTCTTTGAACAGCTCGAACTGTTCCCGCTCGTTCAATTCAGTGCTCATAGCTGATTTGTGTTTGGTTAATGGACACGCAGGGCCCTTGGCGCCCTCGAAAGTCCTACGGCCAAACCATCAAAACACCTACCCGGCTAGAGCAAAATACCCGAAAACGGGAGATTTCCCCGGCTGTAACCAATTATTGGTAACATTTTTTCCAGGGTCTAGTAAATTTGCGGATAAATGATTAGTTTTAAAACGAAGTTTTGGAATGAAACGCAATATTAATTGCGCGAAATCCCGAAAAAAAGATTTCTTTGCAATCGCGAGGGGGCATTATCCCTTCCTGCATGAGTAAATTCAATATAAACCACGATCCCGATTGCTCGCGAGCCAGCCCTTTTTCAAAGTGTTTTAAACGCCTTTAAACATTATCCTGCATTGATCTCACAACGTTAAAACAACGATGTAAATCCGTATTATCAGGCATGCAGGCTAATTTACCAGAACGACCGCTCCACAACAACGAAGAGGCCATTATGCTTTCCTTCCGGGAAGGCAATAAGGAGGCTTTCCGGTTGGTCTATGACCAGATGGTCCGGCCGCTGAGCTATTTCGTGGAGAACATCATCCATTCCCCCGTGGATGCGGAAGATATCGTTGCCAATGCCTTCTACAAGCTCTTCCATGCCCGCGTCAACATGCGTTCCTACGAACACATCAAACGCTGGCTCTACGTCATCGTCCGGAACGAATCCATCGACTATCTCCGCGCCAAGACCCGGCAGAAAGAAAGCCAATATGATCTCTCCTACCTGGAGACCGGCATCGAAGAACAAGCCGAGACCGAACGTGTTCGGACCGTGCTCCTGCAAGACATCCACAAAGAGATCGAACGCCTGCCCAAACAACGCAAGACCATTCTTCGCCTCTATTTCTTCGAACAAAAGAATACTTCGGAGATCGCGGAGATCATGCAGCTCAGTCCTCAAACCGTCCTTAACCATAAAACCAAGGCCCTCGACGCCCTGCGGAAAAGCGGCCTGCGCCTAAAATGGCTCCTCGACGGGGTTCCCGGCTTCGTCATGGCAGCAGCCTTTTACCTATTGAAATAAAAATTAATGAATTCTTAATGCACGACGATGGTTATAACGACAACCATCTCGTGTAGACTTTATGCCAAGGCATTATAATTTTGAATTGTTATGGACCAACCAATTGAAATCGATCCTATTGTGACCAAATATATCCGGGAAGAATACCTTACTTCCGAGGAAGAGACCATGCTGCGCGAATGGGTCGCGCAGGGCCCCGACCGTCAGCAACTGCTCGACCGTCTCCGCAACGACCCTGCATGGACCAAGGAAAATCTCGTCCGCATCCAGGACCTGCCCCATGACCGTATCTGGACCAAACTCGAGACCCGGCTGCAGTCGGAAGGCTATTGGCAGGATACCCCCGAAATCACCTCGACTATCCCCCTGATCCCGACCGTCAGATCCCATCGCATGCATTGGGGACGCCTTGTCGTCGCTGCCTCGGCGCTCGCCGTCACCGCCGGCATTACCCTCTGGTCCCTGAGACAGCACAAAACCGATAGCAGCAGCGTGTCGGCTTCCGCCCCCGTCATCAACGATGTCCAACCCGGCGGTAATAAAGCCACCCTCACCCTTGCCGATGGCCGGACCATCGATCTCGACTCCAGCGCGGACGGTGTCCTCGCCAGCCAAGGGAATACCTACGTGGCAAAAGCAGACGGTAAGCTCGCCTATAACAAAGCCGCTTCCGAAGCACCGCTCAGCGCCACCTACAACGTTCTGACTACGCCCCGTGCCGGTCAGTTCACCCTGATCCTCCCCGACGGCACCCACGTCTGGCTCAACAACGCTTCTTCCTTGCGCTATCCCGTGTGGTTCACCGGCGCTACCCGCGAAGTAGACCTCACCGGTGAAGCCTATTTCGAAGTGGCTAAAGATGCTGCCCGTCCCTTCAAGGTTCATATCCACAATAGCCCCGCCGGCACCGACGGCGGCACCATCGATGTACTCGGCACGTCTTTTAACATCATGGCTTATTCCGACGAGAACGCCGAACGCGCTACCCTGGTCGACGGCAGCATCCGCTATTCCCATGGCGGCAACAGCGCCCTTCTGAAACCCGCCGATCAATCCGTGCTCGATGCCCGGGGTGATCTCAAGACCCTGCACCAGGTAAATGTCGACGAGATTACGGCCTGGAAGAATGGGTATTTTCATTTCGACCACGCCAGCCTCGAGACCACTATGCGACAGCTGGCCCGCTGGTACGACATCACCGTCGATTACCAGGGCACCATGCAGCCGCAGGAATTCATGGGTAAGATCCAGCGCAATATGCCCCTCTCCACGGTCCTCAAGGGCCTGGAAGGCGAGCATGTTCACTTCAAATTGGAAGGGAAAAAGGTGATCGTTACGCCCTGACCACCGACAGTTTATTCTTGTTCGTTCTCTTCCCTTCTAACTCCTCCCCCAGGCGTTTCAGGGTTTCGGAGATATAAGCTTTGACCCGTTGTTCTTCGAGACCCAGGTGCCTGGCGATAGCGCCCAGCGAAAATCCTTGAAAAAAATAGAGCTCGGCGACTTGCCTTTTCACCGGCGGCAATTTTTGCATGACCCCCTGCAAGGCAATCAGCGTTTCGTTTCGGGCGATTTCCGGGTCATCCATGACTCCCGCGTCTTTGGGTGCATAGTAGTTCATCTCCACTTCCAGGTCCGCCGAAGATCGTTTGCCCTTTAGCCGCAGCAGAAAACCCATCTGGGCATTCAGATACAGGCGCTGTAGCAAATGCTCGGCATCCTCGATGGTCTCCCGGCTATGGAAAAGCACGATAAACGCATTTTGCGTTAATTCCTGTGCTTCCTCCTGGTCGCGTGTGAGTCGAAGCAGATAACAATAAATGCGATAGTGATGAAAATGAAAAAAATAGCGCAAGGCCTCGGGTCGCCCTTGTTTAAGGGACTCCCATAGGTTGGTTGGCTCATGCAAGTCGTTCATGACAAAAGGTTTTTGGTTAATGGCTGCAACAAACTAACGTTAGTTAACACTTCATACCTGACACGACGACAATTGTCTAAGTTTAACCACCCGCTTGTAGAATAAGTTTGATCGGAAAAATTGAAAGAAATCGGAAATGGTTACGTAAGCATTTAGCCCGTAATAGTTTTCACACAAATAGTATTAAATGAAAAAGATGCTCTCCGCCCTCCTGGGCTGCTTCCTGGCCGTCACCGGGGTCCACGCCCAGGCCGATCACAAACTTGATTCGCAAACCGTTGCAAACGATAAGATCATCATGCATGAGATCCTGTCTCCGGCCTTGAAATCAGCCCGGGAACAAAATGAAACACCCGATTGGAAAATTCTGGGCACTACCATTACGACCCGCTTCGACGCCGGCTATGCCGAGCGGAATATCGCCAAGGCCAAGATTTATTGCTACTACGGTCGCGACTGGGCCCAGTTCTCCACCGCCCTCGTCCAATACACCCAGGCCTACGAATGGCGCGATAGCCTCAGTCTTATGAATAAGAATGCCAAAATGATCCTCGATAACAGCAATAACCCGGCCGACTGGAAAGCAGCCCAGTCCTGGGTCAAATACGCCTCCGATAAGAATCCTTCCAATGATGATTATAAGGCTACTTACGATGCCTTAACAACCAAAATTAATGGGAAATAGATTCCGGCATAGCCGGCAATCTTAACCCCAAAAATTCACGGATTTTCTTAGTTAACCCGGCAGCACTCTCCATGCCGGGTTTTTCTATATAAGAGTAAGAAAAGGAGGCGATAAGGATGACAAAAATCGTGCAGAAACCGATGGTCAGCCAGTGCTGAAATACAGTCAGGTGTGCCACTTGTTCAAAACCAAGCGCAAAATAAAAAGTAATAAATAGCACCAGTCCGTGTAATAAATAAATACTATAGGACGCCTGTCCCAATAGCCGGCAAGGTTTCCAGATGAGAATCCCAAAAAGACTATTGCCACAGCAGATGCCAATAAATACCACCGTCATACAGATAAGTGGAACAAAGGAAAAAATATCCGGGTACAAAAAAACACCGATATAAATCACTAGAAGCAAAAAAGGGGTAATCAGACTATTGGAAAATATTTTTTTGACCTTGGTATTTCTCACCAGGAAGGCAGCGAGCAATCCACTGGCAAAAGGCCACATCCGCAACCATATCCGCGCTGAATAATAATTGGCAATAATTAGCGCGAAGATGGCCAAAAAAATATAAGCGGTAAGAATAATAATAAATGACGGCCTAAGCCGGAAAAATAACCACCCGAAAATAACCAGTGAAAAGTAAAATAACCATTCATAAGCCAGGCTCCATTGTACGCTACAGATAATAAACTTGGTCCCATTAAGCTGATTGATATTGGGCTCCATGATCATGATCCACTGCCCGAATTGCAACAGTAGACTCCCAAAAGATTCGTGTAAAGTGAAATGGGTCACAAACCCAACAACCACAAAAAGCGCCAGAACAACTGTCACATATAGCGGCATGATGCGTAGGATCCGGGAAACATATAATTTAAGCCAGTCGAACCTCCGGCCATAGCCTTCAATAAGCTTAGTAAAAAAAAGAAAAGAGGTAATCATAAAAAACATCGCTACACTCGTAGACCCAAATTGAATGTATAAGTACGAAGGGACCATGCTCCATTGATGTGTTCGGGCATAATAATACCAGCAGGAAGAGTGATGCAAAAAAACGAATATCGCCAAAAATCCCCTCAACCCATCGATAGCCGCGTACCGATGTTTCGGCGCCTCAATCCCGACGATAGGCGCTATAATCCACATCGTCCCCAGCGCCAACAATAGCACCGGTAAGACAAAAAGCTTGCTGATAAGGTCCATAGTCATAAAATGCATCGATTAGCAGATCAATTTACTTTCCCCGGCTGTATGCTCCCTGCAGAGGTAAAAAGCAAAAAAATCCCGCCAGGGTCGCGGCGGGATAATTCATTCACTGCTCAGGGTTCAATCTACAGTGGTAAGCACAGGCCTGGATACGGATTACAACGGGTAGCGGATCAAGGGTAGCTACAGGTACGATCTAGGGTAGCTAGGGGTTTCAAAGGGTAGCTCAGGTTGTCAAAAGGTCGTTTCAAAGGGTCGGTTTTTCGGCATTTTGGATTTTAGCAACGGGGCAAAGGCATTAAGGTTCGGTTTTCTACGGATTTGGATTATGGTTTTAAGAACTTCAGGATATTGGCGCTCGATATATATTGAAGGGTTTGGTAAGACAAAGATGGGTCGAATTCCCCCCGGGCCAAAGGATTTCCCCGGGCGATTCCCGACTTTCCAGGATTAACTCACCCCCCGTTAGGTACAACTACCTATCCCCGGGTACTATCCGAAGGCCAGTCTCGTAGATCTACGAGTCCCTGAACGCCAACCATTACCCGTATAACGTATAGTTGAGCGCTTTACCGCAGGATTCTGGGAATTATACCGTGTTTATACCCTACCGGTTTACGTGTCATTCCCCTATATTGCGGCGCAGAATTATTTAACCACTAAACAACTTCTCATGAAAAGAACCCTGTTGATTGGCTCATTAGCCTTCCTGACCGTAGCATTCTACTCCTGTTCAAACGGCGGCTCCAATGCCTCCGGCGCCGACTCCACCGCCCCCGCCACCGGTAAAAACGCCATCGCCCTGGATTCCATGGCCCAGCACTTCCCCCACGGCGGCGGTCAGCCCGTCCCCATGGAGAACATCCAGCCCTGCCTCGACGCTTACACCCAGGTGATGGCCACCTATGGCATCACCGCCGACTCACCCTCTGTCCCCATGGCCAAATGCCCGCCGATGACCTATCGGGTCACCTCCACGGAAGGGCTCACCTATGCCACCTTCCGGTCCTGGCTGGATAGCGTAGTAGCCGTCATCGACCCCGTAGGCAAAGGCAGCAATGTCTGGCTCAAGATCCAGCCCGGCATCGTCACCCCACAACTCACCGCCGTCACCGGATGCCCGCCCGCCCGAACCGGCCGCATCACCTATTTCGTCGTGCCTGCACTCATCGACTCTACCAAAGCCCAATCCAACGGCAGCGGCGGCAATGGCTATGACGTCGGCGGCTTGCAACCTTAATCCATGTATCTAAGCTATTATCAATATTTCCAACTGTTCAGCCTTTTGATGGCGCTCCTGTGCCGCAAAGGGCTGAACTATTTTGGCTTAGGCATACTCCTGCCGATGATGGTTGTAACCAATCTCACCGAGACCCTGGGGATGAATTATAAGCTTTTCTTTACTTTGCCCAGGAATCATTTTATCTATAACATCTACTACCTGCTGCTGACACCCATGTATTTCTATCTCTTCGCGTCTATGCTGGGTGGTAATATGGCGGAGCGGCGCCGCCTGCGGTGGATCGCCCTGGCGATAGAGATCTTCCTGGTCTTCAATTTCTGTTTCGTCCAGGGCTGGAACGACTTCAACACGTTCTCCGCCCTGCTCGTCGCGACGGTCTGTATTATTCTTTCCTGCCTGGTCCTCGCCCGCCTCACGATGCGCAAAAACGATGAGGCCGGCCTCCTCCACGATCCCTCCTTCTGGATCAATTCCCTCATCCTGCTCTTCAACCTCGTTTCCCTGATCATACTCGGCATGTATAAATATATTGTCACCAATCATCTTGGGATCAGGGACCAAAACCTGTATCTTGCTATTATGCCGGCGGCCAATGCGGTGTTCTATGCCGGTCTGGGCTGTGCTTTCTTGTTATGCCAACTGCAAAAGAACAAATAACGACGACGATCCTCGCGGTCATCCTTGTCCTGCTCTTCTTCGGGGTGCTATTCCTCGTGATGCTGGCGTATTATAACTTCCGCCGCCGGCAGACCGCAAAGGAGAAAAAGGAGATGCAGGCCGCCTTCGAAGAACAGCTCCAGCAGGCCCGCCTGGAGATCCAGCACCAGACCCTCACCTATCTCGCCCAGGAGATCCACGACAATGTCGGCCAGATCCTCAGCCTCGCCAAGATCCAGCTCAGCAGCTTCAAAGAAGGCGACCCCATCGATTTCCCGCTCCTCCACGACGCCCGCGAGAACGTCGCCCGCTCGCTGCAGGACCTCCGCAGTTTATCAAAAGGGCTCCATGCCGGCAAGATCCGCAGCTTCAATATTCTCCAAGCCGTCGACGAAGAGGTCCAGCGCATCCGGCGCGTCGGTGCCCTTACCATCTCCGTGACCTCGGAAGGGGAAGAACACGACATCAGCGACGACAAACAGCTTATCCTGTTCCGCATCATCCAAGAATGTCTCAACAACTGTCTAAAACATGCCCGCGCCACCAGTATCAACATCGGCTTCAACTGGTTCCCGCACCAGCTCCGTGTCCGCGTGCGCGACGACGGCCAGGGCTTCGACGCCGAAAAGGCCCTCCGCCTCAGCAGCGCCGGCGGCAATGACACCGGCCTCGGCCTTCAGAACATCCTCAATCGCACCCGCGTCACCGGCGGCTCCGGCGATATCCGCTCGCGGCCGGGGGAAGGCACTACCATCACCGTGCAGATCCCTTATGAATAGCATTTGAAGAAAAGAGCTCAACCCCGAAAGGGTCAAAAAAAACTTTATATAAAATATAAATTTTTTTTGTGTATACCCCAATTGGCTGACGGCCCTCGGCAACACCTCATAATCGTCCGCGACGCCCGCTGCTATAACCGTTTGAACCAATCGGAATTAATGGTAACGCTTTCTTTCATTTCGATTTGGATTCCTAATTTTAATTCTTTCAATTTTTCGCAAAGTAATTCCCCATCGATTAGATCGATGGGGGTATAGGCTCACCCGAAAGAATTAGGCAAAGTTTGAATTCTGGTGATTTCAATCCCTCTTACCGAGAAGATAGACTTTTTAGCATACCGATCTCCACCATGAGACTTATTTTCTAGTGGCCCCGCAAAATCGACATATTACAATCCATTTCCCAATATATTACTTATTCCATTTTTTCTCAAAATGATAAACAATAGTCAACATACTATACCTCCCCAGAATATTGGTTGAAGTTTCACTGTTGACATTTCCATTATTTGTCCGACTAATTCCGGTATTTTGACTCAATATGTTATTCAGTTGAGCCTTAACCACCAACTTATCTCGGAGGAAATTCCGACTTACATAAGCGTTCCACAGCAAGATAGAGGGACTAGCGACAAAAGTACTGTTTTTTTGCTGCCAAATGTAAGTAACACTGCTACCCATTTCATATTTGGGAATAAGCCAAAAGGTGACCGCTCCTGAGTAAGATTGGGTCCAATAGTGTAGTGCGCTCGTAGAATTAATTGAGCTATTGGAAATAAAATACGAAAAGTTTGTCTTTATATGGAAGCTAAATTTATCTGCTATGTATTTTGTTGCTCCCAATCCGCCAACGTTTGTATAAACGTCGTTGCGGCTTAGATCAGCATTAACATAATTTATTGTCCTGTTATAGTTACTAGCGGCATGAAAAGACCAATCAATACCGGCCAATTTCCGGTTGACGTAAAAGCTAAAGCCGTCCGAGGCTCCGCCATGGACATTGACGGGTTGGCTGATCTGCCTCCCAAGATTGTCTGTTAACGTCTTCGTAGTGATATTGTTATTGCTGAGGCTTATATCTAAATTAAGATTAACCATCCACCGATTATTCCAATGGAAACCAATCCTAAAATTATCAACGTTGCCGGCCCGAAGACTCGGATTCCCAATAGTCAAGTGTAAAGGATCGTTATTATTTACGATCGGTGCCAATTGGCTTATGGAAGGCTGAAAGGTAGATGTATTGAAAAAAAGGTTCATCTTAAAAGTTGAGCTAATGACATAGTTGATGGTGAGCCACGGCGCCCAATTCAAATACTGCATGCGGAGAAGAGAGTCGGAACGAAGATCAAGTTGTTGATACGTATGAACAATTGAACCGACACCAAAACTGTACATAAAATGCCTTACCTCCCCCTGCAAGCCAATCGATATGTTTTCATCGACCGTTTGTGTCCTCAGACTACTCGTTAAACTGTCTACTAAAATGTCATATTTGCCATTTCCCCGGCTAAACGTATTTTGTATTGGTTTGTCGAGGGTTAACGTAAGACCATAACTAAATGCAATATTAGTACCGGGAAGTATCGGGCGGATGTAAGCAGCCGACCCGTTGGCAGTAACGCCTTGATCAGACAGTATCTTTCGTTGATCGATAGTATCTGTGTATAAAAGGGAGCCATTGGGCTGATAAAAGGAGTTAAGAGTATAAAGAAACCCGTCAGTAAGATAATGATTCTCTGACACTCCGGTCGATAGAGATAAAACACTACCTGCCTCTTTGCCAAGTTGTATGCGCCAGGAAGCATTGCCATTTATGGTATGTTGTCCAGACTCATCGTGCTTAGCTGTTTTACTGTTATTTACCAGCACACTGTTAAACAGGCCATCTGCATCGGCCTCAAACTGGTTATGGCTCTGGTAAAAATTGCCGTCGAAATTAAATTTGAATGCCGATCTTCGACTCAATTGCCATTCGTATAAGGCTCGAACAGCTTGTTGATCCTGCCTATTGATGGATTGGCTTTGTTGATTCTGAATGTAGATACTGTCCGGCAGGGTTTGCACTGTCTGTGAAGTGGTGATGGGATGCGTCCACAAATGTCCATACTGATAGTTGACATTCAAATGGTCGCCGACTCCGTTCCAGCGATCGGCATAATGTAAAGCCACTGCGCTAAACTCTGGGATACCAGAACCCGCAGAAGTTCCTAAAGCATCGCCATTACTATGTAACACACCGATTGTTGCCAACGAGCTTGAATTGCTGCCAAAATTCAATACTCCTGTATTTCCCGATAGGCCAAGACCTGTAAGTTGCCTTCTCTCATGAAAACCGGCCAAGATTCCAGCAGCGGTATAATAACCATCGGCATCACCTCCTCCTTCGATCTTTCCGAAATATCCATCCTTGGCGCTTTCCTTTATAACTAGATTAAGGGTCTTCATCCGAGTACCATCATCGAAACCCGTAAACGTGGAAGCATCGCTCTTCTGGTCTATAATTTGGACTTTTGCGATCTTATTAGCGTCAAAGTTACGAGTGGTCAAAATTGGGTCGTTCCCAAAAACATCTTCCCCATCCACCACGAGCCGTTGGATCTTCTCTCCGTTATATGAAATAGTACCATCGGGGTCTACTTGTAAGCCAGGCAATCGCTGCAAAAGGTCTTCTACTAATGCATTAGGATGCATTTTTGCATTCGCTGTGTTGTATTCAAGCGTGTCACCCTTTAAATGAGGACGCATGGGTGCCGTAACGACAGCGGCTTTTAAGCTGTCGAATTTTATAGCGGCTGTGTCCTTTGCTGCCACCTGCAATGGCTTATTTTGCCCATAAATCGACATGACTAAAGGAATAGTTAAAAAAAATAGGAAAATAGGTTTATGGCTTGCCACTTTTATAGAATAAGGGCAAGTAAATTATTCCATTTCCCTGCTAAATCATTGCAGGCCTCTAATTCGTCGGCCACGTAGGTGAACCGCTCTTCATCTTTTCATAGCTCGCAGTAATATCATCATTCTTAGGAGATAGCGCATGCGATTGTTCTTCCAGTAAAAGTCCCTTCCTTTTATAGCCTAATCTATACAATATATTGGCTTTCGTATCCATTTCTCTAGCGTCCGGTTTCTTAAGCATCGAAAGAGCACGATCCACCCACGCGAGAGCTTTTCTCAATTGAGCGTGGTCACTACTATGCTGAAAAACCTCATAAGCATAATTGTTAAGTTCTACACTATGGATGCGTCCGATCTCCCAGGTATCAATGCCCTCCAACTCCTGCTGCCGTATTAAATAGTTGACATATTGTGACCATTCCTTTTTCTTTTTGTAGTATTCCACCTGCGCTTTCAGGACGTTTCTCTCCATGTGAAAACGATCAAATTCGGTTTCAATTTCTTTTTTTATCTGTCGCCAATTGGGGGTCGAGCCAATCGCAAGTGCTTTGTTTACAGCGGGACAAACCACGTCTCGGTATAAAATATCGTCCACCGTATTCTCCCATAGATCAGGGATATTGGCAAAAGAATCAATGATGACTCGATTCTTATAAAAAGAGTGAAAAATTTTGTCTCCTGCACTTATGACTGTATAAAACGTTGCCACGAATAGAACATTCTCTTTTGTCCAAAGCTGTCCCTCAGGCAGAACTTCAAGGTATTGACGAATATATTTTGTGGCTATCTGGCTGGAAAGACTATCCTGTCCGGACCTGAGGGCGCAATTGGCAAGAAAACCCATTTGCTGATAATTTGCAGAACCATGTCGGTAGTTCGACAGCAAGGTATAATATTGTTGTTGAGAATCCGTGGCTGCTCTTACCATGGCTAAAAATTCCTCAATATTCTTCAAACCACCGTCCTTATGCGCAACCTGTCCCTTCGGTGAAAAGAACAAATACGTCGGATATAGCACTACATGGTACGTGTCTATTAACTCATGGGCAGTGGAGTACCCCCGTCGCAATCCGGGGTCATCATTCTTTGTCGAATCCATCTGCATGCGTATGGAAATAAACTTATCATTCATATAGGCACCCACAGTATCATTACCATAAATCTTTAGGTCCATGGATTTGCAAAAGTCGCACCCACTGGTATAACAATCTACGAACACATATTTATGCTCCGTTTTGGCTTTCTCAAGTAGCTGAGGCCAAGTGAGTTCCTGTCTAAAAGATATACCCCCAGCCTGTGCTGCAGCAAAAAATGGACTCAAAAGGCAGGCCCAAAAAAATTTTTTAATCATGACTTACAATATAGTTGGGTTAATTCCTCTACTAAAACGACCATTCGAATGAGTTAACCACTTTGCGCAAATTCCGTCAAATCGAAGCATATTTTGTGCACATTACACATAATGTATTATGCTATTATATATAATACTGGCGAAGACCCATTCCGTTCTTGGCAGTACGATTTGCTTTTTGGACCATATATAAATTTGTTTTATACCTTCTTTAGGTAGTATATTGAACAATTAGACAGGCACCCATTGGCACGAAAAACATTTCAAACCTTATCGAGTATGCAGTTCATCACATACTCATTGAACCAGATATATGAGTGAAACTGAAGTTCCAAATAGTCCCATCAATAATTTAGAAGATAATTTGAAATTATCTAAATGGATAGTTGAGGCGACCCTCCCTTATATCAAGGGAAGGACCATAGAAGTTCAAAGCGGATTCGGCTCAATAGCCAGCCTTATCATTGAAGCCGGCCTGCCCATTCACCTTAGCGAAAGTCAAAAATCAAACAGGCAAAAACTGAGAGACAAATTAGCGGGAAGTCCATTAGCCAGGTCACTGCGGAATATTGATTATACAACCAATCAATTTCATAGCGATTATCAATCACAACTAGAAACCTTTAGCACTGTAATCGCTGTCAATATCATAGACAACGGATATTATAGCAGTGAAGTAATCAACAATGCAAAATATCTTCTACATACCCAAGGTCGTTTTATAATAATTCTTCCAACTTATGTTGTTCCATTTGAAGATACACTGGATAATTTTGACGAGTGGAACAGGCTTAACACCAGTGATATCAAAAAGCATATAGGCACTGGATTCAAATTGATACGAGTTCGACCCTTCAAATGGGCTAATGCAGAAAGAGAAGCTTCAAGTTCTCATTTCGAACTCGCCGTCCTGGCGATATTCCAAAAGCGTTAATTGTTAATGCACACTATGGTTTCTTTCCAGATGTATCTAACTGCAATCCCAATTCTCTTCCCTTAAATATAGCTGGCACGCCCGCTGTCATCCATTGCGGAGGTAACCCACCTTTAAGGTAATAGTTGAAGAATTGGAACATCCTCACAGTTAAATCCTGGCCTGCCGGGCCATATACATTATGCCCCCCCTTGTCATACTGTAGCATCCAAACCTTCTTATTAAGTCGGCGCAAAGCAGTAAAGAATTCCATACCCTGTTGAAAAGGTACGTCATCATCCTCCTTATTCGCCATCATCAATAGAGGTGTTGTCAGTTTATCACATCTAAGGACCGGCGAATTCTCGATATACAAATTTGGACTGCCCCACAGTGTCGCCCCAATGCGGTCCCTATATATCTCATACTGCCGCTGTCGGCTACTACCGCCTCTAATTATACTGCCATAAGCACTTATAAAATCCGTCATCCCGGAAGCCGACATGGCTGCAGTGAACATACGAGTATGCGTGATAATGTAATTAGTTTCAAACCCTCCAAAACTGTGTCCCTGCAACCCTAATCTCGTACTGTCCACATATCCACGAGATATTAACTTTTTTACCCCCGAAACTACGCTGTTAAAAGCACTTTTCCCCGGCCATCCGATCTTGTAATGGATATCTGGCACGAAAATAAGGTATCCGTTACTCACATACAACGGGATATTCAACGAGCCGTTACTAGGCCCGGGTTTTAGATAATAATGTAAGCGGTCGGACATACGCTCATAGTAAAAGGCTATTAGCGGGTATTTTTTTTGGGGATCGAAGTCGCTGGGCTTATAAAGGATCCCTTGTGTAGGTATTCCGTCAAATGTCTTCCAGGATATCAATTCAGTATTCATCCAATTATATTCCATTTCAGGATGGACGTTAGAAACCTTTTGATATATATTAAAGTCAGCCGTAAAGAATATGTTCGGGGATTCCTCGGCCGTCATTCGACTTAGAAAAAAAAGCGAAGTATCCTTCGCCTTTATAGGTGCAGCCCCCGCAAAACTCACAGGAAGCAAATTGAAGGACTTCAACTTTTTGATAGAATCTATCCCGGTTTCAACAAGTCCCTCATTTTTGTTTACCCGATCGAAAACGTCAATTAATACTTTCTTGTGCAAATCAATTATTTCATCGTCATTTAAATCTATCCGAAATACCAAATCTCTTTTCCGGCGTGCATCACCGGTTAGATTAAGAACCAGGTTAGTACTCTTAGGGTCGATTAAATAAATATCATTTCTGTCATAAACCAAAATTGCGTCACTATTCTTCACAACTCCCCTGTAAGACAAAAAACGGAATGCTGAATCTGGCTCGTCAGAACTCTCGTAAGATGTCCATCTTGCCTGGACGGATGCCGTCATATTTTTTCGCTGTCTGGTAATCACATTATAACTAAAATAATTACCATCCTTCACATTATAATAAAAACAAAAATTCTCACTAAAAGATAGAGAGTATCCATTTGAAGAAGTATGCCTCAAGTTGCTGTCTATTAATGTCCTCGTGCCGTCAGCAAGCGAAAGTAGGTAAACAGAACTGCTCGCTCTTCTGTTCCAATTCCACTCACAACAAGGGTCCGATATACCTTTCTTGACCACCAACACAGATCGCATACTCTTGCCGGAATAAATAGGCGAACTGATCATCTCCCCCTCATTCTCCAGCCTAACAACTCCAAAATTATGGAGGTTTAGAAGAAACGTATATTCCTGCGATTGTTTTTTTTCTTTTTCTAACTGCTCCGATTGCAGATCGGCATCCTTATAACTCCAGATGTCAACCGATACCGCGTTTTTTATAGAATCCTTGCGTTTCTCTTTACTCGCAGTAAAAAACACCCGATCATCACTTTCATTAAAGGCCCTTATATTTCTAATTTGAAATCCCGGATCGATCCCATGAGCACGGTTGTCGATACACTTTTGAGCTCTATTGTCGCCTACCCGATAATGCCAAATGGAAGTATTGCCTGTGTTATCCATCTGAATTTCAACAAAGACAAAACTGGAATCACCAAAGACTATTCTGTCGACGCCCCAGCCACTCCAAATCATCTTATTTTCTCCTGTGGCAGTATTATATACCCATAATGCGTGATTATTTTCGCTACTATCCGGCTTATACGTCTCGTACAGAAAGTTATTGTCTCTTCCAAATGTGTCCCAATAGTTTTTTACCCCAGAAAACCACTTCTTCCGCTTAGTCCTTGTATCTTCAACGCAAAGTTCCTTGTCATTTGATTTCAGCCGATACACCAAGAGATTCCCTTTATTTCCGGATTTTAGAACACTAAATTCTCCGATATGGGTCATATACTTTATAGCATGGGGCAAAATCAATTCGACAATAAAAACTGTATCTCTTCGAAGTAAAAAAGCGTTCCTGTTATCCTCAGATACCCAATAAGCGTCCACGCTATCCATGGTCAATTTCCAACTTTGGTCCGTAGCTTGAACTATAACGCAAGTCTTATACTTGTCACCAACCTGGTAAACGATATATTGCCCATTATTGGTGACAATACTCCCGGTTATCGTAGCCCATTTGTCTTCGATTCCAGGTTCAATCATCGGCTTTTGTCCCTTTCCAGTCAAGTCCGCACCAAACAAATATAAACCCAAGACAAAAGTTATTTTTATTACCCGTATTTCCATGATTTTTTTCTTTGATGTATTTAGTACGTTTAAAAATAATTTATAACCACTCCAAGTTCAATAAATTTCTACAATACTGACTGAGAAATCCATTTCCCTAATATTTTCATCCTATTGCAATACAATTGATATTCTATCTTCGATCAACTATCGTTAATTCAATCGCCCGATTATAAGGCAAGAATTGCTATGACAATGCCAATTACCGACATTTTTCAGGAAAAGGCCCCTTCTGAGGCCACCGCTGCTAAAGCCAACCCGATCATAGATTATGCCGAAATCCTTAATGCTTTCGGGCTTCAATATGCAGAGGCAGGGCATTATTGGCAAGTGGGAGAGAATAAACTAACACAAGGTTGGATACTACACCTGTCCATAGTTAGAGAGCAATTCGAGCATCTTATGAATACCGTAATCCCGGTACTAATTAAATACGCAGTTCCTTTCAAAATTATACGCGACAGGTATCTTTTGACTCAAAATCTGGAAGGCCATCTGGGGTCTATCAACATTGGAAAATCGGCAGCCATTTATCCCGTAACAAATTCGCAGGCATTGGCACTTGCAAAACACCTAATCTCGCTGACTAGTACCTTTATAGGTCCGGCTATACTTACAGACCGCAGGCTGGGCGACATAATATATACGAGATATGGCGCATTCAACCCAATTTATAAATTGGGCCAGGACAATACCAAGATCAAATACATTTACAATAAAAAAGGGGATTTGATGCCAGACCCTTGCTCCATTCCATTCTCGATGCCCATAGACATCTGCTGGCCCTTTGACGAAATAACGACAAGTTTGCAACCAAGTCGTCCAAAATTATTAAATAAGACTTATTTCCCGATTGTTACGCTAAAGAGCGATGCAAAAGGAGACGTAAAGAAAGCAATATATTTCAAAAAGCCCTGGAAGATTAGTACCTGTGTCATCAAACAAGGACGCTCAAATATGCTCCACGATCGATACGGAAGAACGATAAAGGACCGTTTGGTATGGCAAT
>Ga0206897_1078_pt1 | contig 22404 bp, 20 predicted proteins | sample Alteio_BWOrgHeat_49_FD_152972 | JGI IMG/M metagenome (GOLD analysis project Ga0206897, IMG submission 152972) | Enriched cells from forest soil in Barre Woods Harvard Forest LTER site, Petersham, Massachusetts, United States -... | ecosystem: Environmental > Terrestrial > Soil > Temperate forest >... | reverse complement strand
ATGTCCTTCATCAACCGGCAATTGGTAAAATTATCATCCACCACGAGGATGTGTTGGAGAGCAGGCCTTTGAATTATCACTCCGGCAGACCGTTCATGGATGATTTCCGGGGCGAGATGCAGGGTGAAGACACTACCTTCGCCCGGTCGACTTTCCACTTCCAGGGAGCCTCCCATCATTTCAGCAAGGTTTTTAGCGATGGTAAGACCCAGCCCGGTGCCTCCATATTTTCGGGTCGTGGAAGCATCTGCCTGCGTAAAGCTCTCAAAAATCTTGTGCAACTTTTCTTGCGGGATGCCAATGCCGCTATCTTTGACTGATATGGACATATGCTGACATTTTCTGCCCTGCTCGTAATGTACGCTGTCCCCCTTCTTCACCGAGACAAGAATTTCCCCTTTGTCAGTAAACTTAATGGCATTTCCGATCAGGTTGACCAATATTTGCCTCACCCGCGCGGGGTCGCCCAGGATCTGGTCGGGGACCAGGGGGGCTATTTCACATATCAGCTCCAGGTTCTTTTCAAAGGCCTTAATAGCCAGCATGTCTACGGTTTCTTCTACCAGGTGGACAAGACCGAATGCGGTGTTGTCCATGGAGAGCTTGCCTGCTTCGATCTTGGAATAATCAAGAATATCGTTGATGATGCCCAGCAGGTTATGACCCGAGCGGTGAACATGCTGTATATAATCCCGATGGGGTTTCTGAATATCGGCAGTCAATACCAGGTCCGTGAATCCGATAATGGCATTCATCGGGGTGCGGAGTTCGTGGCTTATGTTGGCCATAAATTCGCTTTTCGCCTGGTTCGCCAGTTCCGCTTCCCGGCGTGCTTTTCGTTCTTCTTCAATTGACAAAGCCAGTTGACCCGTCCGCTCCTGCACCTGTTGCTCCAACGCCTTTTTCTGGGAATGGATCAGGTGGATGCGTATCCGGTGGATGCTGATCATGATTCCGACGATACAGGTTGCCATCAGCAACCGGCACCACCAGGTCATCCAGAAAGGAGGCGTGATCGTAAGCTGAAGGCTTGTAATAGCCGAAGACCAGCTTCCGTCATTGTTCAGTCCTTTCACCTCGAAAGTGTAGGCGCCGGGATCCAGGTTCGTGTAAGTAGCCGTATGAGCAGTACCAATGGTATTCCATTTCTTGTCAAAACCTACCAGCCGGTAGACATATTGTTTTTTTTCAGGGAAGGTATAGTTCAGGGAAGCAAATCCGAACGAGATCACAGACTGTTTATAGGAGATCGTTATTCCCTTTGCTTCCGAAATGTCTTTTTGCAAAAAAGGGCTCGTGGCCCCATCAGCGGCAACAGGCACCTCTTTATTAAAGATCTGAAAACTCGTGATCAACAGCGGGGGGTCAAAACAGATTTCTTTTATACTATCCGGGTAAAATTCATTGAATCCATTCACGCCTCCGAAATACATAGCCCCTGACGAGCTTTTAAGACAGGAATGCGCCTTGAATTCATTGGATTGGAGGCCGTTGGCTGTGGAGAAATTTTTAAAGGTCCGTGTTTGCGGATTAAACCTTGACAAGCCATGATTGGTGCTGACCCATAAATTTCCTTTATCATCTTCGAGGATCCCGGAGATCAGGGCATCTGGAAGTCCGTCCCGGGTAAAATAACAGGTAAAATGACCGGATTGCCTGTCCAGGCAGTTCAGGCCGGACTTAGTGCCTATCCAAATATTTCCTTCCCGGTCTTCATAGATGCAGTGAATACCATTATCACTCAGGCTGTTCCTGCTGCCGTCATGGACAAAATGGGTAAATGTCTTCGTTTTCTTATCAAAAAGATCCAGCCCCTTGTCAAGCGTCCCGATCCATATATATCCTTTGCTGTCTGTGAACAGGTAGAGGATCCTGTCCCCGCTGATGCTGTTGGGATTTGAGTCATCGTGCTTATAATGTATGAAATTTCCCGATTTGGATTGGTATCGGTTCAGTCCGTCTCCCCAGCTCGAGATCCAAAGCTCATGATCCTTATCCAGTGTCATGGCCCCATTGTTATTCCCGCTGATGCTCGCCTCGTTTCCAGGGTCCTTCCTTATCTGCCGGAAAGTTTTCTTAACCGGGTTGTACACGGTGGTGCCGTCTCCGCAGCTTCCCATCCATATATTTTTATCCTTGTCCTCCCGGATGGAGATGATATAATTCCCGCAAACGCTGGCGGGAACATTGGGATGATGCCTGAAATGAGTAAACTTTTTTGTTTTCGGATCGAATAATTCTACTCCTCCGCCATCGGTCCCGATCCAGATATTACCCCGGGAGTCTTCCAGGAAATCAAGAATATTGTTGTTGGAGGGGCTGTTGACGGAACTGCTGTGTTTGTAGAGAGTAAACTGATTGGCCGCCCGATTGTACAGATCGATCCCGCCGCTAAAGGTTCCTATCCACATATTGTTATTCCGGTCTTTATAAAGGGAATAAATGGAATTATTGCCCAGGCTGGTATTGTCGAGATCGTCGTGTGCATAATTCATGAAATTTCCCGTCTCAGGGTGGAAAATGCTCAGCCCCTCGTTCTCGGTCCCTATCCAGATATGATCCTTATCATCCCCGGCCAGCGTCAATATCACATCCCGGGGCAGGCTATTGGGGTTGTGGGGATCATTCTTAAAATGATGGAATTGGTGATCCGGGAAATTCAGCTGATCCAATCCTCCTCCCCTGGTGGCTATCCACAGCCGGTGCCTGCGGTCTTCAAAGAAACGCAGGACGGTATTACAGGACAATGACCCGCTGTCCCGATCGTTGTGTTGAAAACGGGTGAAGCGCCCGCTGCTTTTATCCAGCAGGTTCATACCGCCGTGAAAAGTGCCGACCCATATGCGATGCCGGCTGTCTTCCAGGATAGTCGTAACATCATTATCGCTGATACTGTTGGGGTTGTACTTGTCATACCTATAACTGGTAAACCTGCCGGTGTTTGCATCCAGCCTGTTCAACCCGCCGGTCTCCGTGCCGACCCATAGATCCCCCCCGGAATCTTCGGTGATGCAATTGACAAAATCATCCGAAAGACTACTCCTGTTTGTCTTATCGTGCCTGTACTGGGTAAACCGGTCCAACCCCCTGTTAAACTTATTCAATCCTCCCCCCAGGGTCGCCACCCAGATATTGCCCTTGGAATCTTCGACAAGATCTTTAACATAGCTATTGCTGAGGCTGGCTGAATCGCGCGGATTATTCTTATAAACGACGAATGTATATCCGTCATACCTGTTGAGGCCGTCCTGCGTACCGAACCACATGAATCCCCGGCTGTCCTGCAGGATAGCAGTTCCATTACTTTGAGAAAGCCCGGCATCCGCGCCGATATGTTCAAATTTAATCGTGGGGGTCTGGCAAAAGGAACAAACCGACACTTCATTAAGCAATATAATAAGTAGGTGCCGTAATGTTTTCATTGTGACTCGAATCGGGTAACTAAGTCCTTCAGGGATTTATTCCTTACTCCAACAGATTAACTGACCTGTTATTGCTGACGGTGAGGGCAATATAGAAAGGTAGAAACAAGTAAATAAGAAATACTAAGTGCAAGTATGTACTTTTATAAATTCACCGGATGCCAGAACGAAGCAACCGACGGCTGGTTCACATGGCCCGCTGGGTATATCCGGCGGGTATCTGGAACATCGAAGCCGGGAAATTCCCGCGACTCGCCGTGATGATCTGCATGTCCATCGAAAAAACCGTTGACTGCATGTCCATTTTTACAAAGAACCCACCACAACCCGCCTTGTCCAACGCCTGCATCATTTTTGGCGTCACATTCTGAAGGGCCATCAACTTGTCCATGATCGTATAACCGGGTACGTCGGTACTCGTCCATATATCCTCCGTGATCCCGGACTTTTGGCCGGCGGTGACGACCGTCAACCTGGAATGGATGCATTTATACCCCGACACGGTCTCGTTGCCGACTTTGGTCACCTGGTAAGCGGGACCGGAATTGATGGCGGCCGTATCTATGATATGCAAGACAAAGGTCTTGTTCTGGGGATAGAGCAGGATGCTGTACCCGGGCAGGCCTGCATGCCCGAGGGAATGTGTCTGCAGGCCTGCCATACTCATATCGGCGCGGATATCGTGCCTATCGGTAATGGCCACGGATAAGGTATCGTTGCTGCTAGAATCTTTACCCTTTACTTTGAAGGTATAAACAATATGGTATTGATAGAGCAACCCGCTGCCGCCGGTTGCCGTCGTAAAATTTTTGATAACGGCGGCGGAATCCGCCGGGGAGATCGAAGGCTTCGGTTTCTTCGCCTGCGCCATCGACTGGGCGGGGTATAAGGCTGCCGCCATCAATAGGACGACAATAAAGATCGGTGCTCTTTTCATACCGGTGATTTTAAAGGATGAGTAAAAATCGGTGTCCCTTCCCTATCTTTCATGGAATGTCCCGTCGAAGTAAAGGGTCATTTCCGTGCTTTTCTCGCTGACGTCGAATTTGTTGAAAGTGATGGTTTGCGACGGCGCGCCATCGAAGTCCAGTGTCAGGACCAGGCTGCTGATATTCCAGGTATCCGCCCCGTTAGGATAAATATGCAGATGAATGAGACCGCCATTCTTTACGAAATATCCCATGTTCAGGTCGTGGTATACCCCGCTGGTTCCGGTGAACTCGGTAAGGAAGTTGTTCATGGTCAGCGGGACTGAATAGTCCTCACCGCGATTATAAACAACATTCAACGGGCCGGTCTTATACTGGGCGATGAAAGGTTCGTGGCTGTCCACCGTTTGCGGGGGATTGTTATCATACCCGTTAAAATTATTGTGCGTTCCGGCATTGCCGCCATACACGGCAAACGTGTAATGGTCATCCGCCTCCTTCCCATCCGGACCGGTAGAGAACTTTGCCCAGATGGCCTTTAACCTTGCACCATTGGTATTAGGTACGCAATTGCGTTCATGAAAATCATCCGTCGCACTGTAAGAGCCGATCACGTCGCCGGCCATATCTTTAAACGTGTAGGCGATCGGCTGTACGCTCTCGTTGGAAACGTTCGCGAACATGGCTTGTATCTGGTGTTCCAGCTCTTTCTTATTGAAGGATGGCGTGGCGTTCTTACTCGCGCCACCGACTATATAACAATTGATCGTATTCGACACGGAGGAACTCTTTGACATCTCACCCAGGGTGAAATTGACCGATGCGCCGAACCCGCTGTAAGCAGCTTTGAACTGATCCGCTTCCTGGGACGTGTTAAACGTATAGGTGAGATTGGCCAGCACGCGAATACCGTAACTGACCTGGCTCATAACCATCAGATTCCGGATATTCTCGGTCTTGGGATCCACGAAGAAACCGCTATCCTGGTCCTGAAGGTCGATGGTATATAAATATTTTGTCGCATCGATCGTCAGGTTTACCGAATTGGAAGAACTGGACGAGCTATAGTCATTCGAGGCGCTGAAACCGGCATAGCTGCCTCCGCCACTGACCCGCAGCGCCTGGGTGGCGTTATTGCCCGTCTCATAGACCTTATAGGTGAACGATTCATTGACGGCCGGCCCCCTCATCGATTGCCGGAGTTTTTTTACGCCGGCGAGGACCGTGCTCTGAGCAGGAGATTTCACCACTACATAGCCGCTCCCGGTGGCATTGGGGTCTTCGTTGATCAGCGTAATGGGATATCGCGGCCCCGGTGGTTCATTGTAATTGCCGCCGAAAAAATTATCGAACGTGTAGATGGCCCCGGGATAGATATATCCGGCCTGCTGCTCGTAGTCGGCATTGAGAAAGCTGGTGCTGCTGGCCGTCAGCACGACGGTCGAACTGGCGCAATCCCATTGAATGCTGTCCGTCTTTTTGGTTTCTTTCTTCTCGGTGCCCTTTACCGTTCCACCCTGATAGGTGGTGGGCTGGCCTTCAAAAGAGGGGTTTTTTACCAGCTTCAAAAAAATATGATGGCCACCTTGAATGGGAACGGTCCTCCGCGCCGTATCATCCATCGCCTTGTTGTATTTCTTTTGCCGATTGGCATACTTAGGGGTCTTTTTGTATTCAGGGTCGTTCATATGTATCAGTCGGGTTGTCGATATATGCGCCTCCCCGTCCGCGATCAGTCCCGTGGCCGCCGCTGGTTTAGCTGTGGTCGTTGTGGGCTTGGCCTGCGCCGTCTGAGGCGGCTGGGTGGTCGAAGTGGCCGCTGTAGCCGCGGCCGGCTGGCTCTTTACCGGTGCGTTGATGGGTTTGGCTACCTGTTTCGCCACCTGGGCCTGTGCGGAGATGCTGCAAAGAGCGACCGCTACCGGAAGGAATAAAACGGGCCTTATCCTGTTGAAAAAGGCAGACAAGTTACTAATGCGTTTCATGATTGATAGGTTAAATTTTATACGTTTTTAAAGTTTATGCGCGGGTTGAAAAAATCGATAGGAATCGCCTGCCGCTGATCCGGCAGGTCGCAATAAAAAGCAGGTTTAGACATGGTTCGCCAGGACGTTTTCGGGGGAGCGGCCAGGGTGTCGGCAGGCTTGGTAACGGTGGAATCGGCCCCTGATTTTTTGTTTTTGGAATTGTTTTTCTTTTTGAACAGGTTGGTGAACCCCTTAAAGACCTTGTCGGAAGCACTGTCCAGCTTGTTCATGGCATTATTGGACGTGTTATTGGCTTTTGTGACGGTTTTGTTCTCGGCAGACTCCTTCACCTGCTGGGGAATAGTCTTAAAGGATTGGTCTGCCGCCGACTGCGCTTTTAAGCCGCTGACGCCCGAGACCAGCAGCAGGACAAGGGCCGGGCATGTGATAAAGCGCCAATGAATAGGTATTCGCATAGCTGTAGTTGTTAAGTTGTAGTTGTTTGGTTTAGTTGTTGGGGATAGACAAAACTATTTTTAATCGGGCTCAGATAATATCCCCTAAAAAGGGTAATTTGATCTATATATTAACTTTCTAGTTTTACAGAAGCGGCATCAAACCCAGTTATATGGCACGATTGTTCCTTATCGCGGCTGTCATCCTACTCACACTTACTGTCTCCGGGCAAACTACCTGGGAAAGAGGAAGGGATAGCTTGTTGAAACTGCTGTCCATTTCCAAAGAGGATAGTAATAAGGCAATGGTGCTGACTTACCTGGGGCTGCAATACCAGTATAACCAGCAGGATTCCGCCGTTTATTATTTGAAGAGGGTTTATACGCTGAGTACCCGGATCCATTATGTTCGGGGTATCGTGAACAGCCTCACCGTGCAGGCCGGTATCCTGAGTGATCAGGACAAACAGGATGAGGCGATCGCACTCGATTCGGAGGCAATCGTGGTTGCGAAAAAAACGAACTATATAAAAGGGCTGGCCGCCATATATAATAACATTGCAATCCCTTATAAGAATAAAGGTGACAATACCACCAGCCTGGATTATTATTTAAAGGCGGCTTCGCTGGACGAAGAGCTGCACGATGATTATCGCCTGGCGATGGCCTATGCCAATATCGGCGCGGTATATAACAATATGAAAGAATTTAATCAAGGCTATGCGTATTCCCTGAAAGGCTTGTTGCTGGCCCGGTCTTTAGATCATCAGACTGCGATGGAAAGCGGCGCTATCAATCTTGCCGGAGCGCTGATACCGCTGAAACGGTATGATACGGCGCTGGTCGTACTGAATGATGCCAAGGATCTGGCAAAAAAATTAAATGATTACGGCATGGCGGAGGGCGCCATGAATGATATTTGTGCGATATATCTGGAAACGGGCCAACCGGAGCTGTTGAAGCAAAACGCAACTGAATTGTTGCGTTTTGCGACATCGGTGAATGACAAGCAAGGCATCTGTTTTGGGTTGGCAGACCTATCGGATTATTTTTTTGAAAAGAAGGAATATGGCCAGGCAAAAGTCTGGTCCCAGAAGGCCATAGCCCTGGCGAAGCAGGAGCGGCTTATGCAAAGTTTACGATCCGCTTACCAGGGGGCGGCTAAAATAGACCTGGTGCAGGGAAATGTTGCCGGCTACGACCATTACACTAACCTGAAGGATTCGATAGATGCGTCGATGTTGTCGGATAAGATATTAAAAAATACGCAGGAGCTGGAGGCGAAGTATTTTCTGAATAGAAAGCAGGCCGAGATCGATGATCTTAATAAACAGCAGAAAATAGCCCAGCTTACGCTAAGGCAGCGCAATACGATAAACTGGGTGCTGGCGGGTCTGGTAGTGGTGATCGCATTAATAAGTCTTTTATACAGCAGGAACTACCGGCAGAAGAAGAAACTATTGGAGGCAGGGACCATGCTGCAGCAACAGCGCATCTCTGAATTGGAAAAAGAAAAACAATTGCTGGCCGCACAAGCCGTTCTGCAGGGACAGGTAGAAGAGCGTGCGCGGCTGGCCAAAGACCTGCACGATGGCTTGGGAAGTATCTTATCGAGCGCCAAATACTCTTTTACGAATATGAAAGAAAATCTGATCATCACCCAGGAGAATGCAGAGGCATTTGAGCGGAGCATGGGTATGCTGGACAAATCCATCATCGAATTGAGAAGGGTAGCCCATAATATGATGCCGGAGGCACTGATGAAGTTCGGGCTGGATACGGCTCTGAAGGATTTTTGCGGCAGTGTAGGTCAAAGCGGTGCCATCGAGCTCACCTATCAATCCTTTGAAATGGAGGAAGCCTCAATTCCGACAACCGTCTCGTCGGCCGTCTACCGGATCATCCAGGAACTGGTCAATAATATTTTGAAACACGCCGAGGCTACGACGGCCCTCGTACAGTTGATCAGGAAAGACAATGCGTTGAGCATCACCGTGGAGGACAATGGGAAGGGTTTCGATACCGGTATTCTTGACAACAGTACCGGTATAGGATATCTCAACTTGAGGAACAGAGTGGCTTATCTCAACGGGACTATAGATATTCAAACCGCTCCCGGCAAGGGGACTTCGGTAAACATTGAAATTGGAAATATTGCGGCATGATCAAACTATTCATCATTGACGATCACCAGATGATCATTGAAGGGATCCATTCCCTGTTAAAGGATGAGCCGGAAATAATATGGATGGGGAGCGCCAGGTTGCCCGACGATCTCCTGCGATTTTTAAAAAAGGAGCAGCCGGACGTGCTCCTGATGGACATCAACCTGCCTCAAATGAGCGGGCTGGAACTTTGTAAGGAAGTGAAAGAGAAATATCCCGCTGTCAACATCATCGGGCTAAGCACCTCCGACCAGGCAAGTATTATTATAAAAATGAAAGAGAACGGCGCTTCGGGGTATTTATTGAAGGATGCGTCGAAGCAGGAGATCCTGAAGGCTTTGCAGGAGGCAAATAAAGGAAGGGACTATGTGAGTTTTTCCGTGGCCGAAGTGTTAAAAAAGAAAACGCCCGATGGTCAGTTGGCGGTACTCACTAAGCGGGAGAAGGAAATCCTGGAATTGATCGCGGAGGGTATGACGAACCAGGAGATTGCGGCTAAGTTGTTCCTCAACAGTACTACGATCGATTCACACCGCAAGAATATGCTTACAAAATTCAAAGTGAAGAATACCGCTGCCCTGATAAAGATCGCCGTAAGCAATCATTTAATCTGATCCAGGAAGAGTTAACCCGGTTCACTGCTTATCAAAATACGGTTTTTCGTTATCTGGTTCATTTTCCTGCTGCTGCCAGTAAGCCAACGTCACGATCTGGCCTCCCTGCGTCTTTAACAATCGCCCGAAGATCGCGTTTATCGGGTTGAACATCACATCTGTTACCCCAATCGTGAATGTGGCGGGCATCGGAGCGGGCGCTGGGGCGGACGCGGTCGTATCGACTGGACCGGGACCCTCGGCAGGTGGGGTTGGAGACGATGCAGCCGCGCCGGCGGGGGCAGCCGCAGGCGGCGGAGTTGCGGCGGGTGCGGGCGGAGGAGCCGGCGCGGCCGGCGCGGCTTTGGGGGGCGGGCTGGGGACGACGACCACCGTATACCGGTTATACTCCAGTATCCGCCGCAGGAAATCCGCGCGGTCGGCGGGGACATTTTTTTCAACAATGGCGCATTTTATGCCGTTGAGGTCCTCGAACAAATGATTTTGATTGATAGCCATGTTTTAAAAACCTGTACTCAATGAATAAATGTAGTCATAGACCCATCCGACAAGCCCTGTTATAAGGATACCTGCTATGCAGACCACGAAAGCTATATTGGGCAGCAGCGGTATTTTCAGCGGCCGGATCGGCTCGGGCTGGGTATCCATGAAGATCGCCTTTATCACCCGCAGATAATAATACAGCGAAATCACCATATTCAACGCGGCAATGCCGATGAATACATAATTCCCTTTCCCCGCGCCCGCCATCAGCAAAAAGAACTTACCGAAGAAACCGGCAGTAGGCGGGATGCCTGCCAGCGAAAACAAAGAGATGGCCATTACCCAGGACAACAATGGATTGGTGGCATATAGTCCCTTATAGTCATCGATGTCTTCTTTTCCCGTTTGCGCACTGATCAACGATACGACTCCGAAAGCACCCAGGTTTGAAAAAATATAGACGAGGATAAAATAGACCACCGACGCCTCGCCTGTCCGGGAACTGCCGGTTATACCGGCAAGGATAAACCCCGACTGCGCTATCGAGGAAAAGGCCAACAATCGCTTGAGCTTATCCTGACGCAAGGCGAACAGATTGCCAACCACCATGGTCAACACCGATAAAAGGACCAATATCCGGTACCAGGGCGCGGCCAGCGGCTTAAAGACCAGATATAGCGCCTGGATGAAGATAAAAAACACCGCTCCTTTAGAAATGACCGACAAGTACGCGGTCACCGCGACAGGGCTCCCCTCGTAAACATCGGCCGTCCATAAATGAAAAGGGACGACGGATATCTTGAAGGCAAAACCGGATAAGATGAGGATAAAGGCAAAGAGCTGAAATGCGCTGCCGTCGAGTCGTTGGGCGATCGTATCAAATCCAAGGGTCCCCGTGGCGCCATAGAGCAGGGAGATACCGAATAAAAGCAAGGCGGAAGAAAAGGCCGAGGATAGGATAAATTTCATGGCGGCCTCCGACGACTGTCTTTTTTCCAGGTCGAAGCTCGAAAGGGCAGCCAGCGGAATGGTAGACAGTTCAAGGCCGAGGTAAAACATCAGCAGATTGCCGGCGGAGATCATAAAGAAAAAGCCTGTCAACGTAGCTAATAACAACATATAAAATTCCGGTACATGCCGGTGATCCTTTAACCAGTCGTACGCCTGTAGCGAGATGATCAGCGTCCCCAGGTTGAGCATGTTCTTCTCCAGGACGATCAGCCGGTCCGTATGGAACATGCCATTGAACAAAACGGCATCCGGACAGGCAAAAAAACCCAGAATAAAATTTAACAAAAGCAATAAATTAACGAGGCGAAGAATGACTTCGGTCTTGAACTCCGCAGCCCCCACCTTCATCAATAATAGAAAGAAGATAATGCCGGTGACGATCAGTTCCTGCCTCAACGAGAGAATAATGCCAGCCCACATAAATTAATTCATTTAATGATGAGTTCGTTTAGCCAGAAAGGTGCAACGCCGATGGCAATAATGCCGGCCCCCAATAAGATCCCCGCCAACTTCTCATTCCAGGTCGCATCCGTAAGCCCGTTATAATTAGGCTCCCTGAGCGGTCCCATGATCGTTTGCCCCGTCGCCCTAAGGATATACACCGCCGTGATCACGATGGAGGCGCACGCCAATATCGTCGCCAGCCGATACATTTCACCCGTACGCTGCCAGGAACCCATGAATACGGTGATCTCCGCCACAAAACCGCTGAGGCCGGGGAGTCCCAGAGAGCACAAACCGGCGATCACAAAGAGGGTGGAAATGAAGGGCATTGTTTTCAACAGGCCGCCCAGCCGTTCGACAAGTCTGGTATGCGTCCGGTCGTAGATCATCCCGATGGCGGCGAAGAAAAGGGCCGTCATCAGCCCATGCGAGATCATCTGCAGGACGGCGCCACGAATGGCCGTTTCCGTGAGCATGCCGATGCCCAGCAGGATAAAGCCACAATGGCTGATGGACGAATAGGCATTGATATATTTCAGATCCTTCTGCATCATGGTGGCAAAGGCGCCATAGACGATGGCGATGGTCGCCAGCCCGATGATGTAGGGCGAATATTCCCGCGCCGCCTCAGGCATCAGGAAGACCATCCGCAGACAGCCATAACCGCCCAGCTTCATCGAGACACCAGCCAGGAACATCGACGCCGCCGTCGGAGCAGATGAATGGCCATCCGGCACCCAGGTATGAAAGGGGAACAAGGCCGTGAAAATGCCGAAGCCGACAAATAAGAAGGGAAAGAATACCCGCGTGACTCCAGCCGGCAAACCGCTAGCTAATAGGACCGGCATGTCGAAGGTATGCGGACCGCCCACGCCGCCGGTATGATAATACAACCCCAGCAAGCCGACGAATACCAACGCCGACCCGCCCATGAGCATCAGGGCCAGTTTCATGGCGGAATATTCCTTACGCCCGCTGCCCCAGATACCGATGAGCAGGAATTTCGGGATGACGGACACCTCCAGGAAAAAGAAAAGGGTGAAAAGATCCAGCGAGATAAAAAAGCCATACGCTCCCGCGCTGAGTACCAGCAGCAGAAAAAAGAACTCCTTGCTCATCCGTTCCACTCTCCAGGACACCAATACGGCCGCCACCATAATAAAGGCCGTCAGCAGGATCATCGCAACGGAAAGGCCGTCCACACCGACATGATATCCGATGTTGAGCGACGCAAACCAGGCATGCCGGTACTCGAACAATTGAAGATGGGCATGATCCGTGGCACGTTCTTTCCAATACAAGGCCAACAGCCCAAAAGACAGCAGCAATTGCACCGTCGTACCGGCCAGGGATACCCAACGTATCCCGTTGAGCCCCCTGCAAAACAGCACGGCGACCGCCGTGATCAATGGCGTTAAGAGCAGCAATGACAGGTTCATGTGTATATGTAAATAAATAAGACCGTTAATCCAGCTATTCCAACAAAAAAATACAAAATATAGTCCTGTACCTTCCCCGATTGAACCCTCTTTATCCCCGCAGAGGTCCATGCCGTGCCCGTTGCTAAACCATTCATCAGCCCATCCACGATATTCCTGTCTATCCACGCCGCCGGCCTGCCGATCAAATTAAAAATGATCTTTTTAGTTACAAACGCATATACTTCGTCGATGTAAAACTTATGATAAGCGAATGTATAGAATCCGCGAAACGCGGCCGCTACTTTTGCAGGCCGGTCGCTCTCCTTCCCGTACAGGTAAGCGGCGATCCCGATGCCCAGCAGGGCGAGCGCCACCGGGGGAACCGCCATAAGGCCGATGCCATGGGCCGTTTCCGGGACGCTCCCGGGACTCATCAGCCGGGAGAATGGGATAAATCCGGCAAAGGCCGCACCCAGCGCCAGTATCACCAGCGGAATCGATTCCACAAGGGGTAGCTTATGCATTTTGTGCGGATGTTCTTCCCGCGGCTTGTTCCAGAAAATAGAAAAGTACAGTCGGAACATATAGAAAGCAGTGAGCCCGGAAGTGAACAAGCCGATCCCATAGACCAACTTATTTGTTTGCCAGGCCGCCAGCAGGATATCCTCTTTGCTGAAGAAACCCGAGAAAGGTGGGATGCCGGAAATGGACAGACAGGCGACCAGGAAACAGACATGTGTCAGCGGCATCGTCTTGCGCAGCCCCCCATCCCCTTGAGCTCATTGCTATGTACCTGGTGGATGATCACGCCGGCGCAAAGGAAAAGAAGGGCTTTAAAGAAGGCATGCGTGAAGAGATGGAACATAGCAGCCGTATATCCATAGGAGCCCAACGCGAACATCATATACCCTATTTGCGACATCGTCGAATAGGCCAATACCCGTTTGATATCCGTTTGCGTACAGGCTATGATGGCCGCCAGCAGGGCGGAAAAAACGCCGACATAGCCGACGATCTGCAAAACCCCGGGATCCAAGCCGTACAGCGCATACAACCTGGCCACCAGGTATACGCCCGCCACCACCATCGTTGCTGCATGGATCAGCGCGGAAACAGGCGTGGGTCCTTCCATGGCGTCCGGCAGCCAGATATGCAAGGGGAACATCGCGGATTTACCCGCGCCGCCGATAAATATGAGGAATAGCCCCCAGGATAGTAAAGAAATGCCCCAAAAGGTTGTATGCGGAACCCGCGGATCAAGCAGACGATCGATCAGCGTATGGAAGTCCAAGGTCTTTGCCTGGAAGGACAGGATAAGTATCCCGACGAGGAACCCCAGGTCGGCAAAACGGGTAACGACGAATGCCTTTTTTGCCGCGGCGACCGCTGTAGGGCGTTCGTAATAATACCCGATGAGCAGGAAAGACGAGCAGCCCACCAGTTCCCAGAAGATATAGGTCTCGAAGAGATTCCCCGAGAGCACCAGGCCTAACATGGAAAAGGTGAAGAGCCCCAAAAAGGCATAATAAGTCGCAAACCGCTCCTCCCCTTTCATATACCCCAAACTGAAAATATGCACCATCAGCGATATGAAGCTGACTACCGCGATCATCATGACGGAAATGGGGTCGATGATCGCGCTCAGGTCGATCGAAAGATGCGGGGAAAAGGGCAACCAATCCGCCTTTAGCATCATCAATGGATGGGAACGAAACGCCAGGGCCGTACTCCCCGTCCCGAAGAAATATTGCCCCGCCACCCAAAGCGCGAAAAGGGTGGAAACAAGCACTAGGCTTGTGCCGAGGACCCCGGAAAAAGACCGGAAATACTTCCGGCCGAACAACCCCAATACTACGAAACCGGCCAGCGGCAGTAAGGGGATCAGGGCGATATAAGTAGCGTTGGACATATGTCAGGGTTTCAGAATCTCATTTCATCGGCGTCCTCCACGTCGATAGATTGAAAGTTCCGGTACAAATTGATGATAATAGCAATGGCCACAGCCGCTTCCGCGGCGGCAATGGCGACAATAAACAAGGTAAAGAAAACGCCCTCCAGCTTTTCCGGGTACAGGTATTTATTAAAGGCGATAAAGTTGATGTTCACACTGTTCAGGATGAGTTCCACCGACATCAGCATCGTGATCATATTTCGTCGCGTAAGCAACCCATACATGCCGATAAAGAACAAGGCGGTACTTACAAACAAAATATGAGTTAGTGGTACCTGGTTCATTTTTCTTCGCGTTTTACTTTTCTTGGGGTTTTGTTTTCATCGCAATGACGATGCAGCCGATCATGGCCGCCAACAACAAGATACTGATCACTTCGAAGGGTAGTACATAACCATGCGCTGTGGTGCTAAGCAGCTGCGCGCCGATTTCGCCCACGCTTGGGCTGGCGGCAGGATTTCCCGACGGCCGAAAAGCATATCGACATAGCAGCACGCAGACCAGCACAAAGCCCACGCAAACCGCGAGTGCGGAGAAAACCGTCCTACTGCGCCGAGGCGCCGGCAAGTCTTTCCCCGATTGCTGGGTAAGAAAGATGGAAAAGATGATCAATACCACGATCCCGCCTACATAGACCACGATCTGGACTGCCGCGATAAATTCCATTTGCAGCCAGAAATACAGTCCTGCGATCCCCGTGAGAGAGAACAACAGCCAGATGGCCGAACGGAATATTTTCCTGGAAGTCACCGCCAGCAGGCCGGTAGCCAGGATAAAAAGGGAAAGTATATAGAAAACGACGGCAGACGCGCTCATTATTCAACGCCCTCTCTGATTTTAGAACCCGGTTTATTTAATTTTTTTGTCAGCTCGCTGCGGTCATACACACTGTGTTCAAAATTCTGTGCCATCTTGATGGCATCCGTGGGACAGGCTTCGATACATAAATTACACATGGTACAGAGTTCCAGGTGGTAAATAAAGGTATCCAGCGCCTTTTTCTTCTTGCCTTCCGGCGTCGTATCGAATTTGGTGATGATCTTGATCGTCCCGTTAGGGCAGGCCAGCTCACAGGCCGTGCACCCGGTGCAGGCATGCTCGTTGTTCTCATCATGCAGCATGACCACTTCCCCGCGAAACCGCTCCGGCAGCTTCATTTCCTCCTTGTTATCCGGGTATTGCTGGGTGATGATCTCCTTATGATGGGTGAAATAATAGCCGGTGAGCCGCATCCCCTTCAACAAGGATCGGACGGCGCCGTAAACATCCGAGATATATTTCTTTAAAAATACCATCCTTCTATTGCAATAAGTGTCATTAATAATAAGTTCACGAGGCTGATCGGCAATAAATATTTCCACTCCAGTTTCAACAACTGGTCGATACGCAATCGCGGAAAAGTCCAGCGAAACCACATGATCACGAAGATCAGGAAGAAGGTCTTGCCGATAAACCAAAGGGAGGATGGGATATAGTCCATCACCCGGTTGAACTCCACCCAATGTCCGATATGCAGCGGCATCCAGCCTCCCAGGAACAACGTGGCTGCTATCGCACACACGATAAAGATATTTACGTATTCGGCCAGGAAGAACAGGGCGAATTTCATCCCGGAGTACTCCGTGTGGAATCCGGCGGTGAGCTCCGACTCCGCTTCCGCCAGATCAAAGGGTGCGCGGTTGGTCTCCGCAGTGACGGCGATGATGAAGATGATGAAGGAGATGATCGCGGGGATATGTCCTTTGAACAGCCACCAGCCATCCTGCTGGGATGCGATGATATCCGAGATGCGCAGGCTGCCCGTGAGCACCACGATGGAAATCACCGAGATCCCCGCGGACAATTCGTAGCTGACGATCTGCGCGCCGCTGCGCATGGCGCCCAGCAGGGAATACTTATTGTTGCTGGCCCAGCCCGCCATCAGGATACCGATCACGGAAAGGGAAGAGACGGCGGAGATATACAATACGCCAATATTGAGGTCCCAGATCTGGGTCCCTTTGGCAAAGGCCAATGGGGCCAATATCATCATGGCTACGACGATGACGACAAATGGCGCCAGGTTGAACAGGAACTTGTCCGCGCCATCGGGTGTCAGTCCCTCTTTCATGGCCAGCTTCAGCGTGTCCGCGACCGTTTGCATGGACCCTCCATATCCGACACGGTTAGGACCCAGGCGGATCTGCATATAGGCGGAGACCTTTCGCTCCATGAGCACCAGGATCAGCCCCAGCAGGGTAAACAGTCCGATGACAGCCAGCCCGACGATCAGGGACTCCAGCAAGAGGGCAATGGTTGGGCTGAACGTAGCATAAAGCCACGAATCGATGGAATGGGTTATATTTTCAAAGCTCAGCATCGTTATTTTGTTCATCCAGCTTCCACTTGTTCATTTCTCCTCTGCCTGCCGGACTTACCGGTCTATATCCGGTATCACCAGGTCCAATGTCCCCATGATGGCTACCAGGTCCCCGATCTTATGCCCCCTTGCCATATGGTCCAGTGCGGAGAGGTTGGAAAACCCGGGACTCCGGAATTTGATCCGGTAAGGTGTGGTTCCCCCTTCGCTTATAATGTATACCCCGAATTCGCCCCTTGCCGTCTCCACCCTGGAATAAAACTCTCCTTTGGGTAATTTCAGCACAGCTTTCGTCTTTGCCTGGAATTCTCCCTTGGGGATATTATCGATGAGTTGTTCTATAATTGAAATGGACTGGCGCATTTCCTGCATGCGGACCTTGTACCGGGCGAAGCAATCGCCTCCTGTGGCGGTCACTTCCTGAAAGTCCAGCTGCCCATATACTTCATAAGGATATAATTTCCGGATATCACAGCTTACGCCACTGCCCCTGGCGGTAGGCCCGGTGCAGCCATAGGACACGGCATCTTCCGGGGAAAGGTAGCCGACGCCCTGCATACGGCTCTTAAAGATAATATTTCCCGTTACCAGCTCGTCGTATTCGTCGATCTTGGTACGGAAAAAACGGATGAATTCGATGACCCTTTTTTGAAAATTGGGGTGTAGGTCGGCCATCACCCCGCCGGGCACCATATAGTTCATCGTCAACCTGGCCCCGCAGGTTTCTTCCATGATATCGTTAATGGCTTCTCTTTCCCGGAAAGCGTGAAAGAAGGGCGTGAGGGCGCCGATATCCATGGCCATCGCCCCCCACCAGAGCTGATGGGAAGCCAGTCGTGTCAATTCGTCCATCAGGACGCGGATCACTCTGGCGCGGGCGGGCACTTCTATCTGCATTCCCTTTTCCACGCATAGGGCACAGCCGTGATTGTTGATGTGGGAAGAGAGATAATCCATCCGGCTGGTTACGTAAATAAATTGCCGGTAAGAGAGGCTTTCGCACATCTTCTCGATGCTGCGATGAATATACCCCAGATGGGGCTCGACTTTTTTGATCGTTTCTCCGTTGAGTGTAATGACCAGATGCAGCACGCCATGCGTGGAGGGGTGTTGAGGGCCTACGTTGATCACCAGGTCCCCGGTTTCCGTCGTGCCTACTTCTTCGATCATAATTTGATCATATTTACGGGGTCTTCATAATCCTTTCGAAGCGGCCATCCCTTCCAGTCATCGGTGAGGAACAATCTCCGCAGGTCAGGATGGCCCTTGAATTCCACGCCGAAAAGGTCGAAGGCCTCCCTCTCGTGAAACTCCGCTGTACGCCAGATATCGGAAACCGTCCCGATCACCGGGTTGGCGCGGTCCAGTGTTGCCTTCACCACCACCGTATGCCGGTACACGGTCGACGTCAGGTGGTAGACCATCGTTATATGCGTCTTCCAGTCTATGGCCGTCACACAGAACAGATAGTCGAACTTTAACCCCTCCGCCGATCGCAGCTTGCGTGCCGTCCCTTCCCACCCGGCCGGGTCGATGACCACCGTAGTCCATTCCGCCCCTTCCTCGAATGCCGGCGAGGGGAGCAGCTGCTCCAGCGTTACCTTTAGCTCCTCCTTGGTCATGCGGGGCCCCTCCTTATTTTCTCCTGTAAACTGATCAATGCGTGTAGCAAGGCTTCGGGGCGAGGTGGACATCCCGCAACATAGACATCCACGGGAATCACATGATCCGCACCTTTTACCACCGAATAGGTGTTGTAGAAGAACGGCCCTCCACTCGTGGCACATGCGCCCATGGCTATCACATACTTAGGGTCGGCCATCTGGTCGTATAGCCTTTTGAGCACGGGAGCCATCTTATTGACGATGGTTCCGGCGATGATGATGACGTCCGCTTGTCTCGGCGTGGCCCTTGCCACTTCAAACCCAAATCGCGACCAGTCGTATTTCGCACCGGCCGTGGACATCATTTCGATGGCGCAGCAAGACGTGCCGAATACCAGCGGCCATAGCGAATTTGACCGCGCCCAACCTATCACCTCATCCAATTTTGTCACCAGTATACCTCCGCCCGCCGTGGGGTGGACTTCCCCCGGAAAAGGCTTATTATCTGTATTTTGCGTACTTACATCCATTTCAATGCCCCCTTTTTATGCGCATACAAGAATCCCATGAACAGGATGAAAAGGAATACCACGATCTCCACGAGACCTGCCATCCCTATTTTTCTGACTGCGACGGCCCAGGGATACATAAATACAAGTTCTACATCAAAAATGAGGAAGATCAACGCATACAAATAATACCCGACATTGAACTGTTTCCAGGGCGAACCGGCGGTGGGAATACCGCACTCGTAAGCTTGCCCTTTCTGGGGGTTTTTTGTTCCTTTTACAAAGATCCGGGCGACGGCGATTCCCCCGGCTGCAAAGGCGACTCCGGCGATAAAAAGAACGATTAGCGAAGAGCTTCCCATGGGTAAAGGGTAATTTTGCCCTCTACTAATATACCGATATTTAGCCGGTCAAATTCAAAAAAGAGCAAATAACTTCGGTAAACAGCCGGAAATGAGCTCAATTGCCCCAATCGACATGCAACTGATTACGCAATTTTTCCGGATCGACTATCGTACTGATCTGTAGTATCTTACCCTCTTTGTCGATATGGAAGACCTGGCAGACGGCCAGTCGGTCGCCGTCATAAAAGGCGAAAGCAGGCTGGTAATTCACCCATACGAGGCGCATGGTCAGCTTTGCCAGGAAGCGGTGATAGGCCATAGTGATCAGATCGGCCACCTGGGGCACACCGATACATACTTTTTTCACCACATGGATGTTCGGGCCGCCATCGGCATAGTGGGCGATATCCGCCGATAAAAGGCTTTCCAGCTGGGGAACGTCCCTTCTTTGAATAGCATCGACATATCTTTCGAGAAGGACGGATGCATGGGCGTCCCGTTGCTTTGTCCCGGGCCCCGGCTTGAACAGTTTCGCCCTGGCCCTGCTGAGCAATTTACGGGAATGCTCTTCCGTGATGGACAAGGCCTGGGCAATCTCCAGGTGGGTATAATCGAAACTTTCCTTGAGGATGAATACCGCCCTTTCCGTAGCCTGTAACTTTTCCAGCAGCACCAGCAGGGAATAGGACAGGATATCCTTGAGGTAGAGATTTCGATCCGCCGCATCATCGGTGGCGACAGGTTCGGGCAGCCAGACCTCCGATTGCCCGATGATCTTTCTTTTTCTTTTTTTTGCGTTGATGGCCCGGTTGATAACGCTCCGGATGAGGTAATTCTTTTCGTCTTCGATGCCTTCCTGGTTGCGGGCAACGTAATTGGAAACGACATCCTGGATAACATCCTTGGCATCTTCCGCGGAGCCAAGGATGTTATAGGCATATGGGAACAGCATTCTTTGGTCGATCATAGCGTGTATTATGCAAATTGACCTACCTGATACCCACCGGGGACGGTCCTGAAGGCACGGTTGAGTCTATTCCATGTGTTGATAGTGGCAATAGCGAATGTAAGGTCGGCAATTTCCTTTTTACTGAAAAATGGCTTCAATTCCTCGAAGACGAAATCATCCACCTCGTTGGCCGTGACGGCCTCCGCGTAAGCCAGGGCAGCCCGTTCCTTGTCGGAATAATAGGGGCAATCCCGCCAGGCGGCCAGGGAATAGAGGCGTTGCTCCGACTCGCCCCTGGCAATAGCGTCCTTGAAATGCATATCCAGGCAATAGGCACACCCATTGATCGTCGAGACCCTGAAATCGATAAGCTCCACCAGTGCCGGATCGAGCCCGGATTTCCGGATATAAGTCCCTGGTTTCAATAGTACATCCATGAACTCTTTGGATGTTTCTTCAAAAGCGATTCTTGCTTTCATCTGTTATAAATTTTTGAAGTGAATAATACTTTTCTATAACAGACACAAAACCGTCACGCGGCGTGACCAAATTCGCAGTTTTTTTTATAAATCTTCACCTGGCGGCCTTTATGTATCCCCACCCTTCCTTTTGGCGGCTGACGATCTCGTAGATGCCGTCCGGGACGATGTCGACGCCGGCAAGGAGCTGGTCGCGGGAGATGTTATTGTTTTTCATGGCAATGGCGCAGACCTTGAAAGAGATATTTTTATTGGTGGTCAGCCGACTGATGTCTTCGGCTACATAAGACTTGTCCTTTACCACCATTTCCAGCCCTTTGGAATACATGACCACTTCCATTTTTGCCGTTGGGTTGGCGTTGCCGATCTCCGTGAGCCATCGGACCAGGTTTTTTTGATCCAGGGTATCGCGGCTTGTGAGATCGAAGACTACCTTATAATCCGCTTGCTGGGCCGCAAGGGAAAGCGAATAGAACAACGTCAACAAAAGGAAAGCATACTTTTTCATAAATCTTAATTTTTTGCTGATGAATGCCGTTGAAGGGCCTGCAGGATCGGGGGGAAAGGACCAAATTTGTGCACTGCGGCCGGATAGCTGTCTATGAAGGGGCCAAAAGGGTGGTCTACCGGTTTCAGCGCGATGTCCGGCCAGTCCCCCGGAAAATTTTTGACGGGCCTGGGCTGGGAATTGATAAATGCCGAGAGGTCCCAGGCCTCTTCGTTCGACAATTCCTTTTTCCGGTAGTCTGCCCCCCAAGGCATATTATCGCGCAGGAAGCCCGCGAGGCGGGAGAGACGGAAAAAACTTGCGCCTGTATTGTAGCTGTTATCACCCCAGAGCGGAGGATAGACATAGCTCCTTCCGTCTTTATCTTTTAATCCTTCTCCGCCCGACCCATGGCAACGACTGCATTTCCCGTCGTACGATCTTTTGCCTTTGCCCGGATTGGCCGCACGTTCCATAAAGGGAAGGGCTGCAATTCCGCTGCCTGCCGGTTTTTTTCCCCTGGGCACATTGGCTCCCAGCCATTGCAGGTAAGCGATCATGGCACGGACTTCCCTGGTTCCGCTGTCGGGGGCTTGTCCGTTGAGGCTGCGTTGAAAACAGTCCGCTATACGCTGAGCAATGCTTTCCACCGCCCCCCGCCGCTCCTTGAATTTGGGATAGGTAGATGCCACACCACCAAAATTGTTACCCCAGGGCTGCCGTCCGGCCCTTAGATGACAGTTCTGGCAGTTCATTCCGTTCTGTTGCCTGTCGATGGTGCCTGCAGGCCCAAAATAGTAGCCCGTGCGGG